>Ga0153975_1000615_pt1 | contig 11370 bp, 16 predicted proteins | sample TSGA059MetaG_FD_104694 | JGI IMG/M metagenome (GOLD analysis project Ga0153975, IMG submission 104694) | Attine ant fungus gardens microbial communities from Georgia, USA - TSGA059 MetaG | ecosystem: Host-associated > Fungi > Mycelium > Unclassified | place: USA: Georgia, Yuchi Wildlife... | reverse complement strand
TAAACCCCGTGGAGTCCGAACTGGTTTGACTGGCACGTGGGAAAGGGGCTCGCTGATCTGTTTGGTCGTTGTTTGGTGATCGAGTCAGTTGGCCAGGGCGTATATAAGGCTAATATCATCGTGCTTCCTCTTTATCCCTCTTCCTCAGTCCGCCCCCTAATGTCCCACTAAGTTGCCCCCATCCTCCTGCATCCTTTGACTACCCAGTCAGATATCAGACTGTCCGATCCAACCCCGCACCGGAAATGGTCAACAAGCTCATCCGTACTAATAAACACGGAGCCCTCCTCTTTGACCCTGACGTCGTCTATCGTATATAACAGTTGTCCTTCTCCTATTTCTGGTGTGTTTCTGCTCGTTATTCAATGCTCTTAGTCGCGTTAACCTGTACCTATCTGAATGCAGACACTACTCCACACTCCACAACCCACCTACCCAGACGCATTTGTCGTTTCCACATGTCCAACGAAACTTCGCTTCTCTACTCAATAACGCGTTCCAAGCTGCATGAGTCCACTAACAAGGAGCAATGCAGTTTGCATCGCTGGGTGCTGCTCAAGAATTCCATCCTCTCTTCCTCGAGCTTACAGAACGCTGCCGTATCGGAATACTCTGAAACTATCTCTAATGTTAATGAGGAGACAGATGAAGAAGTAGCAGAAGAGACTGTAGTTGATGCATTTATGTTTCCTGACGCTGGAAACTTCGTATCCTCTCGTTCAGCAGAAGCGGAAGCACAGTGGCTTGACTCCTTGTTAGAGACCCTCGCTGAGGACGAAGATGATGATTATCCTTCGGACTCAGACCATCACTCTGCTTTGCCCGTCGATGAGGACGATGACCAGTTGCTCAGTCCCTCGCTGTCGCCTCTGGCTTCCTCTGAGGACCTTTATCAGTCTCGTTTTTTCTCGTCTTCTGTTTCTGTGCCATACTCACCTTATTTTGATTCCACTCTTGCCCTTGCTCGTCATTTTGAATCTGCTTTGGACTCTCCTGCTCCCTCTGTTTCAACTTCCATCCAACAAGACGCTCCTCCCTACCATGGTTTCAATGGCATAGAAAGTTCCTCAGTGCCCGATGCTATAGAAGACATGTCTGATGACGAGTCCGACACTGTTTCAACCCCTTCCTTCGGCCGGTCGATTGCCTCCTTATTTTTTGATTCGAATGCCGATTCTGCTTCACCAACCTCATCAACCGAACGTAAAGCTTGGAAGAATTCGCCAAGGTCTAGGCCTCCGCACTATCTAAATCCGTTCGAGTTGGATCCGCTTCCCTTCGCTGATGAATCATCCCATCCTACATTTTACAACGGCCACTGAACGTCGAAGTTCATATCTCACTCTATTTTTCCTCTTGTCACCGTCTCATATGCTTTTCCTTGTATCTCTTCATGTAGCGTAATAGGCTTCTCGCAGTATTGGCTTTCGTACGTATCTTATAACCGCTACCATATGCTTGCCTACCACTCAATACAGTTTTGTTTTATGATTAACCCATTCTCGTCGCACCTCCCGAGGATTCAAGTAACCTACTGTGGTAACGATAGTGTAATTGCTTCCTGCGCCGTAAACCAAGTTTTCGTCAACGTATTGGGTTGGATATATTGGACGGCAATGTTATTGAAAGCAGTAGGCCATGCCTTGGAGAGAGGCAGGAGGTGGCCAACCAATTTAGGCACTATATGTAGTATAATGACTCATGAGCTGGACCACAAGGACCCCACTCACCTATTTTGAACAGATAAGGAACATGCTTTTGCAGCTTGTGAGATGGATTACTGTTAAAAATGATTCCAGAATGCATTCCTCTAGAACGGGCGATGATTTACTTTTCCAGGTAGTCTTCCAGATGATTCGCCAATAATACGAGCATCAGAAGCTGGTCCTGGGACCAATTACCCCTGAAAAGGTTATTGTACAATTCCATGTCACAATGTGGCATGTAACAAATGGTTAAACCCTGTAGCAAATATCCATCGTTCTAGGGTAGTGGTTAAAAAATGAATTGTTGAGCTAGGCAAATAGTGATAGGAGGAAACATGAAAATAGGAGGAACGTACTGAGAGTATCTGAAACTGCAACGATCGAAAGAGTTCAATGTCTTCAGGTGTGAACACGGGATCGTAAATCGATACACTCGTATGATCCTGTATTAGAGAAAAGGGTGAAACGATTTCAGAATAGGACTGCAACATTGTTGACCCACAATATCGAACGCGACACATAATTCAATCAAGAATGCGAGTTGAGCTCTAGAGTTTGGAGAGGCCGAGGGGCTTCCCAGACCCAGGCAGAGTACTGAAACAGAAGACTCCACAGATAGAAATTTGAGAGCCTCCTTTACGATACCTAAAAAAATGCAGCCAGTAAATAAACTCGTCAGTTCAGGTGAAATTGTGCAAATGGCACCACAGACACGAACTCTTGGACTGTGAGAACCAATTACTCTGCACCATGTCATCTCTGATCCCTTGAATCAGCGTCAGAACGGGTTCCTGCCGCTGAGTTCTATTTTTTCTCTTCTTTCGAGACTTGACTGGTGTAAATTCGGTATAGGAGAAAATAGGAACGGGAGTGTCGGCAAGAGATCCGCTCATTCGTAGATGAGAACCCCCCATCATGAACGATCAGACATCATCATTTGCTTGGAAAACAAATAATAGCAATCCTTTTTTGGAGCTTTCTGAACCAGTTCATCAATCTATTAATGAGAGCGTGCATCAATTACCTCAAAGTGTGCAGGGTGGCAGGTTCACCAACATACGTCCGGCCGAGGAACACGTTTTGGGGTATTCAATTCAGATACAAGGTTGTTATCATACAACTTCATAGATGTCCTCGCTGGACTGACGCTACATATATGGCTTTTTCTGAATCTCGAGCGACGGTTCAGATGTTCTTCTGTTATCATCACCCTCGAAAATAGCAGTTTGAGGCCTGTAACGCGTTATTAACAGAACAAGTCTACTATATTCCAAGGAATCTCCGAGTCAGGTGCTTGTATCCATCCTAGAAGCCTTCCATTAAACTCTCAAAAGTCTGTATTTGAATCGAAGAGCGGAAGAGCATATGTGATAGACAATGAAGGAGATGCAGAAGTAATTGCAAGGAAAAATTCAGCTCTATAGAACAGCTAGTGCACTTTCACAGAGATTTGAGGGCCCAAAGGTCATCACCCAGATATGTAGTTGTTTCAACCCCGACGCCTTTATTCGCCTGCTTCATGTCCTCTGTCCCCATTTTTGTGATCCCCACTGCAACAGCGTGCTCCTTCCCTTCTGAAAAGATCCCGACCGGAGTGCCGGCCTGAAGGGCCGCCTCGGCAGGAGGCAATTCACCTCCTTTTGACGTAAGTCCTGGACACATTATCTGCGCACCAGCTAGCACAAAGCGAATGGCTCCTCGATCAATCCTTACGGAAGGTAGGATATAAGGATCTACATGTGGACAAGAAGACATCGTGACAGGACGTCAAAGTGGTGAATGAGCGTTGGTCTTTCTGATCCCTCACAAATTCACTTACATTGATGAAGCAATCTCAGGGTCGGAAAAATGGATTCATCAAAGTGCTGGAAAAATAAGGGTTCCTGCTTCACTGTGTACACTGAAACATGGTCTTTGCTATAAGTGAAGAACAGAAGAAGGTTAGTTGCTCCTCTATCTTTGTCTTATCGCAACTGACCATTTGACCAGCACCAAACCCTCCTTCTTTGGCCAGATGGTCTCCAGCGTCTCAGGTTCTATCTTCCATTGGGAAAGAATACTATTTCTGATCAGACGCTGCACCGAAGACTTAACGGGGGTGTGCCCGGTAACGTCCAAGGTAGGTGTGAATCTACAATCCATTTGAGTAACTGTTAGGTGTCAAAAATCAGAAGATACGGAAAAGACATGCTTTTTGAACATACTGCAAGCAGCGTCACAACTTGACTGGTGGATCAAGACGAGAAAGATAGCTCACTGTTCGGCAAAAGATAAGGATAAAATCATCTCGTGACACTTAGAATAGGGTCGTTGACATTCGGGAGATTTTGCGACTTATGTTATACATTATTGCTAAAAGTACATGAGATTATCATAAGACGGGAGTCAAACCCCGAAAGCAAGACCGCTAGATGGTCAATGATAAACAAGGGTAGAAAGGATCAAATGAACAGGATTCGAACATGAACAAATGGTTAACACAGGAAATAAGATACCGTTCCACCGAAATCACTAGTTTAGGTCTTCATCATCTATTTGATTTGGTTTGAGCATGCCAGGAATCCTTGAGGCCTGTTCGTGAGCAAGTTCTGCCTTCCTTGCATTCTCTGCTTCCTTCTCCTCCAGATACAACTCGGCATTGTCATCTCCTGAGAACTCTTTAAGCTGGATAAGGAAGTCGCGAAGAGCTAGTTTAAAGCGGTTCAAATCATTGTGATACTCGGAGAGAGCCTCAACACAAGACTGGATTTCCGACCTGACCAAAATAAATTAAGCACAGTAAATAGAAAAGGGTAGACGGGAACCATACTTATGTAGATGGGGGAAAGCGTTCTGGAGTAGGTTAGTAGCGTATCCCCGGAGGAATACCGAGTTAGTCATGTTGGGATCAGAAACGACCGCTGGATCATATAGAGGGTTTTGAATGACATTGAGCTCGACAAGCTGGTACATGCGCGCAAGTAAAGCACTCTGGAGCTTGAAGCCACTCTTGTGGTCAGTGTCTGTCAAGACAAAGAAGACGTCTTGGAGGAGACTGAGGTAATATCGTTGGAAGAATGCGCTCGTGATTGCCGGATCTGCGGCATTGGCGAAATTGTTTACGACCTCTAGACAAACTAGAGTGTGTAAGATTAGTATACAAATGAAGAATGTGATATTTCATACGATTAAGGCCTAATTCCGCAATGTCACGCATTGTATGTTTGATCGCCCAGACTATACTGTCCATGAATAACTTAAATTGTTGCGGAGGGATCCCAAGTAATGCTATATAGACTTATCAGCCAATGAAAGGACGATTAGTGGCAATATTGGACCTGGGAAGCAATGGAGGTTGATTGCGCGAAGGAGCTTAAAGAATCCGACACGGTGTTCGGGGAACTCCGCAAAATCTTGGTTAATCATGTTCAAAGTCGGCTCAAAGACAGCATCTAAAATTGGGGAGACTTGTGATGTCAAGAGGCCCTGACTCCAGAGTTAGACACCGAGACACCGAGAGGCTATGGACATGAAATCACTCACCTGTAGGCGAATCATAATCGCAGCCATCACATTCAGAACTTCTGCATCGCGGGCCATGGGAACATTTTGGTTATAATCGCTGAGGACAGCGTCCAAGAGGGGAGGGATGAAGTTACTGGTGATATAGTCGAGGTCTTCTGCTTTTTTGACATAGGTTTCCATTAATTTGAGTATTTCCTTCTTCACAGTCCTCAGCTGCCGGATCTTCGGTGTCCTGGTGACGACAGCCCCTGGAAAGGATGTTCAGCATGGAATGTGAGAGTGATGGAGGTTGCAAACCTTCTTTGTCCACGGCCCCACTAATAAGGCTACTGACAGCTCTATAAAGACCCAACATATCGAAGAATATATGCACTATTTGCGGATTGTAAAAGCTGCCGATAGAGGAGCAAGCAGATACATTAGTCTTCATGATATTGGCAAGGATTTTGATGTTGTCTTGGTTCGAGAGGACATCAAGGCTCTGGGATGCTTGAGCCATGAGAGAGTCCCACTGAATTGGCAATTAAACATGGTAAACTTATAAGCGATATCACTCACAGCATTATTTGGGAGGTCCATTAATTTGGCAATGAGCTTCTCCTGTTGAGGTTTATTGGGCTGGGCGGAAATCATGTAGCCAACGGCTTCGTAGAAAGTATGTACCTAAAATCCTTTGTCAATGACCTGAGAAAATATTGCTTAGATCTTTACTTGTTGAGGAGCTAGATCAACGGTGATTCGATGCAATGAGCGGAGGATATCTTCCACAAATGGCTCGGACTCTCCACTTTGTTGCATGACGAAATGCTTTCTACACTTTTGTGCTATTTTGATGAAAGTATCACAAGCCATATCCTGGACACCTGCAAAACAAACGGGAATCAAGAAATGAAGCAAAGGTTAGATTGTCAGCGCACCTTCGTGAGTCTCGTGCATGAACTCGAAGAGTTTATTGACGACTGTCTTCAAGAACTTCCAGTGCGCTTTAAGGAAGCGTGGATATTGACCGACAATGTACATAATGTCTGACGCCACAACAGCTTTATTGTCCTTACCACGCTTGACCTCACAAAGACCTAGGAGATCCTTGATGACTGTCACCAAGAAACGTTTCTCCGTTTCCTCATCTGAGTTTTTTTGTCAGCCTGATATCAAGAAAACCAGCAAGGGAAGAAGCTCACTCATGGCACCGGATATTGAGCCGATGGCCCAACAAAGAGTGTTGAGATTGTTCCAAGACCACTCCGATCCATCGACTTGCTTGGTGAGCTTCTCGGTGAGGATTGTCTCTGTGTCTGAGACATCTAAGTGGGTGAGATAAACAAGAAGTTCCCTCATGGACTTGTACAATACGATGGTATCTGTCTCCTTCATAAATTCCCGAACAATTTCTCCTTCCTCGTTCTCAACGATGAGTACCTATAGGTGATGACATGAGATCTCGCTATTAGCCCAGAAATTCAAGCTCACCTCTTCTGGTTTGACCATCTTCTCAATAACAACAAGACGCAGATTTGATAGAACGTCGCTGTAGATATTCTTCCGTAGATTCATACCATTGAGCATGTTTTGCCCGTTTGTACCCAAACTAAGGCCTATCAACATACTCGACTCGCCAATGGGCAAGCTCTGGAGTTCCTCATAAAGCTCCGCGACGAGCTTCAACCAGTACTCTAGACAGATCTTGAAAATCTCGCGTTCGTCTACTTGTGACACCTTAACCATGTATAGGTGGGCATTAAGCAACACGTCACGATTTTGTTCAGTCTCAACACAACGAAGATGATTTGTCAAAAAATTGGAAAGGAACAAGGCGAGATTGAGAATTAGTTCTTGTCCGTTATCACCGGAGTCTGTATAAGCCTGAGCAATGTTGGTGTTGGGAGGTATCATTCGATTAACAGAGGTCATGACCATGGCAAATAAGATCACGAATTTGGGATCATATTCGGGTCCAACATTCAGAGCGGCGATTTCGGCAAGGCACTTCAGCGTGATTGTCCGAAATTCCGATGTCTCGAGGAACTACAAGATTAATGCGTAAGTGTGTATTAGCTAGAGTAAAACAACAATTACTCACGCGAGTCAGCAGAAGATCGATGATTTTAGTCTCGAAGATATAACCAAGAGGAATCCAGTTGAGGAAGCGCAACAGAGTTTCTAGTGTTGTCTTAATGAGAGAAGTCTTATTGGTTTCTTCCAAGACCTCGGAACACAGTTTGAAAATCTCTGAAAACTCGCCACACATCTGATTCTTCAGATGTCTAATTTTCGCTTGTACCATTTGCTCAGCGGAAAAATCAAAAATTTCTTCCGAAAGGAGCTTGAGGATGATCATGTTGTTTTCGCATAACGAGATATTAGCTTTTGACGATTCAACTAACTCAGAGATGAAGTTTGGCCAATTCTTCGGCCACTCTTGTTTGAGGATCTATGAAAGGCGTCAAGCAGGCAACGACTCACAAGGAATCAAAAACTATACCTGAACCAGTGCAAGATTCAACTTGTTGATGTAAGTCTTCTCCTTTCTGAAGGAGACTTCATCGGAGGCAGCTTTGAGTATGATATTGACGATAAAATTCCGTATGCCTAAATTGAGTTTGTTGAATGAGCTAAAATAGGTGTGGGAATAAAGTGCTGCACCTTGTCGCTGACCGTCCGGTAGAGTTTTCCACCGTGTCATAATCAACTTTTCCAAGATTTGAAGGCCAATGTACTATGCATTGAACAAATTGTGAATACAGCAATAGGGTGACATAACAAATCACTATACCTTCGACTGAGAGAACGATGATTTATCAAGGATGTCTGGGACTCTTGTCCAAGAGTCGGGGTGTTCCTGGAACTGGGTCAGGACTTGTTGTCCTAGTTGTTGCTTCAAGCTTTGTTGTCAGATCAAATTGAAAAAAAAAACGCGTAGAGGAGGCAGCCTTGTTCACCTCAGGTCCAGAACCAGTATAGAATGCCATGACGACATTGTCGAAGTGAGAAACATCGAAATCTCGCGAGAAATCAAGCAGAGCCTGTCGATATGATGAATACGGTCCTTTAAAAGAGACAATGGAACAAAAGCTTACCTCCATAATAGACGGAAAATGGCTATAAGGAGATTAGACAGATACGAGACGCTGAGGGAGTCGTGGTGGAGAACAGATGTGATGTGTTCGTTGGGCAAAGGGGACAGTTCCGTGTAATCGACGATCACGTGATATTGCCATCAGCTGAGTTTTAATGGTGTCTTGCTGATAAGCGTTTCGAATATTGCTCTGAATGAACGACGTGTAGAAATTGTGAAAGGCTTGTCAGAGGCAGAACAATTGCTAGTTATGTCTACTGCCCCTTTTTATGTGACCTCAACATTTCAAGATCATGAAGCTCTCAATTACGTAAAGAGATCACGGTAACAGATGGTGCAAAACTCAATGGAAGATAGTTGTTTTCAGGCTCGAAAGCCTCACTCGTTGTATGTTCGGCTGAGAATGGAAATATATTTTGGAGGGTGGTCGACGACATATATTTGTTGGTCAGTAAGTCACCGGGTTTACCAACATCATGCACCATGTACCTCGCGTAGTCTTCACCTTCCGTAATTGTCAACCTACTGACACTGGAGTGCTACAGTTGACACTTTTCCATTCACTTCGCCAACTCCTCGGGAATAACAGCAGTTGCATTTGTTTCCAAGAAAAGCAAAGAAATTGTCCAAGGGTGCATTCAATTTTTTTAAAGAACCATCAAGCCTCTTGTAGACTCTGGTTCGACCCTGACGATGCTTTTTGGGCATTTGAATTCCCCAATGACAACTGGTATTACCGGCAATGTTGCCTTGAAGGTGTACATCCCTGGCCTACGCTAATTCTATGTAAATTACACATATACATTTGGGATCTTTAGCATACGGCTGAATATCAATCAGATTTTATCCCCATGCATACTTTCGTAACAATCGGCTCTACACGGTTTGATCTGCTCATTCAAGAAATCTTATCCCCACATACACTTGAGGCACTGAAGAGTCGCAGGTGCACAACGCTCACAGTTCAATGTGGGAATTCTGCATTTGAACAAGCCAGTCTCATTGCCAAAGGAGAGACAGTCAATCTCTCAATTGAGGGCATCCAAGTCGAGCTCTGGAAATTCAAGCCTGCTTTGATAAAAGAGTATGAAAAGGCAGACCTAGTAATTAGTCATGCAGGTTAGAGAAACAATATTATCAGAGGCCTGCGCTCAGTAGACTCACAGGATCGGGGACAATCATCGAGATCTTGCGCCTACCAAGACCACTCATTGTAGTACCCAACCCAACACTCCTTCATAACCACCAAGAAGAATTAGCCCACGCATTGGAAGCACAAAAGTATCTGACGTCGTCCACCGTCGAGTGAGTCCTGCTTCTACAACTGAGAGCTAGAACTCAAACTACCACAGGAACCTTGCAAAAACGATCTTCGAGTTCGATGACGAAGAAATTACTCCATTTCCTGCGTTCGACGGAAGTAGGTTCAGCCGGCTATTGGATGAAGAGATGGGGTTCGTATGAGTGATCTCTTGTGATCGAATACATTGGCTATCCCTTGACTATCATCTTCTCGAAATTCTTATGGCGCCGAAAGTTGTCTCCGAAGTGACAATAGACCTTGACCCGGAGACATATGAAACACAAAATGTGCATGTAATTTATGATCAAATTGCTAGTCATTTTTCAAGCACGAGATATAAAGTAACAAAAGGTTACCACCTCACCTTGCCTGTCCCCTTCCTTAACATTACCCTTAGCCCTGGCCGATCATCGTCAAATTCCTGTCTGAGCTGCCTGATGGCTGGCTCGGACTTGACTCTGGGACTGGAAATGGAAAATATCTACTGTTGGACCGGCAGGGCAGTATCCGAATGGTTGGACTTGACCATAGCATCAATTTACTGAAGATTGCCCAACAAGCCGGGGGAAAGACACGAGAGGTGGTCCTCGGAAATGTCCTTAGCTTCTGCTGGAGGAAACACGCTTTTGTACGTGAACAAAATTCAAAGGAGAAGCTGCCGATCTGAGGGAATTCAGGACTACGCTATTTCAATAGCAACAATCCATCACCTTGCTACTCCTCGAAGAAGGATGCTAGCTGTACAGGCGAGTACAAAGTTTTCTATGAGCAGATAGCAATTCAAGCTATGAAATTCACAGCGTCTCCTGCAAACTGTATCTCCAGAGCATGGCCGAGTTCTCATCTATGTCTGGGCCATCGAACAAGATGAGCTCTCGAAAAGAATCATCCCGCAAGGAGAATCTGATAACAAGGTAGGAAGAGATGTGATCGTGCCTTGGGTCTTATCGAATGCTCCCAACGCCACCGATTCATCAGAGGATGGCAAGGGTCAAGTCTACAATCGTTACTACCACATGTTTTCTAGAGGTGAATTGAGAGGCCTTGTCATAGAAGCCGCGACCGGACTTGGTCTTGTAGTGGGTGTCGCAGCTGGACAACCCTCATCAACACAAGGAGTAGAGATTGTCCAGGATAGTTGGGAAAGATCAAATTATTATGTAGAGCTCAGATGTTGGAGAGTTGCTTGATCACGGGTCTTTATGCCAGATTGCCCAGTTAAAAAGAAGAAAATTAATTGTAAAGATACATCAAATTCACTCGCTAGCTGCCATGACTAGCAGAACATCAGTATGGGCAGATGGTCAGGCATGGCAGGAAACTCACTGGCATTGATCAAATCACCTCCACTGTCCCGCAATGCCCGTACTGCTTTTGACCTCGAGCAGTTTACTTGTTGCATGACGAGATCAATGTCCTTGGGGTCAACACCAGTTTCATCTATAGGCCCATCATCCTCAATTTCCTTGAGTTCAGGCACTTCATCGTCGTCACCAGGAGTCCCAGCAGTAACCGTTTCAAGAGCAGCGGCATTAGCTGCACTGGAAGCGAGTTGCTGAGCGGCGGAGAGTTGGGCATGGGAGTTCATATCTTCAATCTATAAAATGTCGTATGCTCAGCCAGCAAATTAGGCTAAGAGGATACTCACCTTGGCTTCGCCAAAGACAATGTAGCAGTCATTGTTGGGTAGCTTGTAGACATCTGGATACACCATCACCAAGAGAACCTGCCATTCATTAGATGTATCTATCCCATTCAAGACTTCAAACCTACATTTTTGG
>Ga0153975_1000613_pt1 | contig 11373 bp, 15 predicted proteins | sample TSGA059MetaG_FD_104694 | JGI IMG/M metagenome (GOLD analysis project Ga0153975, IMG submission 104694) | Attine ant fungus gardens microbial communities from Georgia, USA - TSGA059 MetaG | ecosystem: Host-associated > Fungi > Mycelium > Unclassified | place: USA: Georgia, Yuchi Wildlife... | reverse complement strand
GGGGTGGGAAGAATGCTCTTGCTAGGGCTATACTTTTGTCGTCATTCGATATTGCCTCTGTTGTTGACCCATCTTGATTTTGGATGTTGAGTACTGGGATGCGAGCTTTGCCTCCATCGCCGCTAGGAGTCGAGATGTATTTGTTCACAAGACCCTGTAGTAATAATGCAATAAATATTACAGTTAGCAGTATCATAGTTTACATTACTCGTTACCATTGTAATGCCCTGCAATGCATTAAACCACGACCATTGTAATGACCTGCAATGCATTGAACCATGATAACTGTAAGACATAGCGGCTACCCTGTTGTCCACTATTTTCCTTTAGATGGCCGGTTTCTCTGCGGCCATCTAGATTCTAATGTTGTGGTTCCTGGCCGGTAATCAGTGGGTGAAAGGCACCAGGAACTTCAGACGACATGGCACAATGATCGACACATGCTCATTACATTACATAACACACAAGATGAAGATGAAAATGCGCTACAAAATTGGTTGTACAGGAGCGGAGAGATCGGGGAGCTCAGCAAGGCCATCTAAGTTGGAAGGTGGATTAGATAGCCCAGGGACCATTGCAGTCTGTGGTAGATAGTGTTTCCAAAGTCTGCTAAAATTCTGGCGCAAGTCATGTCGGAGACTGGCTTGCCTTGCTGCATATGCCCTCAGTCCGTCCCGCTCCTCGATAGGTTCAATAAAACGACGCTCCTTCTGACTGTCCCACCACATTGCTTGCCAGCCGAAGAACTGAAGGACTCTCCGCATCTCCTCCTGCAAAAGTTCAACCTCTTCACTCCAACGCATTGCACGAGCTCGTGCCTTGCACCACTCCACTCTCACACCTGTGAAGCTGTTAATAAATTGGCACACTGTATTGCTAATGCACTCACCGTCTTCGTCCATCCCATCGCCACTGAGGTCGACACCAGTCATTGTCCATATCCAGGTGAGCCTTCTGCGACCTTGGCCAAGGTGTGCATCTAGATCAACCAGTGGACGGATATCGTCGTCACGCAGGCACATGAGACCCTGGTGCCACCTCACCTTCCCAAGTGAACCTGCAAGAGTGTTCAGTGCATCCCAGGCTGCGCGGTACCTAGCTGTACAGGTATCCTGCCTAGCCGTCACACGCTGCAATGCATTCTGAGCTCGTGTATTTGCGCCTTGTCCTCTCACCCACTCCTTCTTGTAGGTCAGGAGAGAGGAGCGGATGCGCAAGCACTGCCGAAGCTCTTCCAAAGCGTCGTGGGCTTGTGCAAACCGTAGCTCCCACTCGTTGCATCGAAGGCGTTCGTCACAGGTCCGGACTTGAAGTGCTGAGGGGAGGAATAGCTGCATATCCTCCGCGTTTTCTAGCGGTCGAGATAACCGGGCCTCCGACAGCATGACCTGGACAATGGGCATATATAGCACTTGTGCCTTGCGCCACACCTCAATCCTGCGGTGTAGAGCATTCCTCTGGAGCTGAAGACTCCCCTTCTGCATGTCAGTGGCATGGACTCCCAGGCCATTGGCTAACTTTGATATACGCCGCCTGTATTCAAAGCCATAAGTGGTGCATCATGAACATTAGTAAACTCACTGATCCTCCTCTAGGTCCAGACCCGACGATATCAAGATGCTAGGAGAGAGTTCCGGGTGGAGAGAAACATCGAGACTGGTCTCCAACTCTTGAGCTTCTATCTGTGCGAGCTTCAAGCGGGCGCCAGCTTGGGTGGTTGCTAGCGAAAAAAGTTAGCCCTGAAGAGTATTTCATGGACATGCAACATACCGACACACTTGGGCTCAAACGGATTGATGATGTTAGGGTCATTTGGATTATCCTCCCACCTCTCTACTTCCGCCGTCCAAGCACTATGGTGTTCTCTGGTGATTGCGCTATCCAGTTCTTCGAAGGATGCCTGAAATGCGACCTTTCCTTCTTTTGCTTCCTTCATTTTTCGTAATAAACTTGCACCTGCCGACCAGATGAACTAGCGCACATTGATTAAAAAGGGATGCTTACCAAGGCCGACAACTTTCTTCCAATTCCAATCACCAAAGTGATCATCGAGAGTGTCGCGTCGTGAGCCCGGACCCATCTCTTTTGTGCTGGAAGCGACTGGATTTATATTTGACCAGCCACGCTCCGGAGCTTCCCCATCTGTGCGACCAACCCATCGTGACCAGTTGAAGGAATAAGTTGTCTGACACTTTGAGATATGCGCAGGGAGATGGAACTTTGGCACAAAAAAACGGATAGACTTGGAAACATAGTCCTGATGATAATCAACGGGTAACTTGGACATCCTTGTCCATAGATGTTTGTGCCATTGGCATGCAATATCATATGAGATATTGAGAGTGTCAAGGCAGCGGAGACGGAGGGTGGAAAAAAACAAGAAATCCATATTAATATATCTGAATAAAATATCAGCATGAGATACCATGGCTCAAATATGAAAACGTACCTCTCTCCTTTCTGAAGGTCACTGACACCATTGGGAAGTTTCATGTTATGTCGAGCGCAGTCGACTGTACCAAGTCCAGTCGCTGCCAAACCATCCGATGACTTTGTTTCGGCCATGTTTACTGCATTGTGGCTGGCGCACGTGCTTTTCTGGGGGATTGAGTTATGTAAGCAAAACATGATCGCAACAATAATTGCACTACGCACCTCCTGAACATCTTTACCGTGTGCTGCAAGATGTTCATGATAAGACTTGTCATCCACAAAATAGGCCCAGCCACGGGAAAGACTAGGGTCGGTTGCATCTTTAGACACAATTTTCCTTTTCAAACGGAAGTTTGCATCGATGGCAAGAAATAGGGCATATAACCATCTGTAGTATGCAACAACATCAGATACACCCCCTGTGACGAGCAATGAGATTACATACCCCTTTAATTTTGGAACTTGTCGCCAGTCTTCAGGGAGATTTTTGCCTGGCTGAGGGCAAGCTGGGCAAAGGACGGCACATTCACCTTCTCGAGTTGTATTCACGCCGGCAGGATCATGTCCCCGGCCTGCTCGCTTCAGCATCTGAATATGTCGCCACTCTCGTACTATGCGCATAAAAGCCTCATATCTGTCCTGAAAAATACCTCATCAATTGAGAAACATCATTCTCATACCAAAAAACGCACCTTCCGCTCGAGAAGTCCAGTATTATCAGTTTGACGCACAAGCGAGTGATAGAATTGGTAAGCAGAAACTTTAGATTCGAATGACAGGATGTGATACTGGCGGAGAACTCGAAATGTTGCGGCGGTTCGTGGATCACTTGTTGTGGATGGGAACCAACCAACACGTAGCAGCTGCTTCATGTGAGACTGAGCGTTCTCACATCCACAGAAGTCAAGGGAAAGGGAGTGGATTCCTCCAACATCAATCAAGACGAAGTCGTCATTGAATGCCTTGATGGGCAGAACACACCGCTCGCTGGCCTTGTGCCCTAGCTGAACATGGAGACCAAGCGTCTTTAATGGGGTGCGTTTAAAAAATTCGCCGGTCCACTCCTGAGCAAGCACAAAAATGTAAGATAAATTTATTAAAACATATTAGCCACTTACTTCTACTCTATGAACCGGAGAGCGGGAATGATTTTTGACAATGCATTGCTGGCAGTAGAGGTTCGAATCAAAGCAGTCTTTGCATCGGAAGGGAGCGACATCTGCATGACAAAGACCACAGGAGTTTGAAGCCATATCTCCTCGGCCATCATGGCGAAGTATTTCCAGAAGGAAAACATCTCGATCCTGCATCCAATTCAAGAGTGGTTGATCCTGGGGACGACAGTTGAGATCGTGACATTGCAAAAGATATAAACTTACACCAGCAGTGCGTTTGCGTTTCTTGCGCAAATCAAGTGTCTCGTCAGATGGGTCGTCAGTGTCTTCCGTGTTGCCATGGTTGAGACCATCGTCATCCATCATATCTGACAGATCAGTGCAACATTTTTCAAGTTGCTGGAGACCCGTAGGCTGTTGAGACTCAATATTCCAGCGAGAGGCAGAGAGTCCGCCATCGTGTTGTGATATGAATGTGACACAGTCAACACCATTGTTGACCGTGCGAGTGGCACTAGTAGCAGAAGGAGGAATATATTCGTTGAGTCGTCCTCTCTTCACACTGTGACTGCGACGTTGTGAATTGGGTGGTCGAAACATCTGTGGAAGCTGGTGAATGTGTATTTTTTTCCTGCCTGTTCAAGTGGTGTTATCCATCAATTCGAACGACTTCCAATTGATTAGTGAACTGCCGAACATGCGTGCCCTGACTTTACATCATCACAAAAATTGCACATGACCATATCTGGTCATCTCTATGCTAGATGTCGAGCAGAGGGTATGTCTTGCAAGCCTAGGGAACCCTAATTCCCAATGGACTTGCCAGATATTTAAAATCACACCAAATTATTCAGACATTGCATGATATTGTCTGTCACTTTGAGAGTACAAAGTACTGTAATATATGGTAATGCATGGAAACACGATGGGGATTGAAAAACTTTGGGTTAGTGTGATTTTGAAGTTTCTCGACGATCTCTACCCTCCTGTGAGGGTTTTTGACGTCTCTCCCATCTCCGTAGGTGACCACTATTATCGGGTTAGAAGTGTCGACGGAACACTAGTTGACGTGTTTGTTTGCACTAACTATCAGGACTTCAAACCAATCTCGGCATACCATACCCTATATCGGGTAATATCGCATGTATTCAAGATGCACAACGAAGAAAGATGCATAACGAAGAAAGATGCACAATCAATTGAAGTATTTACGAAGCGTAAGATTCTAAGAATGTGTAATTAATTATGTATCTCTAAGTCCTGCTGGAACATCAATTCACGATGTTCATGAGCGATAGCAAGATCAGCATTTCCCAGTAATGCATGACACATGAGATCCTCCACACAAGAGATTACACATCGAATACCCCAGCAAATCGCATCAGCTGCCCACCACTCATCACAAACACCACACATCTGCAAAATCATGTCTTGTCCACGATGTGCTTTCTCGTGAATATCCTCCACTGAGTCAATGGCGCGCTCAAAAATAGGCATGTCACCAGGCTCCTCCGAGTCATCATCATCGGGCATGGTTCCCACATACTCGCTGAGAATACCTTGTGCGAAGGCACGAGGAGTCTTGGTCAAAGCGACCAGCTCATCCTTGGCCTCCTTGACGATGGCAATGCATTCAGCAAGCGTTGATCTGTGGTTCAAGTTATTGAGTTAGTGAGTGATCCTGCGATGAAAATGCAGTGCGACCTACGGTTCATAACGGTCATCTGGAGAGCTATCACGCATAGATGAAGAGAGTGGGGTTGGGGGTTCAGAGACAAAAAGGTCACTAAGTGGCTTCCGGATTTTTCTGGCACCTTGACACTGTTGACGGCGTTTAGAATTAATACGATCCTTGTGTCTGTTGATGAGAGTGACTGGTGAATAATATGTAAGACGGCGTGGATAGAAAACACTTCACTTTTGATAGTACCGTTTCCTCTTTTCGCGCTGGGCCTGAAGCTTGGCTTGTGGTGTCAAGTGTACAACAGGACGAGCCATGGAAGCGACTTTGGAGAGGGGGCAGTAGGCTACTAAGTGAAAGCAGGGAGTAAAAATAAATGTTGAACTGCTCGACGTGCAAGACTTCTTATATAGCTGTGATCCTTGCCGGCAGGTGACAATTACGGTCCAACGATACAGTCCTACGGCTTCCGAGTCGTAGCCTGTAGGACCGAAACAGATTATCATGTGTATTGTAGTAACATCTAGTCTGAAAGTTGAACCTACCACATCAAGGCGAAGTTCTGTCTGAAGGTTGAACCCATGGTCCATGGTACGATCCAACCTGCGGCCTTTTGGTGAATGTGACCATGCGAATGTGATCTATTATGTTTCGTTAGGATGGTAGGACCCAAATTTGCCGATGCGAGCTTTCACTGGATCTCTGGTACTACTATTCGAGTTAGATATTAGCATGTGATAAGACTTAGAATCTACCTTTGTTCAAGTTGATATTCCAGTGCTGGCTGGGCCCCAGGTCATGATATATAGACAGTAAGTCACTGAATTACAGTACCTGCGAGTTATGGTCCAATGATCTAATTTCTCCGCTTAATATAAATACTACGCTTTCGACACTCATCACATTCAAACTCGAGTCATTTCTTTTATTGTTGCTTTGAAAATTGAGGCTGGATAAAGGTTTTCATCATCTGACGCTTTCCAAAAAGCCTTGCTTGACATTGTGAATTCATAGCAACGTATAATGTATTCGCATTTATGGTCCTACTGTATCATATGTATGGCGGTCCATTGATTACACACACACAAATACTATACTATACACCCGCACTAGGTATTTTAGTTGTTCCCACACCGCACCGCACACTCACACCACACGCCGTCAAGATGTTTGTGCTCGCTGCGATCAATAGCGACCTCAGCTATTTGTATTTAATGTAAAATTTTACCGCACAGTACAAAAATAGATGATATTACAGCTGTGAAACCAGAATAAACTCCAAGGTAACTGAGCTCACTGCTCACGGCGAGCATGAACGTCTCGAAGGCATGTGGCGTGAGTGGGATCATCTAACAGTAACTAGTATCAGAAGCTAGACTAGATATTCCACAAGAGAATGATAAGGTCCCACATTAATCGCTTCTCCTTGCTCGATCGATAGCCGAATCATCTCCTCGCCAAACTCTAAGGTTCCACATCAACTGCTTCTCCTTGCTCGATCGATAGCCGAATCATCTTCTCGCCAAACTCTAATGAATACACGGCAAAGAATTTTGCATCGGCGGAATTTCGCACACCATATTCAATATCCTCCCTACGTAGAAAGGTGAAGGTTGGTCAGTATATGGGCACAATGTATGCATAGAAAACCTACCAGACCTTCAAAGTAAAAACACCAATATATCATCCCCGAGACACATAGTGATAAGGCGGGGGGAAATTTGCCTTAGCAGGCATGTTACTGAGTTTCATCTGAGAAATGAGGAGTAGTAGTGATGTACAAGGAAAGTGCGCTGCAAGGGCAGGTCAACATTGAGTGATGAGGTAGTACAATGCGTTAGAAACACAAGGCCTTACATATAGTTTAGGCATAGACAACCTGGATATTTACCGTGTGAGTATCCCCATCAACCAAGGGAAGTTCACGCAGCGAGTAGAGGATCACCGTGTCATCGTAAACGCAATGGGAACCTAAAAACTTTGGGTTGATGTGATTTTGAAGTTTCTCGACGATCTCTACCCTCCTGTGAGGGTTTTTGACGTCTCTCCTGTGACCGTCTCTGTAGGTGACCACTATTATCGGGTTAGAAGTGTCGACGGAACCTTACATAGACATATGCTCGGGTGGCTGTTTCGGCAGCTGAAAGATCGAAGCGAGTGTTATGAGTGGTCTCGGTGAGAAGATCGGGGTTAGCTGTGTGGCGGCGCGCGGGTCTGGAATGCATCAAGTCCAAAGGCTACATGATAGCCAAAAGTGCTGAGACTTCATGCGATCCATATCACTATCATGTAAACTGTTAGTCAAGCCCATAGCCGTGTCTTTAGAGAACATCGTACTGCCAAAATAAGACTCGAGCATTCCCGATGATCCCGCGGGCAGCGCACAAACATTACTAATATTCTCTGGCCTGAGCCCAGAGAAATGTGCAATTTGCGGGGCAAGCGTCGCATTTTTACTTTGTCCTCGAGTCAGCTCAATAACTGTGATGGCACCCAAGAAGTGGACAACAACAGAACAAGAAAACTTACTGTCTGACTTCCTTCCAGAGTACCGGACATATAGACCAGGGAGAGATTATAGCCAGTTCTGGCCAAAAATCCATCAGGCTTTCTTCGAGAAATGGCCCATGCGCGAGGCCCTGTTTCCAGACAAACCAGTGAATGAAGACCTCGATGAGCACGAAAGACAGAACCTCAGCGAACAGTTACAGAAGCGGAAGGAAGTGAGTGGTAGTACTTATTTGAACAAGTACACCTGGTTGATAAAAAAAACAGCAAATAGTACGCTGGTTCCGCTGGAAGACTAATGTCACACATTTATCACGGATGGGCGGACCTGGCAAAAGTGTCCTGAGTGCCAAAGCTGCCCTTATTGGAGGGGCCGAGCTCAAAAGTACTCGAGCACCGAAGATAATAGAGGTCTACTCTCAGATGTACTACGACGAAAGGGTCAAACATGCAGCGGACAAAGTAATCGCGGAGGAAAACATCACCTCTCGTGGCCCAAAGCTCCAGAAGCGTCGTGAAGTGACAAAGGAGAAATACGAGATGGAGTCTGCAGAGGTGAAGGCAAGGGTTATGAAGGAATATAACAAAGCAATGAAAAAAATTCGCAAGGCTCGCAAAAAAGAAAAGTCTGGGCTCAGGGAGCGTGTAGACGATAGCACAAAAATCAAGTACGCATTTCACTATTCTCTTGAAGATTGCAGCTCAAAGTATGCTGTTTGACCTAGAGCGATTCGTGAGCTACCTGGCACAATGGATCAGGTGTTCAGGCACCTCAGTTATATCACGGGTGGATGGAAGTTCACGGTCTTGATGGCAGGTCGTGATCCAGGCCAGAGTGGGCAGGTGCGAGTCTTCAAGTGAGTCGATGCATTATCAAATCATATCGATTGTGGAACGCTCAGCTGATGAGCTTATCAATAGTTACCATCTTGGGCAGTCTGAGGTGGGAGCGGAGTTCTCTGACAGTTACGTTGGATTCAACGACGTGCTCGCTGCTTTTGCATCCTTTGCAGAAGGTGCCATCAGTACGTATTTGACTTTCTTTACTTGTAATTATTTAAAACTAACATTGAAAATTCACAAGTATACGAGGAATCATTATCGTCTGCAGACATAGACTCCTCCAGTGCTGATGCGGCTACCGATGACGGATCTGATGAAGAAACTGCAGATGGCGGACTCGGAGAACAGGACTTAGCTATTCTAGATGATGGATGTACCCAGGCACCATTCAACTCCAAACAGGTACTTTACACATTACCATCCGATGTGAGTGATGCATTACGTCTGTTTGATTGTACAATTATCTAACTTCTCTTCTCAGGATGGAACCTTTGCAAACCCGGCAGGGGATCCTGCTTTCGACATCGACTACTCAAGACTCAACCCCAATGACTTCACGGCCTCATTATCGGCAATGAATGAATTCGAGCGAGACGCCAACAAACAATATGCTAGTCAGATGCCCTATGACTTTTCTAGCCTTGATACCTTCAATCCATACCTTCCTTCCATTGCTTCACTGGCAGTACCCACCTTTGACGATACTGCTGTGGCGCAGGCTGCACCCGTTACAGGTTTACCTGGGCCTGCATTTTCTGTCTTACCTGTCCTGCCAGCGGCGATCACATCTTCCATACCACTGGCTGCTCAATCCCAGGGCGCACACCCCATGGCTTCACAAGCTCCCCCAGTGTCCGGTACCGATCTGATGCCATCCAATCTTCCCCCAGTTACCACCGCAGGTCCCCTAACCCCCTTGGTCCTACCCGTCTCCCCTGCAACCTCAATGCCAACACCCATTCAAGTCGAGCAGCCCATCGCTCGGCGCACATGCAGAGCACGTCCTTCTGTTCCATTTAACCGACGGGAATTAGACAATGTAATTGGCAATCCGAACCGACCTCAAAACAAGAAACGTCGTGTTGACGATGCTACTGACAAGCAACCTGCCAAGTGCGTATCCTATTTTTCATGTTGAAGCCCTTATTTAGTATCTAATGTACCAGGAAACCAAACCGCACTTAGCTGCCTCACCCCGACTCGTGGGGCCCGAAACATTATCGTATGTTTCACTTATATATTGATTGCTTGTTCTAGTGCCCGGTGCTATCATGCCAGCTGCCTAGGTTATACCACACATGTAGTGCATTATTGGTTCAACACCAATATTCTTCTTTCGTATTTAGTCTGTTACGTTGCGTGATTTGTACCTCAGACGTTGTCTCTCTTGAGTGCGCGACTGAGGCTAGTATGTGATCTATTACTCATTCATTCGGGCATATACCTATTACCTACAGTATACCGTCTTTGTATAGGTAATGAATAGGCGTTGTCTTTCTCGGGTGCGCGACTGAGTGTATTGTGTGGTCACGCACGGCTGAAGTTATACTTTTATAAATAGTCTACTCGCTGTATTCAATATTTACAGTCCTATTCTCAGCTGAACAAAATCATTATTGTATTGACGACACGAGTGTAATATTTCTCTACAATTTGCAGTTAAAACTGAGAATGTTATGACGCCATAGGAACATACCAATGTGTGTCGAGAGAGACATGCATCATTGAAGGATACAGTCGATGCAGGTGTAGATGTCGAGTGATGATAAACAGAAGCCTAGATGAGTGGCGGATGCGGAAGAACGGATGCTGACAAGTGGATGGGGACAAATGAACAGTGTCGCAGACTAATATTGCTGCATCCCTCTCGTCTCATAATACTCCCCCTCCCCATACTCATACCCATGTTGCACCTACTCCCCCTCCTGCAGCCGACACATCGACTCCAGTCTCCCCCTGGCAACACCGGAGGGTGAATGAAGGCACTGTTGCCATTTCCCTAGAAGACCATGTAGGGGCTGAAAAAGGGAAAGTTCAGTCGTGTTAGAGTTGGCGTTCCCGCGTTAGCATTCGTCTGATTACCGTGATCCTTCTGAGACGCGTCAGACAAAGACGCTGACTCATCCAGACTATCATATATCAACACCTGCAAATGTCATCAATCAAGTCCATGCAGGTATAACGGTTGCGAGATTGGGAGTCAAGCGAGAGAAAAAGAAAGTAAAGTATGGAACGAGGAACTGTGTACCCCCGGGCAATAGCAAGAACCCAGAAGAAGCCCAGTCGTTTTGGAAGAAGGCAGTATTGTGGGTATTTTTAGGACAACTGGAAAGGGACGGAAGTGAAGGCACCGCATTTATGTATTTTTAGGACAACTGGAAAGGGATGGAAGTGAAGGCACCATATTTTATGTATTTTTAGGACAATTGGAAAGGGAAGGAGTGAAGACACCGGTAGTTTGGTTATTTTTAGGATGACCGGGAAGGAAGGAACGAAGTCGAATCCTCTTTTAATAGGAATAAAGGCGTGATGCATTAGTGATGCATTAGGTGCATGCTCTTTTACTACGTCCGAAGGTGTGATGCATTATTCCCAGTAGTAATGAGTAATGTAACACAGTTGTCTGACAATTGTAATCTGTTTCATGCATCAAAATGACACTATCGGCTGATTTGTTGGCGATCCAAATTTCCCGTTGTGTCGCCTCCTCCAGAAATTGTATCCAGTGTTCTTTCTTGGCCTTGGAGATAGCATTTGATACGCGGTTTCTATAGATTCGGTGTTCCTCGTGTG
>Ga0153975_1000612_pt1 | contig 11383 bp, 9 predicted proteins | sample TSGA059MetaG_FD_104694 | JGI IMG/M metagenome (GOLD analysis project Ga0153975, IMG submission 104694) | Attine ant fungus gardens microbial communities from Georgia, USA - TSGA059 MetaG | ecosystem: Host-associated > Fungi > Mycelium > Unclassified | place: USA: Georgia, Yuchi Wildlife... | reverse complement strand
CGAGAAGCCGGCTCGGGGAATCCCACGTGCGCAATGCATGGGCAGCCTGTTGCAAACTTTATAAGTACCTCACTGCAACCTCCTTGTGGGCAAAACCTCGGAAGTGATGCGGTAAGTAATTTTTAGTTCTGCAAGGAGAGAAATTCATGTGGAAGGCATGCATAGAGTTGCCCTCAAAGGTAGCTTAATTTGGTCAAAGATAGTTACCACACGATGTCTGGGCTGAGGAGATAGCACAGGCAAAGCTAAGTAGAATTCATACGTAGAATTCACAGGCGTTCGGTTCTGCGCTTCTCCAGCTCACATCGTGATCAGCATAAGATCTATCCCCAAGAGGATTGTTCTGACCTCTGAACTCCACCTTGAAAGCTTAAAAAGTCCCTGCTGAGCAATTTCGCGTTGCACCCAAGTCACGTGTGACTGCAGTTTTTCCGTACCTCTCATTTGATAACTTGTCGACTTTGCAGCCGATGATATACGCAGGAATGTGACCCTTATCGATGCGCCTCGATGGCTGCTTTTGGAAGTTCAGCCCGCCTTGTCGCCACCTGGTTCAAGAATAAGATTAGCTACAAATGTCATTCCTTCAAATCCGCATCAAAGGAGACCACTCGGCTTTGACGACACCGGGAAAACACATGTTCATTGCCTCTACTGATTAAGATCCCCTCCCCGCAAACTTCCATAATAGTCGGTGTTTGCATGAAAGATGGTAGCTTGGCATTTTGAAAGGGTGATGAAATTCAGGTATTGGTTTCAGATATCCAAACGAGACATGGACGGAGACACTAGAATAGTCCTGACCCAGTAAACGTAAACATGGATTACCAGTATGTTCTTGGGAGAAGACCTCCAATTCGGTCACAATCATGTCGATCATTTTTTCACGCAAGGGTTTTGAGTCCATGCGAGTTGGATCCGCTCCCGTCCGGTATCAACAGGTATATATCCCCAGAACGCCTGGTCTCGAGACCAAACATAGTTACAATTCAGCCAGGATCTGTAAAAGCCTTTGGCAAAATACTTAGGCCAGGGCCCGTTTTTTGAGTGTGATTGGTGGACTGCTCACGCGCCTCGAATCTTGAGCTCATACATTGAATAGAAACTGTTACCGCCGCAATCAATACCGGATTTCACGTATGAGAACAACGTCGATTTACTTACATCGGTGTCTGGCAACTGCGGTTGTGAGGACAAGGCATGAAATTCGGCTCCAATGGTCCATCGAACCAGAGTTCGCCGCCCAGCTCAGGGTTTTGAGCGCTTTGGGGCCGGTTGTAATTCACGGGAACCACAGCAGGAACATGCTTCAAGCGCCTCCCTTCAGAGCCCCGTTGATGAGCGAGCAATGGTCGTCGATATCGTAACTCAATCCGGAATGTAAGTCTAACATCACAACAATAAATCATATTCTGCGAGATCTCCCAAGGATTGTCTGGTTGGCATGATATTTACCAACTTGGCAGCAAGAAACATTCTCAAGCGAGATGAGCCGGTCGTGAGGTAAATATATGGAAGCTTCTCGAAGAAGATACTCGGATTCGAAGCGCTTACGGTAATTGGAGAGAACCCAAGTATACAACTCCTTCGAGTATCGAATTTGGAATCATCAGTGCTGACTTGAACAAGTTAGTCCGGAGGTCATCGTCGCCACCGTCAAAAAATATGCGAGCACCATAGGACTAGGAGCGTCGTTATCGCTGGCAATGGAGCCATAGCTGTTATTCTAGACGTCATCCGGGTCAATTACTGACCTGGAAATGACACGACCTCGATACTCATTCGCAGCATGTTTGTAGTCACCTGATTTCTCAAAAGTCTTTCCTATCTAGTAGAGATTTCCCTCCTACTTATCGTCACCGTAGACTGTAATGCTGCAGGTGTAGGAATCGTGAATGTACCGTATAAATAATCATTGTACATTGCTTGTGTTCCCCCTTACCCTAGAATGGACGAGCCACTGCTCGTACGATTTTATCGGGTGCGTAATTCTCTTCCATTTGATCCCTTGGGTTCCAAACTTGGGCTAACTTGCGTTTGCACGATGGGTAAGCTTACTGATCAGGCGACGGCCAGGGAATGCAAGGACGGCGCAATAGGCGGAAGTAGGAGGATACCGTAGTTGTGGAGAATCAATTTTAATTGTGACTTTAGTCAACAGAAAATCCAGGCGACGCTGAAAATCGGTCGTCGGCCCATTATGAGAATGCGAAAACCATTCAGGGCAAGTATACTGTATGACAACTGAAAGGGTTAAAGTAACCGCAAAAGTTAGTGTAGCAAAGTGTCGGGATGCACTCCCACGCACAGTGTGAAGCATACAATGTCGAAGAGACCGGCCGGATCATGCATCAGCATTCCTCAGTGTTGGATGAACATAAACCAATCCGAGTACTTTGAATACATCACGTTCTGTTTTGGGATAATATAATTTGGAATCATGGCGTCGTGATCTAGAAAGCAATTATGGGCAGTCAGAACAACACAGGTCTGTCATTCTAGGTCACCAGCTCACATTCCAGAACTGTCAAATTTCATTCCCCTAAGAAGATGTATCAACCAGGACCCAGTGTACAAGCGTGAATACCCACTTTTGCTGCTTCGCCCATAACCGCAAGTCTCTTTCGAACATGGTCGACCCGGTCCTAGAACGATGCTGACATCATTTGCAAAGTATCTGGGTTTGGTACTTACCAACCAACTACTGCTGTCCAAAATACTTCCGGTGCAGCAAAGATCAGGTCGACACGTCGATAAATCCTCGGCGACGATGAATTGTGAGGCCATACAAATACAGTTAGAGCCTTCTCCAAGGAGTCCCAGTGATGAGTGCGCAGTGCGTTGTGCTCGTGGAATCCCGAAATATCTTCATACACGTTAAATCAGACGATCCTGTTGTGGGTCACCCTTGAGACATACGCATGACATGCGTGACAAAATCTGCAACCATTCAGTACAACACTGTAGCGTCCCTGTGCTGATAGCTGACCTTGCTCATGTAGCCGTTGCACAAGCTTCTTACACAGACCTTTCACTTTATGAGACCCTAATTCCCAATCTGTATGGGTGATGACTATGTCAACGTCATTGCTTTGCGGCTTTCCACGCCGATAACTAGAAATTTATGTCCATTAAAACCAACTTATCAATGGCAGCGCCTGGCTTGGGCGGAGACCAGATAACATACCCTCCCACAATCACACTTTGACATCCCTTTTGGATATGGCTGAGTTCTCGCATAACGGTCCGATTGATTTCTTCTACTTCTTGACGTGAAATGCTATGAAGGCATAATTGTCAATAACCAACCCATACATAGACCGTATACTTAGAACAGCGTGTTTTCTTCATTCTAGGGACGAGTCGATAAAATACTTACGTTTGACTCAAGTCGTGTCGTAGAGCTAGCCCGACCTTGATCGTTTTTTCCACAGCAGTCTCCATGTTTGTGTTTCCTTCAAGTAGTGATATAGTCTCTTCGTCAGACACGCCTGGTATAACTTCATAGTATCTTTCGAGTTCCTCGAGCGTGCGAAGACCAATGTCGTAAAGACGGCGAGCAGTGTGGGGTCCAATTCCATGTATTGTGTTGAAAGCAGAGAGGGAATGAAACCGCGGATCTGCCAATATTTTGCCTGCCATTTGCTATCAGCGGCAGGTAATGGTGTAAGAGAGGGTCACGAACGGGCTTCGGCTATTCGGCCCGTTTTTACAAACTCCTGAATCTAAGATATTCGTAACTTTAAGATGAGAATGGACATTGAAAAGAACACCACGACAGCACCATTGAATGGAGTTTCTTTCCCAAAAATGGTAGTTCATGGAGATCATGCAAGTCGCATTCCAATATGACCCGCGGGTATGCTGCGTGTTAGATCTAGCCTTTGTAAATTCAATGGGCTGAGATTACGAACCCTTGATAACCTGGAAAATATGCATAAAGGACTATGCCACACAATAAAACCGTAAACTGACAGAAATAGCCCTCGAGTAACTGAGCATGCTCCTTTCCTCTCCTTCAAGGTATCTGCTACGGCGAATGATTTCGATTTCCTTTACTAGACTTTGGTTGGAGCAGACAAGTGGCGAGGATCGTAGGCAACTGTATCGTGCTTTGTGTGATAATAAAGCCGTGTCGGTAATTTCAATAGGTTCATCTGGCACCGTCTGCCAAGAGTTTCCCGTCTCGAGGGAGGGAGAGCGGAGTGAATTGCTGGATGAAGTGTCTTGGCTAGCGTCTGGAAGATGTCGCGATGTCTCGTCTTCTAGATCATGCACCGTAGCATAGTTCCGGTATGGAAGGGGCTGACCGGATTTCACGGAATCTCGGAGCCATGACGGTGTTACGATGACCTTCGTTCTCTGTGAATGTTGTAGTAGTCGTTGTCCAACCGAGAAACAGTATGAGTGCATACTGCAATCCTCCAATCAATATGCCTTTCAAGGCGTTGCTTCATGCGAATCGCGGTGACTATGATGTTCGCTTTTCCTACATCGCCGGTGAGTTGGAGGTTGAGCTCGCTAACGCTGCCTCGCCCCTGGTGACCCACAACACACTCAATTTTGTAGTTCTCGACTAGCATAACGAGCTCAGATATTGCTTCCGGTTGTATTTTGGCTGGTAAAATGTAAACCAGGAGGGGTTTCTCTTCCTCTGCGTTCCTTGGCGAACTGGAACGTATTCGTGCGGAAGGTGAAGGTCTGTCGTCAGGAGACAGAGATTCACCACTTGTATGTGAGCTTAACGGTCGCTTGAAAGGCATTCGCGAAGATTATCGCAAGTGGAGAACAATTGATGTGCGAAAATGACAACTTGCTGTGTTTTGTTTCGGTTTTGTGCCGAAAAGGAAAGGATTCCTCCATTTGGTATGTCGTCAATCTTGGATAATTCTCGGGCTTCCATTTTTTGTTAATAAAGTCGTGGGTCATGAGAGCTGAGATTCAAGTCCTTACAAGGTAGAAAGCGACCACACAGATCAATATCACTCAGTACATGGGCAAAAAAAACTACAAAAGGGGTCCTAGCTAGAAGGAGAACCAGGGCCCTATCCAAAATGAGCGGCGCACGGTGCCGGAAGCATAGTATTAATATAAAACATATTTGCAAAATATTTTGACGACTTGCAGACATGTCATAGTGGTACTATGGAGGAGCGGAATCCTGTTATGTTCGTTGGCGACGATCACCGCAATCTGCCGAGGAACTCTGTGCGTGAGGTTTGAACGCAGGCGCTTGGAGAGAGTTTTCCTTTTGCACCTGAAGGACGCTTGAATTTTCGCACACATCAAGTGGCTGAACTTCAGGCTGAGCGAGATTTGCCGCTACAGTGACAGCTCCCGCGAGTTCCCACGATGGTCCATGGTTTGACTCCGAGTGAATTAGACTCTTCATATTATATGTCCTGAATATACGTAATAGTCTCCAGTGTTTCGGCGTGCATTATGAGGCAACTATGCATATCAAGTAATCTGATTTCTCACCCATGAGCTCCAATGCAGATCCTTCCCCACTTGCCACTTTAAGATATCACCCAGAATGATGGTCACTGATGGTCTCGATGACGAAGTCACCTTTCGTACAATGCAACCAGCTATCTGTTCGCTCTACCAGGAAAAAAAAGAAGCCACTGCATTCGTTGTGGCTCCCCATGCGGCGACGATAATCAATGCGCTATCCGTGAGTAGGAAGAAACCCAAACGCCAGGACAACGCGAGCACTTACGGAGATGGACTCATCTGTGGAGCAAGGGTAAATCATCGATGTCTGTCGTTCCACGAAGTCGGGACAGTGATCGTTACTTTGGAAAGAACGGAAGCGATGTTATTAATGTCATAACAAAAAGATCGTCGTTCTAAAGTTCCTCCTGTGCGGATAAACGGTACCGCGTGAGACAAATTCTCGCCTCAGGTTACCGTAGGTCTGTTACGGTTCGATCCTGTAGATAGCAACAACCATCACGGTGCAATCAGGCGTACAAACGCCTACGAATAGCTACAAGCGTCGAGAAGATTTGGATAAGATTTGAAAGGTCCGGCAGTCAAGCGAGTAGGATCAAACCGCTCAAAAACTAACTTGATGCGGTTGCGGAACATATGCAGGCTTTACGATTGGCAGCACATACATAATAGGCCTACGCATTTGATTGCTTGTAGACGTGACGTGAGGTAGATTCAATAACGCACAAAGCCTAAAATGCGAATTGCTTGTATCTTCCACAGAAAAGGCAGTAGCGACATAGTACTATAGTATTTTGAAATGAATGTATTGATGGGACTAATCAGACGAAACTTGAATGTCAGACATTTGCAAGGAGGAGACCACAGATATCCTGCACGGAAAAAGAATTTGGGCTGTCAGCCTGGAAGAAATGATGCTAATATGAAAGTCATTGACATACTACCCTGGAAGGCGAAACACGTCAGCAGCCCCACCGAGTAGGAGCAAACAGGGTGCGGACCTTTGTAAAAGTATCAACCTGTAGATTTACGACATGTCCACTAACTCAGAACTGGTGCTTTTTTTTTTAAAAAAAAAATCCAATTTTTGTCCCGTTTGAGAGACTACTCTATGAAGGACACTACTATCTAGTCTTGGGGACCCCTGGTGTCCCCGTCACATCCCTGAGTTTGTGAATGCCCCGGGAAGGGGTGTCTTTCCACCCCTTCGGTCCGCCGTTCCCGCCGGCCGTTTTAGACGTACAACTCAGTCGAAAGATGAGATGACTTTTAATTCATGCGCGATGCATGAAGACTGGCGGATGTGATTATCTTAGCGCGCTACTGGTGCTTTGGTAGCATCCTTCAGCCTGCCAAGGCTGCGAGCTAGCCTGTAAGCCAAATGCAGCTTCAATTCGAGGCTTAAACTGCTGCGCTCAAGTACATATGCGAGGGTTGTTTTATTTTGGGGGGTATACACCCCATGAGCACGCCCTGCTTTAACAGGTTTCATGAAGATTGAGCCAGCTGAGTCACGATGCCCAAGGTGTGATTTTGTTCTTAGCGCGGCTGCCTCCAAATCTTTCCGATCCTCCAGTCGTGTATAAGTGATATATATTGAAGGAAAAGTAAACCATAGGACTCACTTTCTCCAGAACGAAACCTCGGACTTGGCCATAATATTTGCAGCGGACCAGAGAACAGAAATAGAGTAGAAGCTAAGTCTAACAGATTGACAATGGAACATACGCCACAAAGCTTAAGTGCATTCGAGATCCAAGTGTCGCTTCCATTAAAAATAAAACCACCGTCAATTCCTTGAATTTCCTTCACGCGTTGTCTCCTGTTGTTTCTATCCCAGCTGGGTCAGAACCGCGATTTGGTTCAGTCGCGAACCTAAAGCCCTACCTAACGGAGAAGATATCTCTTCTTCTGAACTTCAATACCAAACCTCATCGATTCGGATAACAAGACGATTGCAGGGGAAATGACGTCGTTGAATGCTGCATGTCACATTGAAGGGATGAATAGAGGATTAGTATGCCTTACGGGGGTTCTGTCCCTAGCCTTCCAGCACATGCATGGGGTGCAAAATTCGTCCGCCAGACTTATATGGGCACGTTGGCAATGCAGACTGGTCTGATAGTACTCGCGAGCAGTGTCACCTTACGGGTATGGGCTTGACGATCGCGGAAGATGCACAAAGCTTCAGACGCGCTATAAATTTCCTCTTTCGTAAGTAGCCTGATACGCAGCAAGTAGCTCAAAGCTTGACCCAGAACATCACTGACTCGGACTCGGGACGGTACTTAGTGTGAATTGGGCTTACTCCATTTCTGCATGCTCTGATGCTGCTGGGTGATACATCCCAATCATGGCCAACAAACCACTCCCGCACTAATCTGTGCCAGTGTGCGAATGCCATAGGATAATCTGTGCGCTTGTCCAATGGGGGAATGGGAATACCGGCAGAAAATAAGATAGTTGTTTCTCGATCGTATCCTTTCTTGGCATCGGACGACTAAGATCGATGTTAGCAAGCAAAATGTAGAAGACGGTGAACTTGCATGAACTGAAAGGGTTAACTCAAACTGTGCGAGTGAAATTCTGAAAGTCATGATCACACCAGCGAAATCCGGATATCTTCCAGAGTCTAGCTCGTATTATCCGAACTAGTCAACTATGTAGTGTGAAAGGGTCATCTATTGTATCAGTATCGATCAGAACCACTTCCCTACCAAGTTCCAGAACTTTTCCTTCCCAGGAGCAGCTGAGTTCTCGCCCACTGGTTTGTCTTTTACTGGCTTGTCTTCAGACTTGGAACCCCCTGCCGCATCGCTTTTGGACTCGGTATCAGCTTTAGAATCCTGCAAAAGGGCCTCTACACTCTCCCTCAGTGTCTCCGAATTTCGCTTCTCGAGCTCAATGGAGTCGGCTTCTTTTGCACGCAGTGCAACCTGCTCCAGAACTCGCTCGCGAGCTTGGCTGCGGGCCTGTTCGAGCAAACGTTCCTTGCGTGATACCTTAGACGTCGAAGACCGTGGGGTCTTGGATATCTTATGAGGGACGGTGTCAGGAGGGGATGGAAACTCTTTTGCTGGTTGTGAGGTTTCCAGTGGCACCCAGGCGTCCACCTCGCGTCTAGTCTTCCTTCGACTGTTCCTGGACAGCTGCACTGACGAATCACAAGGCGGTTCCGAATCTACCGCCGCGGGAGTCTCTACTTCAGCCTCTGCGAGTGCTTCCGCTTTCGCTGCAGCCTCCATCTGCGCAAACGAAGGATCGGGTCGGTCAAGCATTTGGCTCCACTTATTCAGAGCAATCCGCATTTGCTTGTGGTCTGGGGTGGGCAGCGGTTCCTCAGATGGAGACAGGAAGGGCGATGAGGTATAAAGAGGCTTCAGAGGATAGAAACCTCCCCAGTCATAGAAGGCATATCCTATTGCCTTCCTTTTAGCTCTCGTGAGGTGTGATGGACTGGTTTCACCGTGGAAACGCAAGTCAGTTGCTGTCCACGCATCGTGAGCATTTGGGAAGATCGCATAAGAAGGTGGAGGTGGATACACACTAGCTCGCTGAACCTTGAGTTCTATCATTCTCGGTTTGTTTGAAGTGTCTTCAGTAGAATCAACTGAGGAACTGGGAACGTCCTGCGCGCCAAATAAACCTTGGAGGTGTTCAAGCCCTGGGCCTCCGTCAGGGACAGTAGGGTCTTGAGTTGGAGCTGTAACACTTAAATCGACCCCATTCTCTGGAATGAGGTTCATTGAGTCCTCAGACACAAATGAAGCCCAGCACAACATCTGGTACTCCGAGTCTACTTCTCCGTCCTAATAGCGCGTCAGCACACCGAGTTCTGAAAAGTTCCCCACTGCGCGTACCCGTGTAAATCGGTATTCACGTATCCGTCCGAATTTGCGCTCTACCCCACGGATAATAGAAAACGCGTCGACCATCCCTGCAGGGGGCTTAGACATGCGGATGCAAACCGTACGCTGCGCAGGGCCGATAGCGTCTTCCTCATCCGGGTCATCCAGTTGGAATCTCCTTGACCATGTAGGTGCCAATGCTGAAGCTATGTGCTTTCCCTTTTTGACAGCATCAACAGTCGTATGCGCTCTCCGTCGCAATGCATGATGACCAGCCCGCCGCCCCGCATGCAGAGCAAACATCTAAAAGAAATTCAAAACTAGGCTGCACAGCCACTCTCCACAACGACTTCAAGTCCATTATATAAGCTGCTATTAATTTTTTGTGCAACTCGGTTTGATACTATGTATCAGCCTTATGTAACCGTATTCCTTCGTCGTCCAGGTCCTCCATGATTCAATTGCAATTTTTCATGCATGCAGGGTAGTCGGTGGCAGGTACGTTCCGAACGACAATGCGCCCGACCAAAAATGCTTCTTGATGATCATTCCAGTTTGGTAACTGAGTACTGAGATCTTGGCCAACGAAAGCGAGCGAGAACCGATTGTATGGGACATAGATATTGCATCTTAGGCCTGGGGATTGACCAGGTTGTTGCCCAGGGTCCACGCCAAATCAAATCGTTGTCTTGGAAGCTCGTGAGTGAATGCCGCTTTGGCTCATGGTGTAGTCAAGGGTGATTTTACTTGTTCTTGTAAAAATTGACTGATATCTGTTTAGGCGCTCGTACATGCACTTTTGGTTATATTTTTCTCCGTTTTCTCTCCGAGGATCAACACTTTGTAGGGTCAATTCGAATGGGTGGGTGACATGCTAAGACTTTCTTCATGATGATTTCGCTTGCCGCCCCAGTCGTAGCTACTAGCTACTAGCTTTGACGGACGGTGGAGCATATGGCCAATATTTTGCACCACTGATTTCAATCGTAGCCTCTTTACTTTCACGAAGCGTAATGATTGTGTATTTGCCTTCGTATTAACGGTGTTGGAGAAGTGAGTCATGTAACGAAGAATCTCAGGGGGAAAAAAAACCTTGACCATTCTCTATTTCATAGGCAACATCGAAGATCTTAGTCTTTCTGCATCTACATAAGGTACTGTCACCCACGTTGATCGTCACTAATGTACCAGGAAGTCACATGTCAACGTTCCGCTTTACGTATGTATCTCGGTCCCGAGGGTTGTACACCTGGGCCCCAGGGCGTAGACATTGCAGATGTGCGTTGTCCGTGGAATTTGGAAGGCACAGATGATCAATGTTGATCCTCGGATGCAGATACTAGACACATTGGTCCAAAGCCTCTTACTGCCCTAATTTTAAGATATCGATGCCCAATATTCTACCGGTTTACTCGGTAACGACCTCAGTGGGTGCTGTTCGAGATCAGTGAAATTTGTACATATAACGACGGGTGTATTCGTTCTGCAAGCGATGTGGTGACAGATGCTACTACCCTTGAAGCTTTATGTTGTAGTACTCGACATGGTTCTTTTTTTCAACAAGAGAGACCTGACGACTTTGATCGCACTTTCCCTCGCGCTAATAAGTCTCCTTGCTTTAGCAATATCGAGATCCCTTTGCATAATTGTGTAATCGGGTTGTCTGCTTCTTCTCCCTTCTGTAGAGTAAACATTGTCCGCGGCAATAGCACTTGAGCTGCCTTCACCTGTTGCCAATTCCGAGGAGTCAGAATTTCGAGTCAGGTCACTTAATTCTTGTCGTAGGCCTGACAGAATAACGTCGAGCCTTGTAAGCGTCGTAATGCATTCCTCCATTTCTTCGATCCGTTTGAATGAACGGCATACTTCACCAGCGCACGTCTCGATGTGAGCAAATCGAGCTGGTCCCAGAAGGGTCCCGCCGAACCTGCCATAGCCCCGAATAATGAGCAAAATCCCCCCCTCCGAATTCTTCGTAAAAAGGGGTACGCCTGAACTTACCATCGACTAACGATGACAACAGCATCAAGTATGCCGTCTCTCTGCATGATCTTCAGGACCTTGTTCCCAGCCCACTG
>Ga0153975_1000604_pt1 | contig 11458 bp, 7 predicted proteins | sample TSGA059MetaG_FD_104694 | JGI IMG/M metagenome (GOLD analysis project Ga0153975, IMG submission 104694) | Attine ant fungus gardens microbial communities from Georgia, USA - TSGA059 MetaG | ecosystem: Host-associated > Fungi > Mycelium > Unclassified | place: USA: Georgia, Yuchi Wildlife... | reverse complement strand
ATTGTATATATTGCAATAGACTTAAAAACACTTTAAATAATATTAGGACATAAGTAATGAGAAAATAAAAAAATTATATAATTCAGATATAAGTTTAGTTATCACTACTTAGAATTAGTAAATGCTAAAGCCTATGCTGAAGACACAGGTGAAAGCCTTGTCTAATAGAAACTCCATCAAATTCTTCTTGTTAACTTAGACTTGAAGTGCGATTAAATCATTTTAAGTTAAGTTGCTACAGGCAAGGTAGATAAGTGATAAGGACTGTTACAAAAAAGTAACTACTAAATAGTGACATAGAGATATAATAAAATACCTGTTCAAAGAACTACATAAATAACTGAACTTTCATTAGCAAGTAGTCTTGCTAATATTGCTCTTTTGGTGTAGTAGTATACTATACAGTATGTGACTACTAGTCTATAGTACAACTGTAGCAAGAATGATTCTTATTTGACTTTCACATCTGTTTGTATTGCAATAAACTTAATATAATAAATATATCCAAGCTCAAACATTATTCTATTAACTTTTCTATTATTTCATTAACTTTTCTATTTTACTTATACTATTATCCTTCTATTACCTTTCCACTCTTCCAACACTACCATTTTAGCTAACTCATCATTGATATGATAATACTTATTACTTGGGGCTATAAGCCAATATTAAAAAATATAAAGCAGGCTTATATAGAGTTTAGTTCTACTACTAGATATGTTTGTCTATAAAGTAGTAAAAGAGAAATTCTACAATGTTGGTGTTCAAACTAACTTTAACAAGAATTATAAAAAGAAGCTAGTAGTTAAGAAATAAATAGAATTGTACTATACCAAAAGCAAGAACATTTGTTCTTGGACCTTTTATCTATTTTATATGAATATTGTGGATGAAGGGGATGCTTGTATCAGTAGAGGATTGTTGCTTGATACTATCTAGTTAATATAGATAAAGAAATCTTAAAGCAATAGTGTATTCAAAGTCAGCTGCTGATGGCTTTTTCTATCAATTTACTAATGGTGCTGAGAAGAACAATGGGGCAGAATAACTTTAGCAAATTGTAATTCATTCTGTAAAACTTGAGAATAACAATGGAGATGAATTGTTTGAAGTACTTAGGCTAGTACTTAAGTCTAATACATGAGTTAACTATATTGACTATATTAGTGGCACACTTAGAATTACTTAGAATAGATTTTAGATATTGCTAAGATATATGATTGGGTCTAGTAATTGAGTTATTGTTGTACTTGGTTAATATATTATATAGTTCAACAACAGAGAAAAGAGGCCATTTAATAGCAAGAGCAGTTAGTATTTCTTGGAAAATACTTAGATTTACTGGTCTATTTTGGATGGAGTTATAGAAAGAATGATTATCTATTGAATTGTATAACTTTATTCATTGGGAGTTACTTTTTCTTTATCCAATTCATTAAGTTCTATGGTCTATTTTTGGTTGCTACAATTTTCTCAATTTTCTTATTAAAATATTTCTGTTTTATATCTTTGAGTATTTTTATAAATGTTTTCCAGTCTTAGAGACTGTTTGTAAGATAGTATTGAACAATGTTTTTGATGTACCTAGTATTCCACTATTCTTTGAAATGTCTAGTGATATTGGGGTACTTTGAGTAGTTAGTCCATAGACTTTCTGTAACTGTCATAAATTCATTAACTGCACTTTTGAGGTCTATAATAGTGTAAATGTTAGTGATACTGGTATTATGTAGTATATGAGAAAGCTCCTAAAGAAAATAATTTTCTTTATCATTATCTTTTACTAATATATTTCTAACATTTTGATAGTCTTCTTCTTGTATATTAATATCAACTATAAAAGGGACATAATCTAAAGGTTTGTGCTCACTGAAAATTAAGTAATAGTTGTGGAATACAGTACTGTTGTATTGAAGGAACATTAAGTTAATCATAGAGTTGAAGTCAGATATCTTAACTTGGCAAAACAGCTAAGTCATTATTTACTTTACTTTACTTTTTTGGACTTATTACACAAGAAAAGAGTATAGAAAAGTATTATATAACATATCATAAATTAGTGTGATATCATATAATAGAGTTATATAATGAGTGTGGGAAAGTAGTACATAAACCATGTAATAGTTGTATAAGTAGTATATAGGAATTAAACAAGAACTCCATCAAGTTCTCCTTGTCAACTTAGACTTAAAGTACAACTAAGTTATCTTAGGCTAAGTTGCTATACTAGAACTCAATTTCACATCTAGAGCACCATCTGTCTTGGACCTTGCTCATCTTTACTCTCATAATCTCATTGACTCTTAGCTAATAGTTACTACAATCACTAGTTATCTTTATATATTGCTAGGCCCTTGGCTTAAGGGGACTTTATAGTCAGTTAGGAACTGTAGGTAGAAGTATGGTGCCAAGCTTGAACATCACTACTGAGACCTAACCTTACAATCAAGTAAACTGTATAGTTACTTATACCACTTTCTTAGTATAAACTTTATACTACAGATATATTGTTATCTGTTTACATAAAAGAGTGGCAATTATTCTTTAGAAGATTATCTAGATTAAGGATCCTATCTGTTGGGTAATAGTCTAACCATACTATTAGGGCAGTAGTTAGTAGAGTAGTAGGACTCTGGCTGGATGAAGATCTTGTACTCCAGCAGATGTAGTATAACTAGTGAGATTAACTATTTATTTTATACTAGTAAAGCATTAACATGATATCTCAATTCCAATACAATTCTCTCATGAGTGGTCTGTTTAACCAAAAGTACACCTTTGCTAAACTAAGAACAGAACTAGAAGAAAGAAAAGAAAGAATATGTCAATGTTGTAAAAAGTTTGGGCATTTAGTTCATAACTGTAGGAATAAAAAGAAAGAGATAAAGGAAAAACCAATTCTCTAGAATAAATTTGAAGTGATAGCAAGTAGGGTGATACAATGTGAAGTAAGAGAAAAAGTAAAAGTGAGAAGACAGAAAATAGTAGAGAAAAAAGAAGTAAGATATTTCAAATTTTGGAGAATAGAACATTATAAATGAGAGTATTCTAACTTTAAGATAGAAAGAAGATAACAAGCATCCTTTTTTTTTCCTCTTACAACTACCATCCTCTCTATTGTTATAACTTACCATTTATATTTATACTTTCTTTACTTATGTTTTAATATATAATCATTACAATATGTATTAAACACATTGACCTGGCAAAGGCTCATCCTGTCAAGAATTCTTTTGGTTAGAGAGTTGGGTTGACAATATTGCTTAGTATAGATAGTTGTCTTGAACACTATCTAGCTGGGTGTCCTCTTATTCAAAGGTCCTAGGTCAACCAGATAATTGCTTATAGAACAGCATAATAATACTACTGAAACTACTATACTCAGAACAGCTGTAGTTCTCTACAATCTATATGATAGAAGCTTAGTACTTGTAATATGGATAAAGTGTCCTACTTTTCATCTTAACCATTTAAGGAGTTATTAGAGTATTAACTCATTAAGAAGTTACTGGTACCTTTCTAAAAAGGGGTTTGACCAGAGTACTTGTTTCAGTGTTTATTACCATATATTGTATGTACTAAGAACTAGTCTAGCAATAGAGTACAGTTTTCTGATTGGAGGTATAGGAGACATTGTGAGCATAATTTGAAAGTTAGGTCTTGTCTTTTTCTAGACATTAGTCTCTCTATTCTCTATCTACTTGCTTGAACCTTGTGTTTAGGTAGTATAGGGCATGCTTATAACACATACCAGGGATATATAACTACCTTTTCTGTAGTGCTGCTATAAACTACTAGTGAGCCCTGTATTATAAATTGTTAATTCAAAAAAAAAAAAAAGACAACAAGAGAAAGAAGCAGTGTATGTGGTGAAACTACAAAAGATACAGCAGAAAAAGAAAAGGCTAGTATGTCCCCTATGGAAAAAGGTATAAAAGTACAGCAGTATGTAGGGCATGTCTCTGAAAGATATAGTGTTAGGGGAGAAAGGTTAAAAGACAAGATGGGAGGTGGTGACATTTGTAGAGAGTAGTGGATACAACTATGAAAGTACTAAGACAGAGAAGAACCAAGAACAGAGTTTTGTCTTTAGAGAGAGGCTGAGAAATATATAGTATGAGAATTGTTTAGAGATATGGAAATGGAGGAATAATGAAGTAGAAAGTAGGGTTAAATGTACAAAGTATAAAAGAAAAGATACAATAGTAGGAAAGAAATATTAGAGGAGAAAAGAAGAAATATTTGATGTCCAGAGTATAGAACAAGAAAAAAACAACTATAGTAGAACTGAAAGGTAGTAGTGTACCCTAAACAGAGAAAAGTACAGTAGAGTAACATACAGACAAAGGCTCTGAAAGGCACAGCAAAAGAGAGAGGTAAGCAGAAAGAAATAGAGAGGGCATTTAAGATGTTAAGAGAGATATAGCTGAATATTAGAATAAAGAAAATAGACATGTATAAAGGCATGACAGTAAAGCCACTTTTAAACAGTGATGCTACAGAGATGTTTGTGGACAGAAAGATAATAGCCAAATATGGATTTAGACTATGAAAGCTAGAGAAGCTGGTGATTGTTAGAAACATAAATGAGACAAATAATAGTATAGGGACAATTATATATTAAGTAAAAGTGAATGTATATTATAAAAGTTATGTAGAAAAGATAAAGATGAACATATGTGACTTAGGAAGGACAGAAGTGGTATTAGAAATACCTTAGTTGCAGGTCTATAACCTAGAAATTAATTGGGAAACTGAAAAGGTCAAAATAATAAGATATCCACTACTGTGTAGAAGAAGCAATAAAAAGAAAGAGAACAAGAAAACAAAAAGGAAAAAGAAAGTAGCTACCCTAAAAGAAAAAAGGATAGTAAGATGGATAGTAGATAATAAAAAAGACTGGAGAAGAGAGGAAAAAGTCAAAACAAACTATAGAAGAATTAAGGAAATGGTCCCAAAGAAATTTTTAAAGTGAAAAAAGATGTTTGGAAAAGTAAAGTCAGAGAGGATACCAACAAGGAAGGTTTAGGATCATGTTATAGATCTCAAGGAGATATTCAAACCACAAAAAAAAGGATTTATCTTTTATCTAAAAATAAAAAAGAGGTCTAGAGCTTTGTAGATGACCAATTGAGAAAGGAGTATATTAGACTATCTAAATCTCCTCAGATGTTACCAGTATTTTTTGTAAACAAAAAGGATAGAAGCAAGAGGATAGTAATGGACTACTGTAATCTGAATAACCAGACAGTAAAAAATAACTATCTGCTTTTATTAATTACAGACCTAATAGACAATATAGGAAGCAAGAAAGTGTTTACTAAAATAGATCTAAGGTAGGGGTTCAACAATGTAAGAATTAAGAAAGAAGATAAGTAGAAGAGAGTGTTTACAACACATATAGAGTCTTTTGAACCAATAGTAATATTTTTTAGGATGACAAATTCACTAGCCACATTCTAGATAATGATAAATGAAATCTTGAGAGATCTAATAAATAAAGAAAAGGTTACTGCATTTGTAGATGATATGCTAGTAAAAATAGAAACAGAAGAGAGACATAATAAAATTGTAGACAAAATACTGAAAAGACTAGAGAAAAACAACTTGTATGTCAAACCAGAAAAATATGTGTAGAAAGTAAAAAAGATAGAATTCCTAGGTATTGTTATAGGGCCTGACAGAATAGAGATAGAGAAAAAGAAGATAGATGAAGTACTCAGCTGACTAGAACCAAAGAATGTGAAAGATATCAGAAAATTTTTAGACCTCACAAATTATTATAGAAGGTTTATCAAAGATTTTGCTTGAGTAGCTAGACCAATAAACATGTTGATGAGAAAGGATGTGAAGTGGCAGTGGAGGCAAGAGTAGCAGAAAGGATTTAATAAACTCAAAAAAATCTTTACAATGAAGCCAGTATTAACAGCCTCAGATCTAGACAAAGAATTTAGAATAGAGGCAGATATCTTAAACTATATAACTAAAAGAGTACTGTCAATAAAGTACTCTAATAAATTGTGAAGACTAGTGGCTTTTATTTCAAAATCTCTAAGTAATACAAAAAGAAACTACAAGATACATAATAAGGAAATGCTAGTTGTAGTTAAATACTTGGAAGTATAGAGGCAATTCCTAGAAGAAATAACAATTAAGTTTGAGATCTGAACAGATCATAAAAATTTCAAATACTTTATAAAGGTATAAAAGTTAAACTATACACAAATAAAATAGACATTATATTTGTTAAGGTTTGACTTTACATTGAAATATATTCCAGAAAACAAAATGAAAAAGGCAGATAGTCTGAGTAAAAGGCCAAATTAGGAAGTAGAGGTAAAAAGAAACAATGAAAATGAGATGTTGATAAAGCCAGAATGGCTAGAAATAAGAAAAACAAAAAAGGTAGAAATTATCATAGAAAGAGTAGATTTATTAGAGGAAGTAAGACAGTTAAAGGTGAAAGACAACAAAGTAATAAAGGTAGTTGAAGAAATGAAGTAAGCAGAGGTAAAAATGTTAAGGAATAAGGAGTAAAGGAAAGTAAATGGCATTATATACAAAGAGAAAAAGGTATATATACCTAAAGATGATAGATTGAGAATGAAAATCATTAGACTATACTATAACATGTCAGTAGGAGGACATAGAGGGCAGTAAAAAACAATAAAGTTGGTCACCCACAATTTTTAGTAGCCAGGAGTAACGTTAGAGATTAAAAGTAAATTGTTAGTAGCATTCTACCCTTAAACAAATAAGCAAACAAAAAGGGTCAACCAAGAATTGGAGTAGTACTTAAGAATATTCATAGACCACAAACAGAAACAGTAGCCAGATTGGTTGGAAACAGCTGAGTTTATATATAACAAGACATATTCTAGTACAAAAATGTTGCTCTTCAAAGTAAATTATAAACAAGATCCTAGAATAGAGTTTAAAATGAGAAAGAAAGAAAAATATAAAGGTATAGAGAAATTTATGACAAAAATAAGAAAAATTCAAGAAAAAGCAAAAGTAGTACTAGAGAAAGCACAAGAAGAAATAAAAAAATATACAGATAGAAAGAGAGAAGAAGCTGATAAGTACAAAGTAAAGAACTTGGTAATGCTTAGCACCAAGGATTTAAAGTACTAGATAGTTGGTAGAAGAACAGAAAAGCTAATAAAAAGGTTTGTAGAGCCTTACAAAATCAAAAGAATAGTATTACTAAATGCAGTGGAATTAAAACTACCAGCTATAATTAAAATACACTTAGTAGTTAATGTTAGTAGAATACAATAATATATAGGCTAGATAAAGAGATAGAAAAAGAAACAACCAACTCCAGTTAAAACTGAGAGGAAAAAGGAATAGAAGGTTGAGGGAATTCTGAACAAGTAATAAATAAGAGAAAAGGACAAGTATTTGGTACAGTAAAAAGGGTTTATAGCTGAATCAGACACTTAGAAAGGAAAGAAAAACCTAGGTAATACAAAAGAGGCAATAGAGGAGTTTGAAAAGGAATATAGAAGAGATATGGAAGACATTAAAAGACAAGAAAGGAAAAAAGGGACATTTAGAAAAGAAGAATTACTAGAAAAATTTATAGCAAAAAAGTTATTTGAATAGTTAGATAAGAGATATAATGAGAAATATTAGGCAAAACTAGAGAGGAATTGGAGACATTGGAAAGGAGGCAGAGTTAGAGGGTGAAAAACAATAGAGACAATTGAAAAGAAAGAAGAAAAAATTGACCAGGAAAATTCAGGACTTAAAGAATAGATGGAAAAAGATAACAATAAAATAGAAAATATTAGAGACCCATATAATAAATTGTAAAAAATTCTCAGAATGAGAAATCTTGAAAGGAGAGTAGTGTCATGACTTGATAAAATGGTTAAGTCATTATTTACTTTACTTTACTTTTATTTTATTTTATTTTCTTATTTGGACTTACTATACAAGAAAGAAGTGTGGAAAAGTATTATATAATATGTCACAGGTTAGTGTGACATTATATGATAGAGTTACATAATGAGTGTGGGAAAGTAGTATATAGACCATGTAGTAGTCATATAAGTAGTATATAGGAATTGAACAAGAACTCTATTAAGTTTTCCTTATCAACTTGGACTTAGAGTATGATTAAGTCATCTTAGGCTAAGTCACTATATCAGAGAGATTATCAGCATATCATGTGGGGCCAGGATTGATAGGATTTGATATCTGGAGTTCTAGGCTATCTGCAATCTCAAAGAGAGTTTCTATATAGAGAAAGTGATAGTGGAAAGAAGAGTCCTAGTTAAAGTCTCTAATTTTGAAGTCCTCTGTTATGATAAGCATCTTATTGAGGTTTGTTTTAGTATTCTTGAGATGTATCAGGGTACTTTGATGGTCATCTAAGTAGATATTAGATAGAAAATAAGTGATATTTATATTTAAAAAGGAGATGAGGCTTATATTACAGTGGTTTAGTATATTAGTATGCAATGTAGGTCTTAGAGTATTTATTCTACTGTTAACATAGGTGAATACTCTTGGCTGTTCATTATTGCTGGTTGGTGCATAAGTGGATAGGTTTTATATTAGGTAGTGTAGAGCTTCTATAAAAAGCTTGTCATCTGCTGATACATGGCTGGGAATCTATCTAATAGGGTACCAAGGGAGTTCTTGTATAAAGACTATGTTATACTTATATTTTTTCTTTTCTAGAATAGTTTCTGTAAGTAGTTTATTCCTGTATATATTCTATGAGTAGATCTTTAGAATTTTAAGATTCATTGTTTTTTGCTACTTATACCAGAGTAAATTGAATTAGCTTGGATTTCTCTGAGCTCTTGGGACTTTTTTGTATGCTATTCTCTGTTGAACCAGTGTTTCTAGTAGGGACATTCAGTACTGTTAGCAAAGTGGTTATTTTTGTAGTTAATACATCTGAATACATGTAGACAAGGTTTGTCTTGTTTGGTTTTTAGTAGAGATGAATTTGCTTGAGGGTTTCTTCTGCAATACCATGCTATTTGTTAGTAGTACTCAAGCTTGTGAGGTCTACTACACTATTGGTATTTGACTCTATATGCTTGGCATACATAAGTAGTATATTTTTACTTCCAACAATTTTTGTACTGCAATACTCTAGGATTTATGTTAGTGCCTTGGAAAGTAGCTACATAGCAACCAAAGTTTAAGCTTCTGTTAATAGAAGTCTTTGCTTTTGTTCTACTTTGTAAGTCCTAGATATCGAGCTATATTACAGCTATATTAGACTTTAGAAAGGCTCTAACTATCTAGAAATGTAATACCAGGATGATATTAGTGAACATACTTAGCTGTGATAGTATTTCTTTGACTTAGGTGTTGCTAATAGAAGCAGACAAGTTATTTCTATAAAAGGAAACCCCTAAGATCTTAAGATATGACTTTGATTGGGGAAGGTGAGGTGTTATATTGTTGTTAATGTTAATTTCTTTAAAACCTTTGAAGTACTTTTCCATAATAGTTAGGTCTAAAAATGAGGTAACTTTGCTAGTAGTAACTATGATGCTATTCCATATTGTATAGATGCAGTCAATTGATGTAACAGATTTACAAGTTTTAAATAGCTATTGATAATTCTAACATAAATATCTGCCCAATACAATATAGTATCTTTGTTTTCCTTGCTTATTGAAATGAGAATATGTTTTTGCAGTGGCCTTTTAGTGGTTACGCTGAGTTTTGGACAGCTGTAGGGCTTGTTACTAAAACCTATACTGTATATTTTGATGATATTTTTAGATAAAAGGGAAGGAAAAGCTTTCCTAATTTTTAGTATGCTTACTGCATTGTTTTTTGTAATCTAGGTGAATATTTTAGTACCTTGGTTGTACTTTGATTTGGCAAGTATTGCTGTACTGGGCCTAGAAGAGATGGAGGGTAGAATCTTAGAGACCTTTTTATGAGTGCTCTGAGACATCAAGAGAAAGTAGTTATGTTGCTCTTTTTGGTTTTTGTTGAATTAAGAAGCAATCATTTGTTGTAAAGAATATTGAAGTGGTCTAGTAATATACCTATATTGTTCTCTACCAGATGAGACTGGCACATTCTCTCTATGATGTTATTACTAGACTAATATGGTACTTCCATTTTCTTATTTTTGATACTTACTGGTATAGTACTCTATATCTTTGTTGGATATGCTACTTAAGGCCTAGATCTATTTCTTTCTCTCTCAGTTGTCTAACTTACTCTATGATACCTGAGGTGAGAACTCTATTATATTTAATGGTATTAATGTAAATTACTAATATATACAGCTTATATCTCTGATATGTCAAGTAGAAAGGGGATAGTAGCATAAAAAGGCTAGAATATACTGTGAATTACTATGAATATACTATGAGTGCATACTCTGGGTTCTGGAAAGTAATGCAATAAGTGGAGTCAGAGAGAGGAATATACTACTAAGTAAAATAAAAGATGTTGCTCTCTAGTCCTATGGTTTTACCACTGGTCTGAAGGGAATACAATGACAATACAGAAGTAGAACAACCTTAGCCTCAGCTTGTACACTATACCTCAATCTTTTATTGCATGTATAGTTACTTATTTCAGAATAGTAGAACGTTGTCTAAGAGAGTGGTAAATTTGAAAGTAAGAAGTTATATAACAGAAAACACTACAAGAGAAAGTAGCTTTATGACTTTAAGACTTTAATCTATAAACTAGATTACTACTATGTATCTACTCTATATATATACCATAACTGGAGTAGGAGAGAGTTAGTTTGAAACATAATACTCCTAGTCTGAAATGCAATACTCCTATAGGAGATAAATAATAATAATAAAGAAAATGAATAAAAATATTAATTTATACCAAATTTTCTAGTATATAACATGATAGGTAAATATATACTGAGTTATTTTATTTACTTCGTAACATCTGAGCTTATATCTTTGATAGAGAGCAGTTGCTTTTCCCAGCTAGAAGTTTGTCCTACCTAGTCTCATATATGAATTTTTAAGTAGCATATCCTATTTTCAAGAGTTGGAAGAACTAGTTGATGTCTCTGTTAGCTAGTGACTTTTATCTTATAAAGATTGCCATTTTTTAAAGAGAACAAGATATGTTCTTGGTATTGTTATTGAGATACTTGTTGACACCTAGTAGAGAGACTAGAGTAAAGTTATTGTCCTATAGGTTCAGGTCTATAGATTTGTTTACTTAGTAGGGGATGACCAATGGTTCAGTACTGGGATATAGATTATTAGTATTGACTTCTAGAGGCTGGAGGCTGGATGAAATTTGTTATGGAATTACATTAGAATTACAACTATTATCAGCTCTGGACTGATAATAAGTGAATGGTAAAAAAGATGATAGCAGTAAAAGATGAGAGAGACAAAGATAATATAATAGATAATATATTAGTACACCAAGGTTAGGACTTTAGACTTGATCAGACTAATTATAGATATTGGACTAAAGGAGAAACATT
>Ga0153975_1000596_pt1 | contig 11513 bp, 8 predicted proteins | sample TSGA059MetaG_FD_104694 | JGI IMG/M metagenome (GOLD analysis project Ga0153975, IMG submission 104694) | Attine ant fungus gardens microbial communities from Georgia, USA - TSGA059 MetaG | ecosystem: Host-associated > Fungi > Mycelium > Unclassified | place: USA: Georgia, Yuchi Wildlife... | reverse complement strand
CCTTTCTGCGAGATTGTCATGCGACTTCATCCGGTAATCGAAGACGTTCTACTAGAAATACTTAGCTTGATGTCTATCTGTTCACTATCCCAGCAGTCAGTAGAAGGTAGGTAAAAGGAAGTTCGTGGGAAGGGAGGGCTAGAAAATATATCTAGCATTTTGTTTTCGCAACAGTCCCGGGTAGGATCAAATATGCCATCTAGATAAAAGCAAAACAACAGGAACAAACACAACATGCATCCAGAAGGGAATGTGAAAGTAGGGGCACGAAGTAGCAGATGTTGTAAGGATAACTTCAGCACTTGAAGTGCATCAGGAAAAACCCAAAATACTGATCCCAACTTGTTTTAAATTTTATTAGTAACAATAAGTTGAAAATTAGTTCTAATTCTAATTGTACTAATATAGCCAGAAGCCATAACCAGTGGTCATAGTACAACAGTATTAGCTAGGGCCCACCAGGGTAAGGGTTGTAAGGGGACCCTACCAATGCCACCCCTGGAATGCTAGACTGACCTCCCAGAGCAACCCTACACCTGATTAAATATTACTATATAATATTTAATTGCCCCTAGCTTGACTTGGCAACTTCTGACCCTGCCAGATAGGACTATAGGATCAGGGACAGACAGACTGTAGTAGTATATATATATTAAAATCATTGATTTATTACACAGAGCACATTGGCAGGTGGTAGTAGCTATACAAGGTAAAACTACTTAAATAATGAGAGTAAAACTAGAAAAAGGGGAAGAAAAAGAAAAAGAACAAGAGATAATGATATATTGATAGAAACTATATCACATTTGCTATCATTGACTGCTCTACACTTTGTAAGGGAATCCTGCCTCTGTTCCCCTGATGATTATCTGTTGTCAAAGCTGAATGCTATGGGGTTTTGCAACAAGAAGTATACAAAGCTCCCAATAGTAATATACTTTAGCCTTGTATTCTAGTTATAAAGATTATATTGTATAACAGTGTGTTTGCAATCTTGGATATTAGCTTGTCTGCATGAACAGCTAAGTAGAGAGTTTGAAAAGAGTCTCTATTGATATTTGCCAATGGGGGCATGTCTGGTAGTTGTTATGAGAGCCCCAAAAATGGAAATAGTTTCCTGTGCAGTCGAACACTCAATCTAAAACCTCAAATCATACAATGGGGTCAAGATATAAACAGTATGGAAACTTAGGTAATCAGATCATGTGATAAGGTCAGGTGATCATAGAACATTTTGGAAGAATATGTGATCATGAGCTAATAGTAGCACAGCCACTGTAAAGTAGTATAAGTAGTAGTCCAATCTAACGAAGAACTCTATCGAGTTCTTCTTGAACATCCACCTAGGGTGATCACTAAGGACATTCACTGTCTATCAGTAACAGTAGTCATATGAATAAATCTTGTATACAAGGAGTTAGAGTTCTCTAAAAATGGAAGCTATGAGCCTCTATTAGCATATATTGGCTTTAAGACTTTTTCTTTGTTATCTTCAAAGTCCAAAAAGAGTTAATCTCTTTTATAATTATTAGAAAAGGTATCCTGCTATTCCTTTAAGATGTCATTGCACTCCTTCTTTCTACTAAATAAGAAAGAGTTTTTGCTAGGCAATATAGAGAAGTCATCAGCTTCTTTCACTTGGGTATTGACAATTTTATGTCTGGGCTACTCAGCTTTGCTTGGACAATACCAGAAGTAAATATGGTTATAGTTACCTCTTGTTGAATTGTTGAAAAACCTTATTGAGGTTGTCAAGATGTTTATAGATATCTTCCTTATCTGATGAGAGAGGAGAATAAAAAGAAATTTTGTTAGAGAAATGATCAACTACTCTTGAACTGGAAAAAAAAATTAGAATGAAACAGTAGGAAATTTTCATTGACTTCTGACAATCATTTATTGATATCTTTAATAGGACTTTTCAGTTTTGTATTTTGCTTTGTTGTGAGTTTTTGAGTCAAGAATTTATATAGATTTTGGTTCCTGGTATATTGTATGTTTAAGAGTGAGTTGATAGCATATGATGGAGGTATCAATTTATACCAAAGATAATGGCATCCATTGAGTTTTCTTAAATATAGGGAGATAGGAATAAAGTCTGTGATAGCTTTGACTTCTTCTAATGGAGATGTATAAAAGACCTCTGTTATTCATAAAGCAGCTCTTCTTTGCATTTTCTTTAGTTCCATTAGATTCATAATAATAGGTGTTATAAGGGAACCTTACCAATACTATTCCTAAAACACCAGACTTATAGCCCAGAGTAATCCTGCACTTGGTTAAATATTACATAGTAATATTTAATTCCCTTTAGCTTGACTTGGAGACTTCTGACCCTGACTAACAGGACTATAGGGTCAAGGATATCTCAGCAGTAGGAGTATATATATTGTAAAAGTGTATTCTAGAAGTCTTATCCTAATCTCTAAGGATTCTCTTAGAGTCTACTCTGCTCTAGTCACCCTTACAGGTGTGCCCTTGAAAAACCACAGCTGGAATCTATATAGTACCATGGATAGAATGCATATTCTATATAGAAGCCATTTTTGAAGAGAGAGGATACTATGCAAGGAGTTCTCCAAAAGTTTTATTGCATTGAGTGTTGAAAGACATTTTGTAGTATATGGGTAGATGTGGTAGTGGAATGTGAGTTTTCAGTCAAAAAAGAAGCCCAGATACCACCATATATATTTTGGATAGAGAATGGGGCCTTCTACTAAAGATAGATTAATAGAAGGGTTGTAAGGATTACATGCCCTGGTGAAATAAAAGACCTCTGATTTGCTGTGTTCTATAACTAGGCCTATCTTGAGAAGAATCTTGGATATAATGTTGTAGCTACTTAAAAGAAATATAAATAAGAGATCAAAACTCTTCTTTTGTGAAATTAAAAGACCATCATCTACAAAAGATAGAATGTCTGTTGGGATTTTTTTAATAAGTTTTTTTATTCTTTTTTTGAATATTTTCATAATTGGAGCCATATAAATAGTGGAAAGGATTGGAAAGAGAGCCAAGCCTTAGCCAACACTGATACTAGAGTTGAGTGGTGGTAAGATGAAACCATTTCAAGTGTATGTTGTTAACTGGTTATAATAGTAACTCTTGAAGAATTTTACAATATTATTGTTTAGGCCTACTTTTTTGAGATATGTGGACAGAAAGAAATGATTAAGAGAAGAGAAGAATTGAGCAATGTTAAATATGGTGACACTAGTATAACATTGCTTAATCTATCCAGTGCAAATAATATAAGTGAGATAAAGTCCAGCATTAATGGTTGAGCACTGTCTAATACCCTCTAATTGATTAGAGTCCAAGAAACCATTGGCTGACATGTAGAACTGGAGTCAATTACTAATGACTTTCTCAATGAGTTTGCCAGTTGTGTTAAGGAGCACTATAAGTCAGAATACTTTAGTAGTGTTGTATACATCCTTATTGGGTTTGGAAATGACAACTGATATTGCTTCTTTGAAGTGTTTGGGCCAATGTTCTAGGAATATACATGTATTAGCTATATTAATAATTTTTCTAAGGCATGTATTATCAGCAATGATATTTTTGAGATGTCTCCAAGAGATATGATTGGAACTGGGGATGGATATAGATAAGTACTTAGCTATCACTTCTTTAAACTCTTGTTGAAAAAATATAGACTATTTGATAAAGTCAAATTAGAGACTATTATTTAGGAATCTTTCATTGATTGGTTGATTTTCAGCAGAATTGTATGATCTATAGGGGACATTCCACAAAGAGTCAAGAGTATTATATGGTTGGCCTTTGAATGTGATTGTTTCAATAGCTAGAAATATCTTCTTTTTGACCCAATCTATGAGGTCCTATAGATACTTATTTGAAATTGCAATTTTCTATATTTTGTCATCAAAGAATTCTCTTTTGGCCACCTATATCACAAATGGCCACTTACTGATTTGTGATTGCTTGATTTGATAATCAAAGTGTTCAAAAAAGCAAAGTTAGACAAGTAGCAAAAGATGTTGTTAAGTCTGAGATTTATTCTTAGACATACAGTTCTTAAATATATGATTGTGGTGGTCTGTGTACCAGAATAGCCTACCACATGATCACTACCTATTGTTTTACATATAGAAGTGCTATTATTCTTGAAATAGAGATAACCTAACCATCTTAGGGCAGTTCTTTGTTCTATTCAAGGACAGATGATAATCTATGAGTAAAGATCAATATCATATACAAACATTGAGGACCTTGTATCTCCATAGGATCTTATTGCCTCTGGATCTATTTATAGCCAAAAGAAGTGCATTGAAGAGAGCTTTACAATGGTCATTGAAGCAAACAATTATGTTAAGCGGTTCCTGAGATATCAGCAATTTAGTGTCTGGTGACTTGGTGATCACTGACTGATCTGCTGATAACTTGGTGAATACTGATTGCTTTGAGACATTTTTGGTACTGTTTGAAAGGTCTTCTTAAGGGCTTTTGGTAGCCATTTAGATTGTTGAAATAGGTCAAGTATTTCTGGAGTTATGGTCTGAATGAAGTTTGTAACAACCTGTACTGCTGTTTTGAAAGCTTTCTAGTAAGGCTTGCAGTACACTTCTAGTTCCACCACTTCTTAGAGTGTTTTGTGATTCTTTTGATTTTTATATATCTGGACCACATACTCCCAAACACCACAGTTAGTTTGTTGACCAGTGTTTTGAGTTTTGGCTTGTCATTGATGTTCTCAGTATTCAACTATTTAATATTCTCTTTGATCTCTTTAATGAAATTATCTTTCTCTTTACTATCCTTTTTGATAGACTAGATAACAACATCAATATCTTTGTTCTTCATTCCAACTTCTATGGCTATAGAGATGTGGTTGGATGGTTTTCTCTTGTCTAGAAAGAAAATGTACTTGCCAAATCCAGAGTTGTCAGAGGGTAAAAACACTAAGTCCAATACTGAGTTAGTATCTCTAGGATTGTCAGTATATTTTGTAGGACCTGGGTTTGAAAAGAGGAATAATTCAAGTTTTAGGCTGTCAGCAACTAAATTGAGAACTTCTATGTGAGTGGAATGGTGCAGATAATTAGGATTCCAGTTATAATCTCTGATATTGAAATTTCCAGTTATCACAATTGTATTTCTAATGTTTCTGATATTATTTTGTAAGACATGCAGAGCTGTTTGATTGTTGTCCAAGTAGACATTTATGATGTAGTTGATGTCTTGTCTATTGTGGAAGAATAAGACATTGATATTCTGATAGTTGATAATATCAGATTGAAGCAAAAATCTGAGTCTTGAAATATGCCTGTTAATGTAGGTAACAATATAGTAAAAGGGTGCAAAAGGGAATTGCTTACTGGGATAGATAATAAGGCATAGTACTAGCTCCAATCATATACTAAAGGTTTAAAGGAATAAAGCAGAAGTGGAGGATTAAAGAAGAATATCAGAAATTATATGCAGCTTTATGTAAGTTTTATTGTTATTTGGTGTTAAATAGGTGTGAGGTTGTTCTAGATCCATATTTCATATCCTCTCTAAGATATTAACCTTTACACACTATAACAAAAGCTTTTCTGGAAAATATAGTTAATTTCCCTAGATCTTCTACACTTAGTTGTCCTCTTATCTATATCCCCAACACCAAACCTTATAGGTATAATGCAATTCAAGTGTATGTCAGCAACTGACTCAGAAACCTTAAGCTAAGGTTTAACTCAAGATAGTTCTTCAGGATTAGAAGAGAACTTGATGGGGTTCTTGCTTAGTTGTAGTCTACTATATATATAGATATACTATTTTTGTCATAGTTGGAGTGACTCATGATAGTACTCCCCTTCTAAAGGTTCTTATCTTGAGGATTTCATAGTTTGTTATATAGGTTCTGTAAATTACCCATTTTGTCTTTTTTATCCTATTCTTTTACTCTATCTTCTTCAAATTCTTGCTCATTTTCTTTTTTCTCTTCATTGTTCTTTTCTTGGATTATTTCTAATGTTTCCCTTCCTTTTGCCCTTCCTGATCTCTATTGTCTCCAATTCCTTTCCAATCTTCTTTATCAAATTTCCTATTATCCTATCTATATAGTAGTTTTGCTGTATATCTTCCTAGTAATTCTTTTTTATGATCTTCTTTCAAGTTCCTTTTCTTTATTCTTCTGGCCTCTTCTCTGTATTCTTTCTCAAACCTATCTACCAACTCTTGTATATTCCCCAGATTTTCCCTTGGTTTCCAGATATAGCAGCTTAGCCTGAGACAACTTAATCATACTCCAAGTCTGAGTTGACAAGGAGAACTCAATAGAGTTTCTATTGGGTTCTGTATACTACTTATACAACTATTACATGGTTTGTGTACTACTCTCCCACACTCATCATGTGACTCCATCATATGACATAACACTGTGATATTCTGATATGTGACTGTGATGTATAATATTAGTCATATATTACTTTTTTGCACTCCTTTCTTATATAGTAAGCTCAAATAGAAAAAGAAATATAAAAAGAAAAGAAATATAAATAATAACTTAGCTGTTTTGCCAAGTCATAACACCAAGTGTCTTCTTCTGCTGTACAACCTCTTTATTATACCAGGTATCTATTTTTTCCTCAAAACTTTCTCTTATTTAATATTTTTTCTACCTTATATTTCTCTTTTCCTTCAATTATACTAGTAAAGGTTGTTTCTTTTTCTGACCCTCTACTTGATCTTTATACTTTCATACTCTGCTAACATTTACTACTAAATGTATCTTAATACTACTTGGTAACTCCAGTTCAATTGTATTTGTTGAAATTATTCTTTTAACTTTGTAAGATCCCACAAATTATTCTATTAGTTTTTTTGATTGTCTCCTTTGCATTTGATATTTGAGATCTTTTGTACTCAGTAATACCCAGTCTTCCACTTTATACCCTTCTGGTTTACTCCTCTTTCTATCTGCATACTTCTGCATTTCCTCCTGACTTTTCCTTAATGCTACTCATACACTTCCTTTATTCTTGTCACAAATTCCACTGTCTTTTCAAACTTTCCCTTTTTCCTCATCTCAAATTCCATGTATAGATCCTATCCATTATTTACTTTGAACAATGACACTTTTGTACTTGTCTGTACTTTATTGTTATATACAAACTCTGCTGTTGCTAGCCAGTCAGGCCATTGCTCTTGCCTGTGATTGATAAATATCTCCAGGTATTATTCTAAGTCCTGATTTATTCTTTTTGTCTATCTATCTATCTGTGGATGGTAGACTATTAACAACTTTGTGTTAATCTCCAACATATTGTTCAGTTCCTTTATTATTTCTACTTCAAACTGCACTCCTCTATCTGTAATAATACTCTTTAGTAGACTATGTAGCTTCCAGACATTATTCTGGAACAATCTTGCCACTCCCTCTACCAAAGTCTTTTCCATAGTAGACATAAAGTGTGCCATTTTTGTTAATCTATCACATACCACTAGTATACTATTGTATTTCTGTGCTAATAGTAACTTTGTGATGAAATCTGCTGTAATATAGGCCTAGGGTTTCTCTAGTACTACATTTGACATTAATTTCTCTGCTAGTGTCTCTGTATGATTCTTGTTTCTTTGGTAGCTTGACTTTCTTTATTACCTCTGGCCACTAGAAGTTTCTAGTAACCAACTCTGTTGTCTTCTACTGCCTTCTATGTTCTTTTACCAGTGTATTATAGTATAGCTAGATTACTTCTGCTTTCAGTTTCTTGTTCCTTGTATCACAAATAACTACTTACTAATTTGTAAGTTGATGATTTAATAATAAAAAGACTCAAAAAAGCAAAGTTTAGACAGTAGCAAAAGATATTGTTAAGTTTGAGGTTTATCTTTAGACATACAGTCCTTAAATACATAATTGTGGTGGTCTATATACCAGGACAGCCTACCATATGATCACTACCTATTGTTCTATATATAGAAGTACTATTATTCTTGAAATAAAGATAACCTAACCATTTTAGGGCAGTCCTTTGTTCTATTTAAGAGCAGATGATAATCTATAGATAAAGATCAGTATCATGTACAAACATTGAGGACCTTGTATCTCCATAGGATTTTATTGCCTTGGGGTTTCTTTACTTCTGCTTACTTCATTTCTTCTACTGCTTTTATCATTTCATTATCTTTTTCATCTGACTTCTTAATTTTCTCCAATAAATCTACTTTCTCTATCATAATTTCTACCACTTATGTTGTTCTGATTTCCAGCCACTTCTTTTTTACCAATACTCTATCCTTGTTATCTCTCTTCACCCCTATTTGCCAGTCTGGATGCCTACTGAGGCTATTAGCTTTTTTCATGCTGTTGCCTGGTATATGTTTAAGAGTAAAGTCAAATCTAGATAGATACAAGGCCCATCTTGCTTGTCTATAGTTCAGTTTCTGACTACTCATAAAGTATTTTAGATTTTTGTGGTTGCTCCAAGTCTTAAATTTGTTTTGTGCTTCTTCTAGCAAGTACCTCTATTCCTCTAAGTATCTGATGATTGCCAGCATCTCTTGATTATAAATTCCATAATTTCTTTCAGCTTCATTCAACGACTTTGAAATAAAGGCTATTTGTAAGGGGACTACACTAAGCCACACTCCTAATGCACTAGTAGTAGCCTACTGGAGTGACCCTGCACTAATTAAATAATAATTACATAACATTTAATTAGTCATCTACTTCTGCATTCCTGACCTTGACCCTTAGAATGTTCCATAGCTAAGAGGACTTGTATATATAGTGTAGAGTACCCTTTTAAAAGCCTCATTCTATTCTCTAAGAATTCTTCTGGAAGCTCCACTCCAGTCACCCTTATAACAGAATAGGATTTTCTGAATAGAGTCTTGGAAGAATGTAGTAGATAGTCTCTACTTGGTTGTTTTCTACTGCCCACACCCAACCCTCCATGCCTCTGCTCCATACTAGATGTTGTATGCAGACACCCTTCAGGGTATGGCTGATGCCCTGGCTTATCTACAGTATTACCTGCATAAAGTCACTAAAAGACAAAATAACTTAGAAATAAACATCAATAATACCTTTTCTGCTTTAACTGCCCAGCTGCAACAACTCACACAGCCAGTATCAAACTCTTCTCTTCAACCTTCAGCTCTGGTGGCAAACTCTCTACCATTCTCTATATTGGCATCTCTCTCTCTAGTAAACCCCTGTTCTCAAGCCTGCCCCAAGCTCTTCTCTTCTTTGGACTTCAATAGCAATTACAATACTGGACAAGTATTCCTGAACTCCTACATACTATATATATGCCTAGCTCCAGAATAATTCAGCTGTGAAGAGAAGAAAGCCCTGTAGGCCCTTATTTTTTTCAAAAGTGGTTATATGGCAAAATAGTCTAAGAATCTGTTTTGCCAAGAAGCAGATACTGGATTCTTCCCAATCCAAACCTAGGCTGACTTTGAGGCTCAGTTTAAGGTATAGTTCTTTCTAGTGAATAAAAAAGTAAATATGGTCAATACCCTGGAAGAGTTCTTCTACCACTAGAAAACTTGGATAGTGGATGATTACCTTGATACCTTCCAGTTATTTGTCTCTAATACAGGCTATACTGACCTCTAGACTCTTATGGTCAAGTTCCACCAAGGGCTGAGGATTGGTATCTAAAACTAGATCATAACTATACCCTACAGATGTCCCTCAGACATAGATCTAGAAGCTTGGTACCAATCTGTCCAGAGGATCAACCAAGCATATCTCACTAATAAGGTCTTCCAGTCAACTCAGTACAGCATGTCCTTTGCTCCAGTCAGAAGTCTTCCATCACAGTCCTTTCTCCTCTCAGTAGTTCAAATCTCCTCTACTATTGCTCCAACTCTAACCCCAATTCCAAAGCCAATACCTCTTTCTTCTTCTATGGATGTTCCCATGGACATAAACACAGCTAGGAGGTCAAAGCCCCTACCTCTGCAAGGATGCTTGCTACTAGTATGAAGATGCAAACCACCTAGTCAAGAACTGTCCCCATTATCTCAACATGAGATAGCTGTTGTCCAAGCAATAAGAGGAACTCATAGAGGACCTCCTAGCAATACAAGATATACAAGAAGTGGAAGCCTGGAAGGTTAAAAAAGACAAGGATTTTGTAGAGAGTGACCAGTGACAAGTGTGCTCCAGCTACTAGTAAATAGATTTACTGTACTTGAAGTAGAGACTAATATAGATAACAGTGAACCTATAGACATATCTCCTTTCTCCATCCCAAAACGCAACCCCTTCCTCTGGAGACCAAAGTAGGAAAAAAGACTACCTATCTGGCTCTCTGCCAGTGTATTAGATATGTATGGAACCTTTCTGTAACTTACTATAGAACTAAGTACCATGAATACAAGTGAGCTCCACTCTATGAAGGCTCTCCTAGACAGCAAAGCCACAGGAAGCTTTATAGACTAAAACTTTGTTTGCTCCAAGGGACTTAATACCTGAATGATCTCATATTCTATCCCTGTCTTCAATGTAGATAGCTCTCCAAATAAAGCTAGTGAAATCTCTGAAGTAGTGGACATCCTTCTGCAGTATGGCATCCACTTAGAAAGGATGCTACTTACCAACTCAGGTTTTGAAAAGCAAGATTTGATCTTGGAATACAACTGGCTAAAAAACCATAATCTGAAGATCAATTAGGGAACTGGTAAGGTTGAGATGACATGTTATCCTCCTCGCTGCAAAGGAGGTCATGCTCTATGCAAGGAGCAGACTAGGTAGAAAAAAGCAGAGCTCTATATCTTTGATTCATGCAGAGATGGACCCTACTCTTTACTCCTAGAAGAGGACATGGATGAGCTCCCTCTCTCTAGTACCAATAATAGAGACTAGAAACTCAAAGACCACTTGTTCATAATATAAATACTCCTAGAACCTATAACTACCAATCTTAGAGCTATGGCCACTAACTCTTAGTGACTGGCAAAGGATACCTAGCACAATACAGAAAACCAAAATCCTACTGTCCACCTACTGGAATATACTCAAGGATTTGAGTCTATCTTTGCAAAGAATAGTTTTGACATTCTCCTAGAGCATTGCTATTGGGACCACACTATTGAGCTGATTCTGGGATCTGAGCCCAAATCATCAAAGGTATATCCTCTGTCTCTGGTAGAGCAGACCGAGTTAGATACATTTCCAGAGAAAAACCTATGTATAGGTTGTATCTGCCCCTCTAAATCACCTATGGCCATACTGGTCTTCTTTATCAAAATAAAAAACAGTTCCTTCTGACCAGTACAAGACTATTGCATCCTAAACTCTATAATGGTCAAGAACCAGTACACATTCCCTCTTATCTCTGAGCTCATCTTCTAGCTCTATAGAGCCTGTCACAAACTTCATTCAGACCATAACTCTGGGAATACTTGACCAATTTTGACAATCTAAATGGCCACCAAAAGCCCTTAAGAAGACCTTTCAAACAGTACCAAAAACATCTCAAAGCAATCAGTATTCACTGAGTTATCAGCAGATCAGTCAGTGATCACCAAGTCACCAGACACTAAAT
>Ga0153975_1000595_pt1 | contig 11515 bp, 10 predicted proteins | sample TSGA059MetaG_FD_104694 | JGI IMG/M metagenome (GOLD analysis project Ga0153975, IMG submission 104694) | Attine ant fungus gardens microbial communities from Georgia, USA - TSGA059 MetaG | ecosystem: Host-associated > Fungi > Mycelium > Unclassified | place: USA: Georgia, Yuchi Wildlife... | reverse complement strand
TTGCTTTTGACACTGCACTGAATTTCGCCTGTGCGCTATCTTGAATTAGGACTCAGGGGCTCACACAACCCTCAGCCCCGATTCACTAATGTTACTTGTCATTTAACCGACACTCCCAGATGACCTCAATCTGGGGCGGCAATTTCTGTTTCCGGACGATAGATCCTCATTGATGTCCCCAACTGCGAAAACCTGCCGGAAGAACATCCGAATTCCCTTGTTCTTTTTTGGAACACAATAGACCTAAGATCTCTGGAAAGAGAGACAGTGTGGGTTCTGGGTAATCTAGAAAGCCATGCCATGATGGGAGCTTCGTTGTCTTCCTGGAGCACTTTGAGGATGTCTGTCTTATGAGGCTGAGGTTACGACTTTTCGAGGCACTGATTATTGATTGCACCGCCAACGACCTGCGATACTGAAGCCACCAGCGATTTTCTAGGTCGACCCGACTCAACGATATTTTTTACAATCACTTTTGACACTGAGAAAGAATCCTGAGTCATATCATTTGATTCTGTTTCTCCGACAACGGAGGACAAACCAAAGGGTCGTAACAGAATTATGCGAGACAAACACAAGATGACAGACGCAGATTCTCTTGCGAAGACGCTTTTGGCATAGTGGACGATAACCGCACGTTGCCGAAGTACGTGTAGTCGGCCGAACAATCAAACCACTGTCCATCGAAATAAGCGATAGGAGAGATGTCTTTATATGGAAAGACGAGATTTTACAACTGTGGCACATCATAGTGATGCGGAAGATTTTATCAATTGGAGAAGAGCTCTCGAGGTCTCCTAGCTTTCTTGCACCATGTCGTGTGGACATCTCGAATTTTGTCTTCTATTCTCTAATTCTGAGTGTCACTGTTTGGCCCCAGCGCTGCGCTCTGCAGACTCTATATCTTCAGCTACCGGCGTTGACTCAATCTTGCCTCGATCTTGCTCACGACTGATGTAACGGTTATTTCATCTGCTGTCGGCTTACCTATATCTGCTCTACCGTTCCACACTCCTACGTGATTTGAATTCATCATGCGTTCCTTATACTCCCCATCCGAGCTTGGCATACACATTGGATTTGCCTTGTCCCGATCAAGCGATTACATGTCGTCAATCACTGGTGCGACAACCTATATGATCCCTGCCGATACATAAAACAAATAAGCCATCTATGCATTTTCTTGTGTTGGTGCCCCTTTAGGACACGCACAGCTAGTCCTTTCCTCCTCCCAAACGTGGTCGACAACAATCAATATGGCGCACCTGAGAGTCAATACTGTCATTGTTGCCACCAACACTGGCGTCAAGATCACCATCACCAGCAGCACTATCATTGTTGACCTGTTGGCTCTTGTCATTGTCGTTTTTGTTGCAATATAGGTCTTGAAATACGCACGACGACCAAGTGTAATAATTGAACCGGTGCGTTTGTCACCAGCAGACATGACAATGGGATCGGTGCTAGTGTTGTTATCGCCAGTGGCAGTCGCCACGGTTGTATAACTGTCGGCAACATCATTAGCTCCATATAAGGGAAGCAGCGAATTTCTCGAGATTCGTTAGTCTCATGCAGGCGCCTAAAAAAACACGCATCGAAGGCATCGTTAGTGAGGATGCTTCTTGTCGGGTATGCTCTCAGCGAGAGGTTGGCAAGAGCTACATAGCCTCGCATCTCTTGATATTGACATGTGTCCAGTTAAAGGACAGATGCAGTTTATCGGAGGAGTCCGAATTTTCAGCAACATTTGCGGAACGAAAATCATACTTTCTTGATTGGCTGAGCCGCTCGAACAGAAGAGAGATGATCTCTACTTGAGCATGTTCTCAAGTAAAGCGCTTGTCTATATCAGCTGAAAGGTGGCCCCTTTATCCCTGTACTCTTGTCGCGGTCTGAATGAGGGAGTGGGATTGTACGACAATGAAGCCCTCGGAAAATTTGCGAATGTCGATATCTCAATGATTTGTCCAGAGTCGATGGCACGGATGGGGAAGGGGCAAGTTCCATCTATTGAAGGGGAAATCCCACACCAAGCTGGCATCAGCTTGAGCTGTCCCTGATTTTCCTGCACCAGTAGGGTCTTTTCGTTCGAAGAAGCCGGTAAAAGATTCTCCTCACCTTTTTCTTGCCAATATGTCGACTTACTGCTTGTGCATAAATGAGGGACTCCCCAGCTGCCTCTGAAACTCACCGAGTGCTTCCAGAGGCTTCAGGAGGGATCGATTGTGCAAACGAGATGGTGGTAGCCAAACAATTGAAGAGTTATTCTATGACGAGCGATGCTGAGCACCATCTTGTCCGGTAACAACATGTCTCCGGAGAATATACTCACAAGATCATTGAAGGGATTGTTCCCTTGATATGTAGATCTTAGTAGCAACGCCTAGAATTGAGATGTACATCTTAGTAGCAGCGCCTGGAACTGTTCGTGGCAGGTAGTAATAAGAACACAACACATGAAAGCGAAACAAGAGAACTATGTGAGAACTATGTACAACAAGGATAGCTAAGATTCTTTTCGCCGGGATTTGGACTAAGTTGGACATTGAATTCAAACCAAACGTGCACAACGTGTGCACAACTCTCACACTGACAGGTCCCTCACATTGCCGGCCAGCTCCTTCTGTAGGCATTGAGCTGCTAATTTTCCACTTTACTGCTTTTGATCTGGTCTTAAATTTGGACCGTCACTTACCTCCAAGACCTGCTCTTCCAACTTGGTCCCCTTGCCTTTTTCCTAGTCCGCCGACTCCTTTCACCCTACTATGGAAAGTCTTTACCGGACATGAAATTAAAGCAGGCTGGATTTTCTCTTTCCAAGGCGGACTCAGCCTGTTTGAATGAAGCACTCCTTCACCCATGCTGCAATGTTTACAAGAAAATGCCTAGATCTATACAACCGCCCTATGGACGGTGCGGTGTACATGACTATTGCAAGAGGCTTGATATATATGAGGAGCGAGAAGAACATTGGTACCAGCCAGTACAAATTCTTTCCAAACTGGTGCTCGATCCTTGGATCAAAAATGCTGAAATTCGACAAAGATATAACGGGCGGTGAAAAGAAGCAGCATGGTACTTCTGCCTTGATTTATTATCTTCCGCACCATGTTTTCCACTTGCTGGCATACTCCTCAAACGGGGTGCATCTGTACTTACTTCCCACTCAGGGTCTCATGTCTTCACATCGGGTTTTTCGGCTTGATCTCATCCGGCAACATCCGGCAGCACCCGAAACACCAAGATTAGTCAAGGGACAATGTTGCTCTCTGGATAATTTTCGGGCCCGTTTACCTTAAAAAAAATGGATCCTTGTGACATTTTCAGCACTGAGTGGTAGCAAAACGTGACGTAATACAAATATCGTGTTATTGTGTTTGAATAGGTGGGTATCATTAGTGTATCAAGGTATGTCGCTAATGTATAGAATACGATCAGTGCCTCAATGCTGAGACATTCGTTGGCTTTTTATTTTAGTAAAAACTACATAAAGTGGTTGAGGTGTGTTCAATCCATAGATGACGCTCGGAAGAAGTGAAGGGGCCACGGACTTGTATGGCGAGTGATCTCAATGGATGATGTGTTCCCTCCCTTATCAGAATCCTCTGGGGTGGTAGAGGAATGAGTCCCATTGCTGGGTGAGTCAAATGATGCTTATCTGCTGCGTTTCTCATCACTTGATCGTGTCTTCAATTCGAGCAACCAAACAAAACACCCCAATTGCCGATATGCAGTCCGTGTGCCGTTCAGAACAACGTGTCATGTTCATTTTGGGATGAAATGTTGCCTAGTGCCACGTGCCGGCCGATGGTTGTGACAAGGAACGGACACTACTGGAATACCACCCCTGATTTGTGGCCGTCCCAGAAAGAATCGAGGTTTTACCCTCTTGCCCCTCATTTTCGAGCTTTCTCCCGTGGCTGGCTCTGACCGGGTTTATGTGAGGAACATTTCTGCAAAATTTGAAGGGGAACGCAGGATTATTGCGTGAAAGAGAGAGGTTTTGGTGACGGTCTTTTTCGCTTGGACTGAGGAATGCCGCGCGGCCGGGTGTCTCAATTTGAAATGTGACAAGATGGTCCGTGCTCTTTTTTTCCGTGCTCATAAGGCTTGCAGATGTAGGTCGGAGCCTCAATCGCTTGTTGATTTCTCCCCTCTCCTTCCCTCCGCTTTGTCGACTGGTATTTTCCTGTCTTATATTTTCTGCTATCTTCCATCTGGCTATATGTTAGCGGGTCTCTTACTATTGCGAAGCACCACCTCGATGCGATGGTCCTGACTTAGTGGCGTCATCAAGGTTCCCTGGGCGGTATGACTATGTGTGTGTCAAGACATAATGGACCTGAACGACATTTTTCCCAACCTGGACTTGTCGAGGGATGAGGTGAAGACATGGATATATGACGACGATCTTAAGGCTGGCTACACTGGGACACGATTGATCACGATACTGGTTGTTGTGCAAGATGATTAAATACTGTGGACATAAGGAAGGTACGTGATAAAACGCGACTGATCTAGCCTAGTACTGTTGGTGTCGTCCAGGAGGACTGGAGGTAGGGCCTATGAGCCCTGGACGACACTTGGGCCGATCTGTTCTTGTCGAGGGACCATGTGAAGATGGAACGACCTTCAGCCTGGATACACTGAGTCAAGATGTTAGCTGTTGCGCAAGATGATTGAATATCCGAACACTGGTTGTCAGGAAGGTACGTGATAAGACGCGACTAATCTAGCCTAGTACTGTTGGTGTCGTCCAGGAGGACTGGAGGTAGGGCCTTTGAGCCCTGGACGACACTTGGCCCGACGACCTAAGGATGATCTCAAGCCAGGTATACTGTGACGTGTTCAGCTGTTGCGTGAGATGACTGAATATTCGAACTCTTGTTGTCAAGAAGGTACGTGATAGGACGCGACTAATCTAGCCTAGTATTCTTCGTGTCGTCCAGGAGGATTGGAGGTAGGGCCTTTGAGCCCTGGACGACACTCGGCCCGACGACCTGAGGATGATCTGAAAGCAAGGGTACGTGATAAAACATGACTGATCTAGCCTAGTATTCTTCGTGTCGTCCAAGAGGACTGGAGGTAGGGCCTTTGAGCCCTGGACGACACTTCGCCCGACAACCTGAGGATGATTTGAAGCCAGGGCATTGAGTCGTGTTTAGCTGTTGCGCAAGATGATTGAATACTCTGGTTGTCACGAAGGGTAAAAGTGTGACTAATCAAGCTGAGTACCTCGATGTGGGTGGGTGGGGGGTTAAGTATCTGAGCACCTTAAGATTTTATCAGTCGTCCTGCCGGTATTGTGAGTGAGGTATGGTTGATTGCTTATTCTAGGGGCGTGATGGATCAAGCACGAAAGCAAAAGGATAGGACCTGAACTCACATGTCCAGGGGGGGGGGCCCTGGTCATTCAATGTGTGAGGGATGAAGCTTGGTACCTTGGGGGTCGTCCAGGTGGGTGGGTGGGGGTCAAGTGCCTGGACAATCGAAGCGTTTGTTTTCAATCTAGAGTGTGTTATATATCTAATCTTTCGATCGTGTTTCAGATATCTCGGTCGAGTATGAAGGCAAAAGATAGGACCTGAACTTACATGTCCAGGGGTTGGTGGTGGTGGGCCCTGGGCATCCGATGTGCGATGTTTGAAGCTTGGTACCTTGACGGTGTCGTCCAGGTGGGTGGGTGGGGGGTCAAGTGCCTGGACGCTGGGAGCGCGTTTGTGATTTCTATCCATGTGACAAAGATTGTGTTAGACTTATTGCTTTCCATGTATTGTCAACAATGAACTCGAACTCGGCGACTTACAGCCTTGCCACTCCAAGTGTTTTTTGACTTGATTTATTTTGAATGAATAGTTTACGGTTTGTGAAGAGATCTACCCACTCTAGAAAGTACTATGTACAAGGCAGTTACATCAGTTGGGTTCAATAACCATTGTATTATCTAGTCGTCATGAAAGTGCAATGCTGGTACATTACTAAAGACAAAATTTGAAGGTCCTCAAACTATAGAACTGAGAGTGGCTGAAAATGCATTTGTTAGGTATCGAGGCGGGGCACCTGCAGAGATTGTTGAATGAGTTTAATCAGTCACAGGATTTTTGTCCCTCTTACGGATATTGTACTTTTAAGGCTGCATATGCAAGTATTCGCTATTGCTGTTCTTCCCGCATACGTTCTTCAGTAAATTTCCAGAGATACTCTTACTCGTGATCCTAGGCTAGGTGAATATCCTTTCTTACGTACGAGAACAACACACGGCAGGATTTCCGGTGGCCGTATGGGCACTACTGTATTGTACTTGACCATTTCGTCTACCGAAGAACGATACAAGTCGACATTGAATGATGCTCGTGGGAAATCAATCGACTTGGAGACTTTGACGAAGATTTTGATAGAAGGCAATTCATGATTCCAGCTCTGTACCATCTTTTTTTCACAATTTTTCTAACCATGTAGATAAGGCAATTCAAGTGTGAGTATCACCAAACTGACAATTGCCCTAACAAAAGTCTAAAATATCATTGTCAGTAACAAGGATATTCATGGAACAAGTTTCTGATCAAATTTGCGATCCAGATCTGCACAACAGTAAGTCCTTTGGGCAGTCCGATATCTGTCTGGTCTGAGATCACAGACTGCAATTTGTTATTTTTGGGCGCCAACTACATGTTGCATTGACAGGCACTTTGATTCCAACAAGCATCACCGAATATGTTTGCAGACAATTGTGTTTTTATGGTAGACAAATAACTATCAACTGATCAGCCAGGGTTTAAGGTCTGCCTGAGTAATGTGCCACAGATAATTTGGGACACTTCTGGCTGGAATAGATCAGTATATCAAGCGACGATACCCAGAGCATGACATGTGACCGGTTGACAGGTCATTCTGGTGAGCTCATGTAGAAACAGATGAGAACCTATGAGGGCTCCATTGTTGGGCTTCACAACTGAAAGCAACTGTAGCACTAGTCACCATTTCTGTGTCATGATTGTTGTTATCATCATCATAATTTTCCTATAACGTGGTGTACAGTTATCATCATCAGTAAAGAAAACACGGAACGAGTGCCACAACGTGGTACTCTACCAAGCGTCGTGTTATGTAATCAATCTTTGTTTACCTCTCCGATACCACGGTGTCTGCCTACTACCAGAATATAGGAACACCTGACTTTTTTTAAACCTTATTTTCCTTCTACAACTGATTTTGTGTCTCATCAAACCCGACAAGACACATCTACTTTCCAAACGACTATAAAGGACCTTTCATTTACTGCCAAGTTTATCGATGTCAATATCAACCGACTCGGACACTCAGGAGATCATTGAACAACGAGTGGCTCCCGCTCTCTCTAGAACACCTAACAGAGTACCGAACTACCAGCCTCGCAACCTCGGTCATATTGATCTGACAGAAGTGGATGCATCTAACGACCACGATGTGGATATTGACTTGACTGTGGAATCGGATCCGGATGAACTAGTATTTCTTTGCCACAAATCAACTTCGAAAAACAAACGAACTGAGGACGAGGAAATTAGATGGAGGGAGGAGACGGTAAATAAGAAGAAGAGGAATGAAACGAAGGGAGTGAAATTCCACAGTGATGCTTCTCTTAGAAGGTCGCCAGGAAGGGAGAGTGGCACAAAGAGTAATCTTCGGCAAGTGTATGTGTCACCGTTCGGGTATCCATGCGAGCCAACGTTAATGATAGGTCTGGTCGAGCTCCAGTCCATAGTCCATCGTCCTCAATCCTATCTGAAACTGAAAAATCACGTTCAAGGCCTATGGTGATTGTTCTTTGTAATTTGGTGTGTTATATTATTGAGCATGCGCATCAGCCTCGTTCCTTCAATCGTGATCCTGAGTTTCCTCGCAAGAAGGCACGTAGTTGGCTGAGGGAGCAAGACAAATTTCCATGGTTGATTTCTGAGTCACACCTTCCGGCCGACGTACCAGCTGAGCAAACACCTCAAAGTCCACCGCATACTTCGCAATCTCTAGAACTCATGGAAGTGTCTTCTCTTCAGTTCGGATCAGCATCTACCAAGGAATCGAGACTACCCTCTTCTCAACCACACCATTCTTCACGGCTAGATCCAGAGGATATAAGGTTGGAAGACCCTGTACCTTCAGGATCCATGATTGATAGACGGAAGCTCCTATCCGAGTCAAATGTTGAGGATTCTGATTCTGAAGAAGAATATGAACGTATACATCTCGGGTTTACAATCAAAGACGAGTTTCGTGTGAGTCCTTTCCTTCACTCGTGACCCTTCTTGATTTTTGGAAGTGGAATGTACCGATACGTGTCAAAGACAATGCTGAGGTCATAGATATTCTCGGTGAAAAGCTCTCATCGGGAAAGGACGGTAACGAGTTATATTATGCTGGAGCTTTTAATACGTCTGGAACGGACTTCGAACGTGTTACATTATCCGCCATAGGACAAGATTTCATTTGGCAGAAGGTAAGCACCTCTATCTCTGGAAGTCATTGCTCTGTAATTTTGGCCGTAGTTTCAACAACTCAAGAAACTCCCATCTGCAAGCCGGCCTCTTGGAAGACCGACAACATTCAGTCTCGAGTCGGGACATCCATTGACACGATTGGATGGGAAACCAATGAGGGTGAGAACATGGTTCAAGTCCGGTCCCGGCGGTATGACAAGCAAGCTACATAAACTATAACGCTGATTCGCCTTCTAGCTGTAAATTGTATTGAACAGAATGGAGGCTGGCTTGCTATTGGATGCTCTCGCATGGGGGGTCATGTCGACCTTCCGGATGGTAACTGCCGTTGAGTTTCGTCCGTTTACTTTACTGATAACAGAATTCCAGAGCAGATAAACAGTTATAATTGTGATGGATCTTTATACACTTGGAATCAGCGCCTAGTTGTGCCCGAACGTGGGCACGGTAGAATCCCTCAAGCCGGAGAGGACCCCGAAGACAGTGAAGCAGATGAATGGGACAGAAGATATGATCGTACACGCAACAGCCGCCACACTTTATTTGAAAAACATTACAGTGTCAATGATGTTAAATTCAACAACTCTGGGTAGACGGTTTTCCAAGAACCAATCATTGTACTGAAACAGGATTCCAGTTCCAGGTTTGTTTCGACTGGGATGGATAAAAAGGCCAAGGTCTGGAGAAAAAAGAAGACGGAAAATGTTTGGGTTGGATATGATCGTGAGTTTAATTCATTTTTATCGAGTATATCTCTAATGCGCAGTTATCAGTTGACAGATATAGGGATGGAGTGCCGCACGATGTCACATTCCAGCCCGGAAAACAAGATCAAAATGTGATTGCTGTTTGTGCGAAGTTTGTCTTGTCTTTTCTTATGACTAATAGATATACCTCAGATCACTGATCTTATCTTGTAGAGACGTCCATGTGTATTCGAACCTCACGCGTCAGGCCAACAAAGCCAAAACTGTGCTGAAACTAGGTTCAAGTTCAGATCCCGATTATCACACGGGTTCAATCCTGTGGGACACCAGTAGGAAGAACATTCTATATGCATCATCTGAGCCAGTGGGGGACGACCAAGTCGGCATACACAAGATTTTTGATGTGAAGAGAGGTCGAGAAATAGTGAAGCTTGGGGTAAATGAGGCGGGGGACGCAATGGCCCTTGACCATAATCACGGAGGTTGGGCTCGCGTTTCCTCCATGTCCAGAATTTCTCATTTCCACGACGGACAGCTCTCGCGTTGGCAACGAAAGGCGAAGAGCATTTCTTACGTCTATTTGACGTTCGCAGGTTTCAGGCATGCCAAACTCAGGATGTTGTCATTGAATCATTTTCGCGCCCGACTCATGGATCCTCATGCGATACTGAGATCTCTTGTATGACTTTCAGCCCGGATGGTGTGTACCTTGCCCTATCACGATCAGACAATAGGGTGCACATCTACGACTCAAGGATGATTGGGAAGGGTGTCATGCTGGAATATCGACATGAATCAGCTCGCTTCATCCCCCAGTCCCAGGAGGTGTTCGGTATTGTACGTGCACAGTGGCTCATCACTCGTTCTGGACAATATAGGCTTCTGAGCGGAGGGGAAGATGGTGTGTTCAGTAATGAAAATGTGTTATTGAACTGGCTGATTGAAATCTCTGTACTCAGGTTGTGTACGATTGTGGAATCCAATGTGGTCGAATGAAGAACTATCAAATGGTCGAGCGATAGCTGAGGTCAACTCTGATATTGGAATCTTCTCGGCTGGTGATCCTTTGAACGGCGAGTACGAACTGGTAGTGTGAGTTTGCAGATTAGTTTATTTTTTCAGGTGTTGTTTACATTCTCCCAACCTAGCGGCGATTCTTCGGGTGTAGTCACAATTTTCGAAGGTCTTTTGAAGTATTTATAACATGAAACATGACGTTTTGAATTTTTGTTCATTTCTCAGCTGCTTGAGCCTCCTAAATCAGATGCCAGCCACTTGGATGTGAAGAAATAATGGGGTATCGTTTTTAGGCATATTGGATCGATTTTCATTTTCCCTACTTTATCCGGATTTGATTTACTCAGGTAATCGCCTTGCGGCAACCATATGGGGAAGATCCTGGGAACAAAGCTTAAGGCTGACCGGCCCCCGCTCTTCCTCTGCCTTTTTGAGATTTCTTCCCACCAATCGCTCCACCACACCATGGCATCCATTGAAGACCCATCATATCTTGGTTTTGATCTATCAACACAACAATTCAAAGCCATCTTGATCAAGGACGATTTGCGTGTACAACATGAAGTCGCAGTGCACTTTGACCGTGATTTGGGAGCGAAATATGGTGTGACGAACGGCGCTATCAAAGGCCCAGGAGAGGGAGAGGCTACAAGTCCGGTGGCCATGTGGATTGAGGCGATTGATTTATTGATGGAGAGGATGAAAGATAGTGGTGTGAATTTCAGTTCTGTGTCGGCGATTTCTGGTGCCAGTCAGGTTAATTATTTTGCCTTTGAGCATATCAGACATTCGACGAGTAGCTCATACCTCTGAATAGCAACATGGGTCAGTCTTTTGGTCGAGGGAGGCAGAACTTCTGCTGAGCAACCTTGATCCATCGAAGACAATTCTGGAACAAATATCGCCAGATGCCTTTAGTTTCCAAAGATCACCGATCTGGCAAGATTCTTCAACAACTCAGGAATGCTTGGAATTGGAGGCTGCCATTGGCGGTGCGCAAGCTCTTGCAGACCTGTCTGGGAGCAGGGCGTATGAGCGCTTCACTGGCCCCCAGATTGCCCGGGTAGGCCATTTCAGCGCTGATCCTATCCGCGGTGTTCTGACTAATATTCATCTGATCAGTTACGTAAGAAATTTCCAAAGCTATATGATTCGACTGCTCGCATCTCGCTAATATCATCGTTCATCCCATCCATCTTCCTGGGGGCCATTGCCCCTGTGGAAATCTCGGATGCGAGTGGCATGAATTTGATGGATGTCTTGAGTTGCAAATGGAATGATCGGTTGCTCAATATCTGTGGTGGTTCAACCCTA
>Ga0153975_1000592_pt1 | contig 11528 bp, 16 predicted proteins | sample TSGA059MetaG_FD_104694 | JGI IMG/M metagenome (GOLD analysis project Ga0153975, IMG submission 104694) | Attine ant fungus gardens microbial communities from Georgia, USA - TSGA059 MetaG | ecosystem: Host-associated > Fungi > Mycelium > Unclassified | place: USA: Georgia, Yuchi Wildlife... | reverse complement strand
TGATTAGGGATGTGGGTCCGATGTTCCGGGGCATTGGTACTCCCTTTCGACGGAACCCAATCCATACTGGGAGAACTACTACATTACTCAGCCCGAGATACGCGCATACTGGGAGGAGATTTTTCAAAGACACGGTCTGGCCTCCCGGACAGTGTTCAATACTCGCGTTAAGCTCGTCGAATGGGACGAGGAAAATAATTTGCATACTTTGACATTAGAAGACGTAGTGTCTGGTCAGACTATGCAGACCCAAGCGGAAGTTGTTATCCAGGCTGTCGGCGGTTTCACGTCGCCAATGTTTCCTCATGATATTCCGGGAAGGGAGAAATTTGCAGGACTGCTCTGGCATTCTCTTCACTGGAGGCATGATGTAGATCTGAAAGGCAAAGTGGTCGGCGTTATCGGCAATGGCTGCTCTGCGTGAATCGTGTTCCTTGTCCGCCCATACATTCTAGGCGTTAATGCACTATTGCAGAGCTCAGTTTATACCGATTATCGCAGCCGAGCCTACTACTCGAGTCATCAATTTTTGTCGCTCTTCACAATGGTTCACAATGAAGGTATGTACGTCAAATGTATTCCTGTGCAGGTTGTCTATCTTAGATGGTTAAACGCTGAAGGGAAACTACCGCTACCCAGAGTGGATCAAATGGGCGTTTGCCCATGTTCCATTCCTCATGTCTGCATACAGAAGCTCTATCATGATAAGGGTACGATACAATGATCTCTCGTTCTCGGGATTTGATTTGATCGACTCCAGAGTGAACTTGTATGGAGCATTTACTTGAAGAATTCACCTGTTAGTACAATTGTCAAGAAGGTGACGTCTACTTCTATGTCCTTATGACGTTCCTAACGATACATAGATGTTCACACTGTACATGCAAGAAACTGCGCCAGCCAAATTTCACGATAAGATGATTCCCACTTACCGTGAGCAACAGCGATATAGATTATCGTGATTCGCACATTCAACGACAGCTAAATAGCTCCTGGGTGCAAACGCATAATCATTGACCCTGGCTATCTGACAGCCCTGCACCAACCAAACGTTGATCTGGATTGGACCGGAATCCAAGAAATCGTCGAGGATGGGGTCGTTCTCAAGACTGGCACGAAAGTACCACTCGACGTGATTATTTTTGGCACGGGCTTCTACTTGGTAATTTCCTCTGCAATTGCCCTGACATTATCACTGGCCCTTATGTTTGATATTTTACAGGTCGAACGAGACATAACTTTCCGTGGGATTGGTGACCTCACTCTCAAACAGTACTTCGAATCAGAAGGTGGAGCAACGGGCTATTACGGAACGGCTTTCCCTGGGTTTCCAAACTTGTTCACACTCGTGGGTCAGTTTGTTGACTGATTTGACACAAAGTGCTATGACTTTATCTGATAACTTTGACAGGACCCAACAGCGCTTCAGGTCACGTCTCCCTCCTTTTTACCATCGAGACTCAAGTACGTGCCTTATCTGGTACGAGCTCCTGTAATGAAACGTTTGCACAGGTTAGCTATATTCTCAAGCTGCTCAAACCGATCATCGACGGCAAGGCAAAATCACTTGAAGTCACCCAGAAGGCCACAACCTGTTACAACACATGGATCAGAAAACGCATGAAAAGCACGATATTCTTTGACTGTTTTTCATATTATCGAGGTGACAGTCGCGAGGGCGCTAGAAACGTGGCCACCTTCCCTGGCATGATGACACTGTTCTGGTGGATCACGCGGAAGCCATGCTGGGACGATTTCAAAGTAGTAGGTGGAGAGCGGTGGCTTTGCCAGAGAAGGAAAGTTGAACTGATAGTAAAATTTGCACTGATTGCAACACCGGTAATTTTGACGGCAGTCTCCATTATTGGCTACAATTTCTCTTCCCTCGGGATACTAATCGTTGAACTCAAGAAGAGGGTTCTTTCAGGGTGGTGAAAGATCGTTTAGTCTTTCTTCATAGTTCACATTGATATATCAATGGTAAACTCGCCATTGCAGAGTAGATTTGAATCTTATACATAAGCGAATCAATGCATGGACACAGCGTTCACAGGAGGAGATGTTACTTGTTTTGGCAAGCTCGGTTTTGACCGGTTTGTAGTCTTGAACGTTTGTCCACCTCCGCCGCAGAGGCAGTAATAGGCCAGGAGGCCTTGTCCTTGCCTCGTCCAACGGTCTAAGCTGTTTCGCACACTTCATACACCTCTCATGTCTTCCAACAATTCTGGTGCGGCGAACATAGTCGGCGTGCATTACCGTGTTGGCAAGAAAATTGGAGAAGGCTCGTTCGGCGTCATCTTTGAAGGTTGGTGCTTCTTTTTATTGGGTTTTAGATGACTTCAAGTTGGCCATGGCGACCTAGGAACGAATCTACTGAACTCCACTACTGTCGCCATTAAGTTTGTGGGTTTCTTGTTCTTCACTGCCTATACCCTTGATCCTAAAATCTCTTCTCGGTTGTAGGAGCCTCGCAAAGCAGAGGCACCTCAGCTTCGGGATGAATGTCGTTCATACCGCATTCTAACTGGTTGTCGTGCGTGTATTCTTGAGATTGCAAGTGGACGAAATCCATTCACCCCCCATTGTAGCTGGTATCCCGCAAATATACCACTTCGGGCAAGAAGGCCTCCATAACATTTTGGTGATAGATCTCTTGGGCCCGAGCCTGGAGGATCTATTCGATATGTGCGGGCGCAAATTCTCTATCAAGACGGTGTCCATGGCAGCTCGACAAATGGTGCGTATCACGCTTTCATAGATTACTTCTACAGTCTAATTGTCCACAGTTGTCGCGGGTACAAACCATTCACGAAAAAAACCTCATTTACCGGGACATCAAGCCTGACAACTTCCTCATTGGGCGTCCTGGCACCAAGGCGGCGAATCGTAAGTTTCTTATGTTTGTGATGGATGTTCCATTCTCATGTGTCTCATAGTCATCCATGTTGTTGACTTTGGAATGGCCAAACAATACCGTGATCCTAGAACCAAGCAGCACATTCCTTACCGGGAACGGAAAAGTTTGAGCGGTACGGCGCGATACATGAGCATCAACACTCATCTGGGCAGAGGTGTGGTTACTTCTTCTCGTGGTCGGTCCTAACTTAATTCATTCTTCAGAGCAATCCAGGAGAGATGATTTAGAGGCTCTTGGACATGTCTTCATGTACTTTCTACGGGGCAGTTTACCTTGGCAAGGGCTGAAGGCTGCTACCAACAAGCAGAAGTACGAAAAGATCGGAGAAAAGAAGCAGACTACACCTATCAAGGACCTCTGTGAGGGATATCCAGGTTTGTTGGTTCATGAAGTGTCCTCTGAATGGTCCACTAACTCTTTAACAGAGGAATTCGGTATCTATTTGAACTATGTTCGCAAATTGGGATTTGAGGAGACCCCGGACTATGATTTTTTGAGGGAGCTCTTTGCCAAGGTGATGAAGAACAACAACGACGTGGATGATGGTGTTTTTGACTGGAACCTATTGAACGGTACGGTTTGATCCACACGGTCTTGTAACCTTATTGATCTGTTGCCAATCATATAGGGGGTAAAGGTTGGGAATCTTCGCAAGTGAGTCGAGTTTCATTGATTAAATGCAGAAACTTTATCTGGTTGCGCAGGGGCAATCGCAAGTACTCGCTCAAATGCAGAATGCGGGCTTGGCACCTACCCCGCTAGAACGTCGAAGAGATTTGGAACGACGTCGGGATGCGGATTTGCGCCGAGCATCTCAGGGTGGTGGAGTTAATCCACCTTCACCTGCGCTAGTTAGACAAGGCTCGAAGCGCAGAGTTCCTAATGCGCTCGTTCCTGGAGCAGGAAATACGACAGGCGCTGGCACCCCTCTCTCTGCTGCTGCTCAGATCAATGTTCCTATCTCGACACCCCAGAATCGGTCAAATCAAGTCAGTGCGCTGCAACATCCTTACGCGAACCCTGCTACCGGTGAATACGGTTGGGATGGAGGTGATGAACCATATGGATCCCAAGCATACGGACGTGCATCTCCCATGGTATCAACGGTTGGCGCTGTTCCACCTGCAATAAGCACTGTGCGTGCCCACGGCAACGAGGCAGGTGTTTCCCGCGGTGAGGACCACCGCCAGCAACAGGATGATGACCTTCCCCAACCGAAGTCTAGCATTTGGAGAATCCTCACATGCCGGTGCGGCTGATTATTGCAGAGTTTTCCTGCTGCATTATTTCTGTTCCATCCTATCACCAACGTAAACCCATCGTTAGTCATTACCTTCAACGCTTTGATATACCCATTCATTACCTGCACCTAATATACACTTTCACGGTTTTATGTTTGGAGACTCGTCGTAGCTTTGGTCCAATGACCAAATTGTGCTATAGACTATCTTTTTACGATTTTACGGATTACGAGGTGTGTAAGTAATTGAGGTAATTATGATGTTGCGCGGAAGGAAATCATCAGGGTAGCAGCTCTAGTCGCTAAGGATAACATTGATGCTATCGGAACTCATTGCGTTTGGATACCTTGTTCCGTCAGAGATGGTCAACGAGATTTCAGTTTCCATAGGTAAGGGCAAATTGCCTTCGACAGAAGCACCAAGTTGGCTGCGAGCTTCGGAAGGGTCGGGTACGCGTGGAGAATTCTCGTCACATGGGACACAGGGTTGCTGCGCCGTATCGTTACGCGGGCCTCCTTTCTCTGGATGACGCGAGTGGTGTGACATGTTCTGGATGGGAGCTGCTGCAAAGGAGCGATGCATTCCAATCTGGAAAGAGTGGCCAGTGTCTAAAGCAGCGGGAGGAGGCTCGTTCAGAAGTCCAACAAGGACATGTGGCTCGGTCGGAGGTGCTTCTGCATAGAAAGCTCGGGGATGCGTTCCTTGCTGGGATCTGGCGGCAAGAGGAGGAGATGTGGAAGAAGGATAGAAGGATTCTTGTTTGAGGGCGTTATATCTGTCGCGCATACGGCAAAACTGCGCATGGTGTTTTTGCGCCACATTAGTCAATTCCTCGTTGCGTTTCTGCAGATCACATATCTCGCTCTCTATCACTTCTCTGTCTTTCTTCAATGCATCATTGGCGAGCTTCAGCCTAACGTTTTCGGCCAGCGCCAGATCTACCTGCTTCTGAAGCGCGATCTGAGTGTCATCATCTACTTGAATGCCTACGACTTTCTTAACAGCGCTGAGGGAGCTGGAGGAAGATTCGATGGGGAAGCGGGGTTTGTTCGTGATATAGACCGTGCCGCTTGACACACTGAGTGGTTATCTGTTCAGTCGCATTTCTTCTCTCGAAAAATGAAAATCTGACCGTTTCTCTAATCTCAAAGGGAGAGCCGCTTTTCTGGGCAGTTCCTTGCTAGGAAGAGCGACACGCTGTCTCTTTGGAGGTCTGGATGTGTCATCGTCATCTGACTGCAATTCCTACGTTAATATCCGAGTAGAACACAAAATATGGAAAAAATACCATAGATCTGCTATAACCTGATGCGTAGTCGATGACCATGCTGGATGAGGACCGATCGGATGATGCTGGCAACTGCTTTCGTTCCTGTTGAAGGTGGGGAATAGATACATAGTCCATCACAACTCTACGATTCTTGCCATTTACTAGTGGTATGCCAGGAAGCTGTCTAGCCGTGAAAAGTGATTTACGGGTACTCGATGGACTACCTTGATAGTCACTTGGAAGCGATGTCAGATCGCTGAGACTTTCCGACCTGCCAGAGAGTAATTCTGCGGTTAGAGAGGATTCCCCATCGGTACTGGCTATCGCGGGCCCACCACCGTGGCGAAGATCACTGCCAGATAGGTTGACAATACCCTTCGATGGGGATGGTGTAACCTTGTCGAAGTGTTACATGGTCCGCGGAAACAATTAGAATAGGAATCAACTCACAGACGCATCTAAGCAATTATCGTACCAACCCGGACGAGTTGCATTTGGGTTGATAGACGTGCATATACGAAATTTGGACGCAACATATGCCAACTTCACGCGAAAATCTGGACGTTCACCTGTCTTCTCGTCGTGCAGGATGCGTGCTTGTGCTTGCTTGAATTCTGCCTTGGATTTATTGTGGTACTCGTGCCAATCCTGCGGGCTTCCTTCTACACCCTCCGATATCAGGATTGCCGGCGCGGAATGCGTATGGAAAATCTCCAATACATGAGTCAAGCATCGTCCATTATGACAGGGTTTGCAGTAGATGTGTGAACTATGAAGAACTTGATGCGATACGGGCCGTGACCAGCACATGCGAGTTTCGGCTGAAAACCTTAGTCGCCTTTCGTACAACGCACAGGCAGCCCTAAAGATACCGACATGGCGCTTTGAGGTAATGGAACTAAATACGCGATTAAGCAGCAACAATGTCCCAAAAGCGGGAGTGTACTTACTTTGGATGATCCAACAGTGATCGGTAATCCCTCACAGCATTAGCACATACTGCTCGAATGGCACATAGAGCATCATCACGAGTTCTTAGCAGATCGCCAAATGGTCGGGATTGAGTTGGCTTCATAACCCCGCATTTACAGCTCCGACCTTCAATGTAACAAAGCGGACAAATCACGATCCCGTCTCCGACCTCCGTCTCTTCGTAGATGATATGCGACTGAGAAGTACATGACATGCACTCGAAGAAACTCTGGAAGACATCTGCGCCGCAAAAGTCGCATGTGATATTGTCTTGATGACTTGTGTCGGCATGTGGCATATCTTGATACTCTGAAGAGTATTCTTCCCCCAGGACATCATCGAGTAGGTCAAGTAAGTGATGGAGTTCACAAGCAACTTTCTCGAGCATCGATCCTATGCCGGGTGATGACCGGTCAGAATGAGTTGAGCATGTCTGTTGTTCCTGAAGTTCCTGAAGCACTCGCGTCTGGTGGTGAAGGGCGCGATATATATTCACTTTGACCTTGTACGTCTCCGATCGACATACGCTGTGTGATGTCAATGCTACTGAAAAATGCGGTAAGATAACGAACGTACCGATGGTATATGGGAAGCTCATGATAAAGAGAATCCTGCAAGCCTTTGAGAGTCATCCGCGACCAAGATGTTTTCATGGTGATGCCACTATTGTTGATGACTTGGTGACAGCTTCTTGGCGGAACAAGGACCAAATCGCCCAGCTGTTGTTCAGCGATGTAGATATCAAGATTCGATTGTCGCAACTCTTCCAGGGTTATTACATGGGTCTCAAAATCCAATTCTTCGCCCATCTTGTGGAAATATTCAGCCATATCTGGTGCAGCCGAACTCGTCGTCATGAACCAGAAGGACGAGCCGCCATTTTCAGTGTAACACATCAAGTTTTGCCCCGAAGAGGCGCATAAATCCTTGTGGAAGGGTGTAAAGGTGTCCCCTACTCCGAGGTAGCACATTAAAGTTTGTACATCACTCTAATCAAATATGATTGTCTGTACGGCATCTCTGTATATCACGAAATGAACTGACTGGAAGGTAGTTGAGGTAATCATTTGTTCCATGGGGTAAAAGATCGCTTGGAAGGACGCCAGAAGTGGAGAGCCAAGTCTCCCATTCATGTGGGCATTCCGCGTCTTTGCCGTACAGTCGCTCAGTGTCTAACGAAGAGTGAGAAGATACATCGGCATGTTACGCGCCCTTACCATTTTCACTGGCGTATATCTGGGTTGCACGAAGCTTCCGTATGAGCTCGGAGAGGGGCAAGTTGAAATCAGACCAGTTGCACACGTTACGTGCAGAAGCCCCTGTGTATTTCCCGCATCAGTCAAGTTCTACCATGAGGGATAGTTTCTTACCTGGTTTCCCATGCTCGTTGAGCCAATCCAATGTGAAAAGATCGGTGGGCCAACTCTCATGCTCGTGAAATCCCTGAATGATCAAAGGAATGCCAGAATCCTCATGTGTTCGAATTTCCTGCAGCAGACCAGGATCCCTGAAATGAACTGTAGGCACCAGATGGAAATTTGGCGCTTTATCGACCAACCCCGCGAGGGTCCAGCCCTTGGTGGTGATCAGGCCTTTGGTTAGAAGATGATTAGTGCCATGGTTGTGTGACTCGGACGTTTGTTTAGCACTGAATGTCGGGCTACCCGTCGCATCTAGTCGCTGTTCCAATTGTGCGTTGGGGGTGGTGATATCTGGCATGCCAGCAGACGAAAATCCTAAAGTTCGTCCTCGTATGCACGGACTCCAAATGTTGAAGGTTGAACAGCTTGAACAAGTTTTGGTAGTACGACTTTATGGGCGTTTTACTGGGTGCTTGTCCAAACGGGGTAAACATGTAAACTTTGTTTAGTCGCTTCAGCGTTCACATTCACTTTTGCTTCCGCCTCTTCATAACACCCCATGTCAAACACTGCTGCGGCCACCGCGCAAGCAGGACAAGAAACAGATTTTGAATTCTGGAATTTTGTCAATTGCTCCTTATGCCATCTCCCTTTCACAACAAGCGATCTAGGACCTCCATCCATTCCATTTTGGATCACAGAATGTGGTCATGTTCTTTGCAACAATCATCTCAGTAAGATGCTTGTTTACTCTCGAACGTGGTTCTTTGGCGAGTCTTAACTTCCAATTCCCCCAATGAGAGCCAGATCAGAGTTGTGCACAATGCACCGCCCAAAACATACAGCTGGCTCCCCTGCATCGAGATGTATGCTTGGTTCTTTACCTGAATATCTCTGGCTTAGTTTCGTCCTGGAAAAACAAACAGATTGAACCCCCAATGTCCGACTGGTTTAAACCTCTCCCCTATTCACTAGATTCGATCGCAAACGCTGTAAAAGTGAGTCTTCTTGACGGGTGACTTCTGTCATTTAAACTCCATTATACACCAGTTTCAACAAGAGACACTCGCCGGCCTCGTTCGCTATTATCAGCAAGCCTATTCTCAGCTTATCCAGACGTATGAACGTATTCGGGCAGATAGGCGGGCTCTTCGAAAGTCCGTTCACTGACAATCCAAGACCGCTAATTCTCACTTGAGAACAGAGAGGTTGATAGCTTGCGGCAAGAGGTGCAACATCTACGCCGATGCGCTTCTGGCTTCGACCCTGCTCAGGAACCCTCATCTTTCCCCAATGCGAATGGCAAGCGTCCAATGACTGGTGTCCGAGAGTAAGTGAAAGACGGTCTTTATGGTGTAGATCTAACCGCCCGCGACTATGGGTTCAGTGTCAAGGCAAGCTCTAGTCCTAGGTCCATCGTCACCCCAATTGGACCAAATAGAATCACTCTGCCACTCGGGGAGCAACCAAACTTGACTCGTCAAGACCATGGACCTGTTTCAAGCCAGATCCATCCTATGGAACGACCTGGCACAAGTCGTTTTGTGGAGTAAGAACGTAGTTAAATTTCTCAACTTGTTATTTGAATGGTGCATAACAGACAATATGCGTACCATGGTGAACAGGGCTCACGCATACAAACTGCTCAGATCTCTCACGAACAATCACTACCCACTCGCCATCTGCGAATATCGTCCGGGGAACAAGGGTACCGTTCTATGCCACCTCCACCCCCACCAGTACCAGGTCCCGGTGGTCGCTTCAGGCCTGCGACGGGCTCAACAGATACAAGGACCACAAAGATGCAGAATACCCAGATGGCAGCACCGCAACAGCGACCTCCGCCATTGGTATCCAGGACTCAACAACGCTCATTCGCGGTTCCGCAGACCCCAAACCGTGCTAGTGCTACTAGCGGTACCACTGCCAGGCAGACATCTGACGGGCACCAAACTTCCTCACTCCAGTCCAATCGCTTCATATCATCTTCACACGGACGATCTGGTACAGACGCAGTATCATCGTCACACGTCTCAGGGTCCCGGTCCGGAGGACATAGAATGCCATTCGTGTCAGGGGGTACCAATGGATTTGGGTGATTTTGTTCGAGCCCGAGAAGACCTATCGTACCTTAGATGAACCTCTCTCTGTCGACCATTGAAATGAACTTGTATCCTTTTGATAATTGTATTTTTAGTCCAACAGGCATAGCCTTCGGCAGTTGTTTGGTCGTAATTGCTGCGCGTCGGGCGACCCTGCTATACCGAAAGAAATTGTGAGACACAGCCAGAAACCGGCTCCATTGGTAATCGCAGTAGCTCCAAATACCCATTCTTGATCTCGTACCACCATGGCTGAATACAGAGACCCATATACCGACCAGAAATCTGGGGCGTACAACCAGCGGTATGGTGATGGGTCAGCATACAACCCGTACGACAGCAGCCAACCACACCAGTCGTATGATCAAGGCGGCTATGAACCCCACACAACGGGCGAGTACAGAGACGATCCCAATGCGAACCCACAAGGTGCTGGTGCACTATATGAGCCGGAAGCGAATCCCCGTGACCATTCAGGCTTTGAGAAAGGGACCGGATAGTAAGTTGAAGCCGCTCCTGGGGAATTTTTGAAGAATCTGACTGAATTTCACAAGCCAATCCCAAGGTTTCAAGAGCTGGAGACATGGTCAGGCTGGTGGCCTATGGACAAGGGTGAGCAATTCATTGTCTCACTTGTTTGTAATTCGTTCGAAGCCTCAGCATTGCTTACAGGGCAGCCGAGTTGGCTGCATAGGAAGGTTCTGCTGCTGTACGATGTTGGTTTCTGTCTTTCTCATTATCAGCATATTACTTGCGCTACTTTTGGTGAGCCTTGCAAAAGGGAAAAGTTGATGGTACATATACTCATTATTCTTGCAGTGGGTTCGTCCTCCGGACGTTATTCTTGGCAGTGTCGGACCATCTACCACTCAAAATGCAGTAGGGCAGCCTCAGCTAAATCAATGTTTTGTTCTCATGTCTGTCAGGTTCAATTAGAGTCGGGGGGCATCACGGTCAACCTGGGCGTTGATATTGCGTAAGTCAACCCATGCGCTTTTGTTTGATGCTTTCGTGATCAAAATACAGTGTCACCAACCCAAATTACTTTGCTGTGTCTTTCAAGAGCATAGACGCCCAGGTGGGCTAGCTGTGTTTACCTCTTGCCATTGCTCACAGTTCATTAGGCATACTACCCTATTAACAACACTCTTATTGGAATGGGCAATGAGTCTGGCATCACATTCAATGCCAACTCACAAACAAACTTCACGTTCCCATTCTCGATGGATTTTAGTACAAATATGTCATCAAGCACGGCAATTTTGCAAGATCTCGCTTCAAAATGTGGTGTGGGTGGTGGATCGGTTCAAGATATTACAATCAATCTTGACGTTACGGTTCGTGCTCAGAAAGCGTAATGTATGGATGAACTCAGCTTTTTTTTTCCTCTGCAGCTTGGATTGCGCATCCTATTCTTCGTGGTTTATCCGGTGGTAAACATTCCAGCCAGTTTTGCGTGTCCGATATCCGCTTCGGATATTTCGGTATGATCATTTGCTCCCTGTTTTACTCGCGTTAACCGTATCTTTCAGAGTTTGCTCTCATCTCTCGCTTCAGGAGTGCTTTGATATCTCCTGTCAGGCGTCCCACTTTGTACATATTCTTGGACATGGACGTAGACATAGTTACGCAGGCTCCGTATGAGGGACTGTTTCCTGGATAGAT
>Ga0153975_1000590_pt1 | contig 11536 bp, 15 predicted proteins | sample TSGA059MetaG_FD_104694 | JGI IMG/M metagenome (GOLD analysis project Ga0153975, IMG submission 104694) | Attine ant fungus gardens microbial communities from Georgia, USA - TSGA059 MetaG | ecosystem: Host-associated > Fungi > Mycelium > Unclassified | place: USA: Georgia, Yuchi Wildlife... | reverse complement strand
GGTTATGCTTGAACGCGTCCGCTAGTATAGTAAATCGCATGCGTACCAATGAAGTCCCAGGAAAATTCGCAGGTATAGATGCACCGCAATCAATTTCAACAACTCTCCAGGAGGAATCGAAATCTTATGCTTGGTTACATAAGTCAGATTCATTGGACAAGCCTGGCACTCGATCAGTCGTAAAAGAGGCATATCGTGGTCTAGCTTTTCTTCTTCTTTCAACGCGAGGCTGCTTTCAATGAGCAGGAATCCTCGTGCATCCAGGATTTAAATGGCGAATTACCATACGGAATGCATTAGGACATGGTGAGTGAGTATTGAGCATGGAAAAAAAAGAGTACATGGCATCGCCTCCAGGAAATATCAAGATTGAAACGAGTGTAAGGAGGTAGCCATTTAATTTAGGCAAGTTTGGGTTTGTGGAAATAGGTAGAGGAAAAAAAGTGGAAAAAAAGTGGGAATGGATGATCCGAAAACAGGGTGAGATGACCAAGGACAAGAGCAACCGACAACATAAATGACAACGATATTTCTGGGGATGGGGAGGGAAACAGTCCGATTTGGTGACTGATGTAATAAGAAGGAACGACTGATTAGAAGGAAAGAACAACAAGGGATGACGAGGAGCCTCCCCTGGAGGCTGATCGACTTGCACGCTGGGTGTGTCAAGGCATAGGTATCGAGTTGATGTGATACAATGGACGCAGCGCACTCCCACAGACCCATATCCTACATGAACATAAACCATCATTCCTTCAAAACATGATACATTACATTACCTCTACTTGCCTGGTACCAGCAGTACATGCAAAATTCCCTTCAATCCCACAATTCAGTCGCCCAGGTCGATAGTCTATCATTACACATCCACATAAATCAGAATGGGCTCCCCGACGCCCTCAATCTCGGGAATGACACATTTGAGATCAAATGCCTTGGCGAGCACAATTTTGAAGATCTTTTGAACGTTTATCGACGCAGATGTTGAGCAGAAGACCAGCGAAGCGTGCATTGCGCGAGCGAATCGCTTTGCCTGACGAAGATTCAATACAGGAGCACATCCTTTAAATTGATTCAAGGACATACTTGCTTGGTAATCTCCTCCTGCTCGTCTCTTGGGAACGTCGCGAACGTATCAAATTTTGTGCCAATGAGAAATGGTATAGCAGTCTGGTAACAATGATAAGCAAATGGGTCGCAATGAGTTCGGAAGAAATCATGAACAAACCTTATTGAACCCTCGAGCTTGGCGATACCACTCCTTCACCGAATTCAGTGTCGACTTTCGAGAAAGGTCGAACATGAACAGAATGGCCACAGCGTCATTACAGACGAGCGGCAGCATGTTGACGAACTCCCTCTGACCGCCCAAATCCCATATTGAAAACGTGATGGTGGTGCGCCGGACTGATATCGTTTTCTCCATGAAATTGACACCTGGAGCCCAACTCATTAGGATGGCGATGCACAAAAAAAGTGAGAGATGACGCGTCCTCACCAAGTGTCTGGATATAATCCTCATCAAAGCTGCCTTCTACATACTTGACCATAAGACTCGTCTTGCCAATCTGTGAATCTCCAACCATCCCAACTTTGATAACTACGCTATTCTTCTCTTCATTGTTTTCCAGCATTGGATGTGGGTTCTGACCACTGGGGCCAGCGATCGAAGATGAAGGAGCCGAACTGGTAGGTGGAGACATTGTTAATCAATGTAGGCGGTATTCACTGGCAGATAAAATTTGAAGCTGCGGTGACACGATACGACACCGAATTCAGCGTGTAACAGGGTATCAAGTTGGATGAATGTATGAAGGATCAAAGAAATCGGAAGTGATAGAAAAAGAAAGACGTGTTCTGCTGTGCGTTGGTGAGATGTTCGATAAGCGCTCCCAGTTGGCCCACGCTCAGTATTGAACACTGAGACGCGAGCGACTCAACTTGCAATTGCTGCGTAGTCGTCCGTCAACAACCAACGCAAAGAACAGACAGAGAGAAAGTAGAGTTGGAGGCTCGGAGCAACAATGCAACCTGCCGTAGCTAACGCGCCGTTTAGTTCGCAGGCTTCGGCTACTACTCGAACAAATCAAGGTACAAAGTTGATCTAGTCACGGTGCACAGTTTACAGTGTACACCAACTACCTCGAGATGATCAGAGTATATTCAGGACAAGTCGTCGCAAATCTGTTCCGCTTCCTCTGAGTGTGGAGTATGCAAAAAGGTATCATAATGCAAATTGCCTTCCATTAAGTCTTACCGTGGGATGTGCGCAATATATAACTATGGCTCTCTATCAGGTCTTGAACAGCACAATTAAAATCAGTAGTATTAGTATGAGCAGTCCGATCGTAACTGTGGAGCCTAAACCCATAGAAATTAGCAAAATTGACACACAGATGTATAGGAATTACCATTTCGTTTTGCTCCTTCAGCGACACGTTGAAGCTTCCGTCTGGCATTAGACAGGCGGGAACCGGTACCATCGAGCTCAGTGTCTAGCGCATCAAGGAGTCCTGTATGCACCTCAAGCTCGTCGCCTATTTGGAGTGAAATGTGATGTTGTCGACCAATTGAAGAAGAAAGGTGGTCAAGGTGAACATCTTGCTCTAGTGAATAAAATGTTAGAAATCACAACAAAAGGTGTTAGCAGTGAGCTCACCATCCATCATCTGTCTCTGCTGCAGCAAGATGCCATTCTCATCAGGTTCAGGATCATCAGTGTATGGTTCGTAGGTTGCTTCAGGACTAAGATCACGTTCTGGTGGAGGTGGAGGTGACGGTGGCACCGGAGCGTGTATGCTGACATGAGATTAAGCACACATCTTCAGTCACTGGAGGTACAACACACGGATGCAGACCAACTTTCTCCGCTTCTTCTTCTCCTAGCATACTACGCAAGCGTTCGTAGTGCAATCTAAGACCTTCCGCAGCTTCGTCATTGGAGGCGTGCTGGAGAATGAGGACACCTTCCCGAATCTTATGTAAATTAGTTGATATTTGTTGCAGATGTAGAGTGGGATGGGAAGCCTGGAGGCGCTGTCGTTCAAGCAGGAGAGAAAGGGTTGAGGTAGCGAGCGATGTCAGTTTCCCCGCAGACATAGTCTGTGCACAGTGGAGAGAAGCCCCTTAAGGTAGGGTGGACAAGTGAGAAAGAAGGGGCTTGCTCTGAGAATGCTGTTTTGACAGCGCAGCATGGGCAAAACGCGAATCACGTGATACAGCACGTGAAAAGTGAAACGCGAAAACTTGTTCATTGAAATCTGACGAGGTGCAATACTGTAGTGGACCAGCACGCGCCCTGGTGGAATCATTTTACCGCCAGGACATGAGTTCGAATAATGTTTGTTTGACAGAATTTATGGATATGCATATAAATTGTAGAATTCCCGATACCTTTAGGCGAGGGTTTGTAGGGCGATCCGTTTCTCGCGAAAGTTCGCAGGGAAATCTTCATTCGTGAGGTTGTGCAGTGGCGATGTCCGCTGTGAGGTCATAAACATGTCATTCATCCTAGGTCGCACGCGTCGTCTCCTCCTGTTGTGCACTCCTTTCCTCTCTCTTCCACCTCCTCCTGTCGCAATAATGTACCCTTTCATCGGTCGCGTCCCTGACCTTCCTCTTCGGAAGTCTGGTCCCAATTGCGGTTGGGCTTATCCTTGGTCATTCCCGTGTCTGGCAACGTTTCGTGGAGGTTTTGACGGCAGAGTATGAGGGTCGTTTGTTGGCCGCATCAGTGAATCGGTGAGACTTAGATACGACTCTATTTAGTAAGGGCAATGCTTCTTTCCTTCACATTACGATATAAAACTCTGGAAAGCAATTTATGTAAAACAATGTTGTCCTCGGGTTGAATTAACTATTCGCGTGGCGTGAAGTCTGGCGGTCCCAGCCGGGTTCACCATCAATTCCCACATGTATCGCCGCGTCTCCAGCGCCTGGCCAGCGGCAAGCTCGACCTCAAACGGACTGAGGATTTAGGCGGTCGGAATAACATGGTTCCCCAATGTAATGATTTTAACACATCATGGTACTCACTCGTGCCATGACGGGTCTAAAGTGGAGACCGGTGTTCAGGTCAAACGCCGCAGTGAGGTTGTTGCCATACCCACTGTCTCGATTTTTTTTATTGTAACTAAATACTGACGGAAAATAGTCGTTCCTTCTCTATAGACTCGCTGGCGCTGATGATCATTGATGGTGATGATGCAAAAGCGTTTCATTTTCAACATTAACAACTCTCGGATGGTATATCGGATGAGTGCACTCGCCTGTCATGCTTGAAACATGCTGCGGGAGAGCAGGGTTCGACTCCCCGCCCTAGCCATGCTTGAAACGTGGCCGCGGGAGAGCAGAGTTTGACTCCGAGCCTAGTCATGCTGGAAACATGGCTTCAGGAGAGCGGTTCCCCGCCTAAGAAGCTTTTTTGATTAGCTCAGCTAATTTATATCGAATTGTCACACCTCCTTTTTCGATACCAACAACTCCCTGATAGTATATCGAATTATCACACCTCCTTTTTCGACACCACCAACTTCCTGGTTGTATATCGCACAGGTACATCCGCCTGTCATGCTTGAAATATGCCACGGGAGCTAATTTATTTTTTTTGTATCGAATTATCACGTTTCCTTTGTCAACACTGACAACTCTCTGATAGTATATCGGATATGTACACTCGCCTGTCATGCTCGAGATATGATGGCTGCGGGAGGGCAGGATTCGACTCCCCGCCCTAGTCATGCTTGAAACATGGCTACGCGAGAGCGGGGTTCGCCGCCTCAGAAGCTTTTTTGATAAGCTCAGGTAATTTGTATCGAATTATCACACTCCCTTTTTCAAGACTGACAATTCCCTGATAGTATATCGGACAAGTACTTCCGCCTGTCATGCTTGAACCATGGCTGCGGGAGAGCAGGGTTCGACTCTCCACCGTAGTCATGCTTGAAACGTGGCTGCGAGAGAGCCGGGGTTCCACGCCTAAGAAACTTTTTGATAAGCTCAGCTAATCTGTATCGAATTATCACCCTTCCCTTTTCCACACCAACAACTCCCTTGTAGTATATCGGACAAGTACATCCACTCCACCTGTCATGCTTGAAACATGGCTGCGGGAGAGCACATCAATAAAGGCGGGTTCCGATCGGCCGAGCATTGCATCAGTAATGCATGACTGATGCATGACTGGCGAATCCATAGTGGTTCAGTGATGCAGGGTTTGACTCCCCGCCTAGTCATGCTTGAAACATGGCTTCTGGAGAGCGGTTCCCCTCCTGACAAACGTTTTTGATAAGCTCAGCTAACTTGTATCGAATTATCACACTTCCTTTGTCAACACTGACAACTCTCTGATAGTATATCGCATAAGTACCCCCGCCTGTCATGCTTGAAACATGGCTGCGGGAGAGCAGGGTTCGACTCCCCACCTAGTCATGCTTGAAACATGGCCTCGGGAGACTTTCAAGTACCATTGTTTTGTCCAGTTTATCGCACTAGTACTGTCAACATGCGACAGCGTTCCATAGCTTATTACATAGTTCTCACAACACCACAATGGTGATAACTTGGGTTTATTTTTTCTTCATACAATTATCAGAACTTATCTTTCACCACTCAAGGAGTCAAGGAAAGTTAACTGAATAACCAGCTATAAAGCAACTATTATCAACAGTGTGTCGAATGAAACGACGGACGTGACAAGAAATCCATTATCCCACTAGTATTATCGGCGAGGAAGAAGCCCGATAACGTGACGAAGACGGAATGTGGATGTAGCTGGACGATATGCGCACAGTGGCGCGATATGAACAGAGCGATGACCAGTAAAACAGCATGATGCAAGCAAGAACAGGGCAAGCAAGGACGAAGGGGAATCCGAACGGGATCGGCAAACCGGGCACGAGCAGACAGCGATTGGAGTGCATAGAGCACTAAGGCACAGCGTAACAGCGAGAAATCAGACGCACAAGTCCAAGAGCACAGACTACCGAACAGATCAGCGAAAAAGCCATTTGATAATTATATAAGATCAAGACATAATCGATAAAAATCAAAACAAAGTTGGCTTGTTGCGGTCGAACCCTGCTCTCCCGCAGCCATGTTTCAAGCATGACAGGCGAATGTACTTTTCCGATATACTACCAAATCTATAGAGGATGCACCCATATCGAATATCTTTTTATTGGGAAACTCTTTGTCTTATCTTATCTAACGTAACGTGCTTAATGGTCAGGTGACAGGACGTTAAGTATTGGAGCCCATTTGCTCGTCTTGGCTTTCAAATTCCACCAGCGCGCGAGACCTTGACGCTTAGCACGCAATCGTTATGTCGGACCCTTCACAACAATCTCTACCTCCCGGAGCTTTGGAAGCTCTATTGCGCCCATCGAACACCGGAAACCGCTCCGTCATTCGTAAACTCTCTGATTTCGATCAAGGTGTGCTTGCGGTATCCACGTCACTAGACACGGATCAAGGCGTATCTACAAATAAATTTGACCTCCTCTGCCCCCATAGTGGATGCGGTAGCGTCATCTTGAAAGCAGGTGTCGGCCGATGGGTAGAGGGTGCTAGTGTTGAGGTCTGAAGCGTTTCTGATTAATCCATCTCATCATCACCACTCAGCGATGTCGTTAGCTCGATTCCGCACAGGAACCTGTTCACCCAGACCTACCAGCGCTCCCTGCACCCCCAGCTACCGCTCAGTGGTGGTTGGTGACTCCTGATGCCATGCAATTTGAGAACATTGGTTTCACGAAGCCGGTGCAACCAGAGGGTTAGCATAACACTAATTTCTGTTACGTTTGCCTTGATAACGAGGTTGGAATAGCAGTCACAGAAAAAAAGTTAAAGTTGCTAATATGCGCAGAATGTGATCTTGGTCCATTAGGGTGGTGCGAAGAAAGGGGTGCTGAATTTTGGTTGGCTTGTTCGCGGGTGGGATATCGCTGAGACACCATTCTGCCATGTGGATTATCAGACCAACACTGCACGAGTTGGCAGGATGCGGTTATCAGGATGCATGAAGACACTATAACGTTATCCTTCTTAGAGTCCGTCTTGTGTTACTAGACCTCTGCCAGCGCTGAATCGCGACAGATACCATCTATGCTCAAATCCAGCTTCCGTAACATCGGATAGGGCTTCATCAAGAGTTATGAACTATCCTGAACTACCACCATGATGCGAACGACGTATCTATGGGAGACAGCAACTTTAAAATTTTCTAATGGACGACGTTTGAACTTCTAAGCTATCAAAAAACATCTAAGTATGTGCACATTGACTCTAGAAGTACTAGTAACTCGCGAAAGCGACAGGATCAGGGCGTTAAACAACCAGGATGTCGTTGCAACGCCGGCCCTCCCCGAATTGCCTGTTCATTTGCGGGTTCGTACCTATCCATTCTGCAACCTGCTAGCATCGTTAATGACAGCGCCCTCACGACGAGTGACCTTCCCGACCCCTTTCAATGACATCTGCCCCTGTCCCCCCTTCAATCTCCAGTTCCTCGTAAAACTTCACCAGCTCCGCCGCATGTCATGCATCCCCTCTTCCGTAGCTCGTACGTACCGCATCTGATTCGGTGGCTCCGCAGCGCACGCATGCAAATGCTGAGATTGCACAAAGGAGATACCTAAGCCATTTCGCAGTACCCAGCGATGAGAGTTTGAGTCCGGCCCTTCCGAGAACTGCTCCCCCAAAGGTCCAGGTTCGGAGTACTAGCATATTGACATTGCACTCACGCATTTTTACCTGAGAGTGATATGCGAGCCTTTGCCCAAATAACGCACTAATGCTTTGAAGTCAGCTGTGAAAAGAAAGTTGTCAGTGTTGACAAAGGAAGCGTGATAATTCGATACAAATTAGCTGAGCTTATCAAAAAAGTACCGCAGTCATGTTTCAAGCATGACTATTGTGGGGAGTGGAACCCTGCTCTAGCCTCTGCCGCAGCCATGTTTCAAACATGACAGGAGGGTGTACTTGTCCGATATACTACCAGGGTGTTGTCAGTTTTGAAAAAGAAGGTGTGATAATTCGATACAAATTAGCTGAGCTTATCGAAAAAGTTTCTTAGGCAGGGAACCGCTCTCCTGCGGCCATGTTTCAAGCATGACTAGCCAGGGAGTCGAAACCTACTCAGTCGTAGCCATGTCTCAAGCATGACAGGCGGATATACTTGTCCGATATACTACCAGGGAGTTGTTAGTGTCGAAAACGGAAGTGTAATAATTCGGTTCAAATTAACTGAGCTTATGAAAAAGTTTCTTGGGCTAAAAACCGCTCTCCCGCCGCCATGTTTCAAGCATGACAGACGTGTGTACTTATCCGATGTACCATGATGTACTTGTCCGAGATACTACCAAGGAGTTGTTAATGTCGAAGAAGTAGGTGTGACAATTCGATACAAATTAGCTGAGCTTATCAAAAAAGTTTCTTAGGAGGGGAACCCCGCTGTCCCGCAGCCATGTTTTAAGCATGACTATGGCGGGGAGTGGAACCCTGCTCTTCCGCAGCCATGTTTCAAACATGACGGGAGGGTGTACTTGTCCGATAAACTACCAGGGGGTTGTCAGTCTTGACAAAGGAAATGTGATAAGTCGATACGAATTACCTGAAATAATCACAAAAAATCTCTGACACGTCGAACCCCGCTCTCCCGTTGCCATGTTTCAAACATGACTAGGGCGGGGAGTCGAACCCTGTCCTCCCGCAGCGATATTTCAAGCATGACTAGCGGGTGTACTTATCCGATATACTATCATGAGAGAGTTGTCAGTGTTGCTAAAGGAAGCGTGATAATTCGATACAAAAAAAAATAGCTCATCAAAAACAAATCATTACAGGCGGGGAACCCCGCTCTCCCGCAGCCATGTTTCAAGCATGACTAGGGCGGGGAGTCGATCCCTGCTCTCCTGCAGCCATGTTTCAAGCATGACAGACGTGTGTACTTATCCGATGTACCATTCAAGAGTGTGGTCAATGCTGAAAATGGAACGTTATTGCATCACCTTTGAGAATGCATTACATAATCTATGGACAATCAGCGCCTGCGACGCTCTCATGTTGGTCACTCACTTTTACCAAAAAGCCCGTCGTGTAACTCATCGGTTCACGAGGTTCTTCTACAAATGGAGAACGATAACACTCAAATCCTGTAACTATGCGCGAAACTAGTTGCGAGTCATTGAGATCAATAACGGTGATCACAGCTGAGCGCTGAGATTTGAGAGTTGCATGATAGTCTAAGGAGAAAGAATGACTATTTTCCTTTGAGTCAGTATTTATTTACAATAAAAAAATCGTAGAGCCTAGTGGGTACGGCAACAACCTCAAGGCGGGGGCGGGCCGCCGCATCTCACTGGGCATCTTACATACTAATAATTTGTACTGGCTGTTTGTTCGAAGCTTACTACGAGTCGCCCAACCATCAAACACAAGTCATCTACTACCGGGTTCCGACACTGGTATAATGTTTGTATAAGAATTGATACTTCGAGTTGTGCGCGACTATACGAAGATAGTAGACTCAGTCGTGCACGAGAGAGAGAGAAACGCCTGCATTACCTATACGAAGATAGTAGACTAGGTAATCGGATAAGTACGAATGAACATAAATAACGAATTTTGGGTACTAACCTCAGTCGTGCACGAGAGAGAGAGAGAGACAACGCCTGAGGTACGAAACACGTATCGCGATGGACTAAATACGAAGAAGTGAAAATAATCGCGTGACATACTAGACGACGGGCTGACATTGACTAGAATATAGAATGACAGTAACCAAGTAAAATAGTGAAACATACGGCCGAAATAAATCACGTTCGGGTACGAACGACTTGCTAATCCCAACAGTTTGCACCTCTGTTCTCCCAGTCTGAAGCTGGGGCGCTTCGCACTCAGTGCCCTATAGCAAATCTATACAAAAACGATCAGCATCCACAAAGGTATAGTAATGAAACTGAGCTCATACTACCTCTTTAGGCCTGCAGAGTCGCCATTGAACTTGTCAACGTCAGTGTTGTCCGTCTCTCCGTATTGCCAAAACGTGGCGTGCCTGCAGTTTCATCAGATGATCTCAAGAAATGGAATAGTATGCGAGATGTACTTACGACCATCCACCGGGAAGGGTACCAATGGTTGAACCGGGATGAGCAAACCAAAGGGGGTTGGTGGACCCGAATGTGGCGGAATTACCGGTGCATGTTTTCCACCAATTCAATCCAACGTAAATCACTAGTTACAAGGCTTTCTGAGCCATAGGATTTTAATACAGAAACAGAAGTGGCACAGCATACCTGGGTACCTGTAAGAAGGTTCGTTGACATAAACCTCTTGAACCTTACACATATCAGATAGATGTACCTGCCGGTCGAAGAGTGATACTCGTTGGAGAAACTCTTGATCCAAGACACCATTGATGATTGACTCAAATTGTAGCACCCGCCTGTGTCACAATATTAGCTACGAGCACACAAAGAAACATGACCTTGACTCACCTTCTACGTCAAGCGCCCCAGGGAGCGTGATGCCGTCCGCAGACCAGCCACCACCATGCTTCAAGAAATACGAGGCTTGCGCAGCACCAGATGCTCCGGCTGGATTAGCGAAGTGGTAACCACCGCGGATAAACCCAGCTTTTGTTGCACCGGTGTATTGAGTGCTGAAGTAGGGATTCGTGTACGCTGTCTACCCAGTGGAGCTTTTTATTCAAATCAAGTTTACGACTTACTAGATCCCTCTGTCGCTTTGATATAGGCAAACGTGTATCCCTTAGATTTCCAGCCGCTCCAATCGATGTCACGGCCATTGTTGGACGAAACATCGATGCCCAGAGGATTGGAGCATTTTGTGACAACAGGCTCCACTAGAGCTGCTGCAACACACAGCATGATTGAGACCAATTTCATGGTTGGATGCATCGAGTGCCAAAAATGATGATTAGGATGCCTCTTGCGCTGACATTTTGTGTTGGAAATTAAAATCGCTCACTAATACCGACACGATGCTGACATAATCAACTGGTAAAATACGTAGCGTACTGTCTTGTATTGTATTCCTTACCAGTTTACAACGAGTTAACCGTTCGTAAAGTCGTACCGAGGCTCTAGAACGCGATTTCAAGATTTTGTACTGTAGGTAGACAACTATATGTATAAACTAAGTGCCTCGTGTACTACTTACATGTGGCCTACACGAGTCCGTTCGACTGAATATTCCAACAACATATATATGCGTCGGCGATAGCCTTGAGATTGGCCAAGAGCACGACAATATCATCATCTGATGCATCATGCATCCCACAACACTAATGACAGATATTGGAAGACGTGGAGCATCAGATCTACGCAAGTATGTATGATGGATGCTTGTTTAATGAAGATCAAATAGGATGGCATAGGATTTGGAGCTCAACCATATAATCTCAAGTCAAGATGTACCAACCAAGGTTGAATGACGGTTAGGTTTGAGAATATTGGCTCGGAGAGTACTAGTGTGTCCTAGGAATTTCGTTGAAGACATACTTTCTATAGTTACG
>Ga0153975_1000584_pt1 | contig 11606 bp, 7 predicted proteins | sample TSGA059MetaG_FD_104694 | JGI IMG/M metagenome (GOLD analysis project Ga0153975, IMG submission 104694) | Attine ant fungus gardens microbial communities from Georgia, USA - TSGA059 MetaG | ecosystem: Host-associated > Fungi > Mycelium > Unclassified | place: USA: Georgia, Yuchi Wildlife... | reverse complement strand
TGACGAAGGGACTGCTATGACTACTATCGCCTTCAACGAGCGACGGCAAGTTTCGACTGACACTAGTGTGTAGCATAGGAACTACTCCAAGGAGCGGGTGACGCATCGTGGTATCAACTTGGTGTTCTGAAGTTGATTAGAGAAGAATAGGCATGGGAAATCCACATTGTATCGGAACTAGCTTCCCGCCCGCACGCACAAGGGCCAGTTTGATATTTGATTGGCGAATCCCCGACGTGATGGAGACCACATGAAACAATGGTGCAAGGGTATCGACGATGCGATCGGTAATTATATGATTGAAAAAAAGACGACTTGAGTATGTGATGAGGCGAAAGGTGTCGGTTGGCCCCTACAACAGTGGGGCACAAAACGAAACATTACTGAATATACACTGTAGGTCGATGCTGCCGGTGGATGGACTTGTGTGGTCATGCAATGCCCATCAAGGGATGTCATAAGTTCGTAGGGCTTCACCACTAGCTGATTCTTCCTGAGGTCTGATGCGAACTGAGTAGTTTTCCGATGCGTTGAAAAGATGGTATCCATCAAGAAACCATCGATCGACTCTAGGTGCCGCCCTCGAACCATTACAATCATGTCACGTTACCGTCGCGTTCCATCGATTTCGATGAGTAGCTCGTCTTCCTTTGACCACACACGGATCATGTTGTCATATCTCTTTTCCACTGACAAGAGAGAGCATTTTATTTGCGCCTGCTTCTTCAACAAGTTGCTCAGTCGTGCCATGACTACTAACAGTCTACTATGTATCACAACAAAGTCACTCACATTTCCACATAAGGTGGTGACTTTCATGACGTTTCTTGTTTTACTACTGATGTAATTGAACTCAGCATACTACATCGTAGCATGACACTAGTCGAAAGTTTGAAATCGCCGCCATTGTGTGAAGGAATGTCTGCACTATCAATGCACATAATCAATAGCCTGATCCAGGTCGACTTATCTGGGTGGAGAGGCGAGTCTCGGTTGATCAGGCTCCCTATGCGTTGGGCATTCTGCCCCACTGTGTAACAGGCTATCAGCACGGCAGGCTTGTTTGGGTCATCGTGGATATTGTGGGATGGATAGCAACATTCGCGGAGGGGGAGATCACTGACGACTACACCGCCTCCCGCAATGCCACACTGCACGATCCACCAGAGTCTTGAACTGTATTGCAACCTTGCAGGCCGTGTCGTATCGCAAGCAACGCAGCGCATCTCATTGAGCAGGATGCAGGTCAGCGTCCACGAGATCCATATTTCGCGAGCAGGCCAGAGATGTAGTGTTGGGTTTACCGAGACAAGATTTTCGTCGAGCCTGGGGACATCAATGAGGCCTTGATGGGCGCTGTGGTAGAGGTATTCTTCACAATGAGGCATTACTACTTGCGCGACAAGAAATTCGATACGTTTCAAGGAGAAATACAACAGATTAGGGTGGCCAAACTGGGCGGTTCGATTGCGACTTCCGGAATCAAACAACGCCACGCTCGCGAGGGTCCGTGGGATGTCATGAAAATCTCATTCACGACTGGGAAGGATAAAGAGGAGGGGAGGGACGAGAAAAGAATGAGATCGAACGGAGCCAAATGATAGGTGATTATGTCACGTAGGGTATATAAATTATGATTGGTAAGGAAAAAGACGCCAGGCGGCAATTTCCGAGTGAGGAAATGGGACTCACACGACTGAGTCGGAGTTCTCACGCTCGTCACGACGGTCTTTTCAACATTCATCAACGTTGGATTCAAGGCTTTCTCCATAGTCAGTGTTTCCTTTCCTCTGGCTCATAATGCATGGTGCATCGCCCTAGCGTACTGTCCAATTTCATGGAACTTAGTTGGATCTTCAAGCAGGTACAAGGTGGAATGATTGCGGCGCAATTCCAATCACTTTGTCGCAACCGTTTCGTGCATCGGATGGTCCCAGGTCAAGTACACCTATATTTTGGTGTATACCAATACTTACCCGTGTTGCAAAGGGCTTATGTAGCGTGCTTGTGCTAGTCAACCCGGTCTACTGAGTCGACGGTGCCTCATCAGAACCATGTCAACGTTATCTTTGAACGGCTTATGCACGCCTTTACGATGACACCAGAAACGTCAACCGTGGGTGGTGGAGGATGTCACATATAGAGATGAATTTTCGACTCAGCGAACAGCTGACTATACCCTGCTTCTCCCATGGTTCTCCTATGCATTCTACGTGCTTCATGGGGTATCGAGAGTGGGACATATGTCCCGTAAGGGAGGTATAACCCTACTCGCAGATTCCCGTGCAGCTTTGTACCTCCCGATGCAACCCCATCACACCAATGCCATCTTGAAGTACCACTTTCAAATCGAATGCATGCGTGCGGTCCTAAGTTAACCAAGAAATTGACTCCATGATATTACTGACAACCTCATTTGCCATACCACTAGTTCATGTAGAAAAAATGACACGACAAAATAGATCAGTCACGAAACCAATTCTAGATGGACCAATGGTGGACATAGCATCGCCAGATTCGTCAATCTATCATCTAACATCCTTGCATCAGTGAGGCTGAGCACAGATTATACATCGATCAATTAGGTTTGCTAAATCATTCACCAACGGAACTCTGATCAAAACCGGTTGACTTGACAAGAACTTCGTTGAAATATCCTCGGAAATGGCACCAGAATCAACCGCGTAACATGTCCAGCTGAGACCAGCTCACGCCCGTGTTCCAATTTTCCGAGCGCGCGAGTACATACTGTTAATCACCAGAAATAGATGCTGCTTATGCCCACGCCCACATAAGATGACTGTTATCGGCGATAACAGCGCTTGGGGCGATTATAATACGTCCACAAAGTTAACCGCTCACTGAAACCAATCTCTCGAATATGACCTTCATCTCAAACGATCCCACATGGTGGCCGTTAATCAGTCTTAATCGCGCCTTCAGCTATTCGATACGTGCGTGGGCATCAATCCAGTTATATTCAAATTTATCATTAACTGTGGTTCGGTAGTTGCATCCTCTACAGTGGTGGTGTATGATTGGAGTGAGTACGATAGTACTTTGTCAAACCAATTATCAGTAATCCTACGGTATTCCGCAGCACTGACATTCAGTCAAGAGGTAAGTTGACACCCGGAGTACCTACAGCATCCGATTCACAATGGTTTGATAGGTTGAACTGATCTGGGTGAGCAAAGGCACCCATCACTGGGACAGAACGACTGTATAATACAATTAATCTGAGGCAGAACCAACGTTGGTCGTCCATGACTTTTCTCTATCTCAGTGTACGTCATATTATCAGTACATTTGACATTAACTGACTTCAAAATACTACAGGTGCGTTACATTTGCTTACCATATTCTGTGTATGTTTGCAAGGCTACTTAATTGGCGATATACTACTAAGCTATACACACAATCAGCGTCGTCGTGCTACGTATGCCTCAAAACCTCCACTGCTAACCTTGCTTCTGACCGGTTGAGTGCAGCAAGTTTCCCATCGGTCTCGGTGACAGATGTGGTGCGTACTCAGCATGGATACATGCCATCCTGCTAACCAATGGCATTCCTACGTAGGGGTAAGTGAAATTCTCTACCATATTGTTGTTTCGATACAACAACTGCAACAGTTGTGAGTTTGCTTAGAGCATGAGTCCTATGATGCTCATTAGTGACCGTTTTCAGGCGAGATCCTTGTCATCACAGAGTGGTGGATGACTTTCGCCATAAATATTATGTTAAACGGTGAGTTACTTGGCTGCAACCTGAATACCTCAGTCATATCGACTTGACTGCAACATCATGCAAGTCATCATAATCGCTCGTTTATATGCCATGTATCAGCGATCCAGAAAGATGTTCATCTTTCTCATTGTAACATTCACGGTTGTCGCGGTGGCATCAGGGATGTGCATCTTGAGTGGGACCAGTGATGTGCAATTTGGTCAGCTCTAAAGCCTCTAATCATAAACTCAACTCAACTCATCACATTTATGCGACGGGTTCCAGAGGAGATAGTCCTTTCCGGCACATATATGTGCGACTACTCTACCAATAGAGACTCCGGGTTATTGAGAGACGTGGCCTATATATGCGGCATTGTATGGGAGGTCCTCGCACTGTGCCTTGCAGTTTGGGTTGGGGTACAACACTCCCGTGAAATGGAACGACCTTGGTCGCGATGGACCGTTGTGGACTGTTTCACAGTATTAATAAAGACTCACGTGCATTACTTTATAGCGTGAGTGCATAAGTTGGATGCAAGCGTCACATTTCGCTGAACACACATAATAGCTTTGTTGTCGTTTCTTGCTTCAACCTCGGCTCTCTGTCTCCAGCATTGGTAAGAGGAGATATGACCAACATCTGCATTCGACTGAGTGCTGTTCTTCCAGGATTCAATTTCCGTGGGAAATGGGGCCTATAGCAGTATTCTTCAAATTTCCTTGTTCATGCAGATGTTCGTGCTGGGACCACGCCTCATCCTTAGCATTCGAGAATATCATGCTACACTGGTGACTAACTTCCAGTCAACAACAGACATGACTACAATGGTTTTCCAAGAGCGCACCCATGTCACAGTCAACAGCAGTGTGTAGCAGGGGAAACGCCCCGAATGAGGTGCCCACCTTGTTCGCGGTACCGATTTGGGGCTCGCAGTAGAGTTGAATGAAAGAAATGGGTCTCGGTAAACCAATAACATATTGGATCAATACTGTAACTAACAGGTGGCCACGGGAACCAAGTATTGAACTGAATTCATGATAGGAAGCTTTTTGGAATTCCTTCGACTACGATGCAATTAGAATGCGAGCTACGCATTCATTGAAAGATCGGATAGCTTGAGCACATCAAGGCATGAAAGAATACTCTGCAGGTGTCAGGTGGATATAGCGCCTAATCATTAGAATTTAGTATGATGCGGAAGGACGACAAATGAAATAAAATCTACAACACCCAATCGCGTATGGTGACTCTTGTGTCTCCGCAGCAGAAGTTTGTCCCTGACCAGTGTTCGCTGGTCGCCCTGGCACCTGAAGTCCCGCTGCAGTTTTACTTTACTTTGGACGGACGGACTCGTTCAAGTTGCCGCTCATGCGCTCCATAATTAAGGCTGCATTCGCTTTCCATAGAGCGACATTGCCGGATATCTGCATTAATTTCGGTGCCATCAAAGATGAAAGAATAAATATTGATGACGAGCAATTCACATCGTCGTCGCAGGTAGGAGCAGTACCAAATGGACACACGAAAATTCTCGAAGAGAATAGTCTAAACTTCTAACGCCGAGAATCTGGAGGTACGCGTCGAGTATAGTTAGGATGCTCACCTTTCTTGTTGTAATCTTCACAGTGGCTACCACTATCGCCTGGGGAGTAGTCATCGCAAGAGCCAGCAGCAATATGTCAATGGGTGAGCTTTCATCCTGGATGAAGATCCCAGCACATCACACTAATACGACATATACTACCAGAGGATTTCGTCTTCTTTGGCACCTATTTATGCAAGGCTTACGTCCCCAATGGAGATTCCTAGAGAGTGATGGGAGAGACTTGGATATTTGGCATTGCATGGGAAGTCCTCGAAATATATCTCACCCTCTGCATCAGGAAAACCCTAATTTTCTTAATTCATCCTTAACTGAGCTTGATCGATATTTCTACGACTAACTACGTCAAAGCAGTACAAAGTCAATTAAGCAAATTAAGCCTCTGGATTCACCTTAAACCTGGCTTAGTGAATATATTTCAAGTCTCGTTAAGCACGAAATAAATAAACTATGATCATTCCAGAGACTTTAACTATCAAGCACGACTAAGAAGGACCAAGATATGTTAAGATGCAATCTGAAATGCATGGGTGATCTGCGAATTTGTTAACATAAAAACCCATATAAGTGTCCAAAGCATTGTGTAAATCAACGTGCGCAGGCATAAATCTGTCGCCAAACATCAGTACCAGATGAGCAGCACAGAATATCGAGTTGACATGAATAATTGAAACTTCACGATTCATTGATGGATGAACTATCCACATGCCCGTGTCCTCGTCTGATCGAGAACGACGGCTGGTATGATACAGCAGGCCTGCCGAAGGTGACCTGACAAGCGGGAAGAGCAAAAGGCATGTCTGCAGTGAAACCAGGCTTCAAATACAAATGCGTCACGATCTGCTGGCACGTTAGAAGTAATGAAACTCACCCATAAGCCGACCTTTGACTGGGTAAGCCTCCTCCAACTTTTCGAGTGCAAAGACAGCGGGTACATTCAACCATCGCATAAAAAAAATCATCACAAACGAGCTGTACACGAATTTGGGGAGCGCAACAAGCGCCCACCAAAGAGAATAGTCTTCTTCCATGATGGCCTTTCTGAAGGTGAGTATGCTGGTGTGGGTAACAGTGGGGGGATCGAGGACATCAAAGGTGAGCAAATCTGCTAACCTTGTACTTTTACCGGTACATAGCAGTCAACGCGCCAATGTGCACAAAAATGTACTGCGGTGTGTCTGCGAGCTGGAAAGCATCGACATTGCCAAGGCGGAACTGAGCATCAACGACGAGCTTCGTAAGACGCAGGATTTCTCGACACAAGTTGGAAAGTGTAGAGAAAGCAAAACTTCTTACGCTCAAGTCCGAATGGCACGTGACGTTCAAGTTGGACTTACGTTCTTCTCGCTCTGTGATCAACCTCCTTGCGCTCTTGCTCATTTTGCACTCAGTCGACGGATCATCGATCATCGATCATCCACCATGAAGCATGAAGGCAAGCAACCTTGTTGACTGGAAACTTCGAATTCGACAATATGAACATAAAGGTAAGTTACTATATATAACATTTTTTTTCAATGCTAACCACCATACGAGATGCCACTACAACTCCTCTCACGACCAACTGACACTACTCGCCCCCATTCCCCATCTACCCTCACAACACCCGCACTTATCCATTGAATACACACATCTCTATTCATATTGGTGAAAATTCTGTGAGTGTACATTCATTTTTTATTGCGGTGACCAACTGATTGAATGATTCTCCGAGTTACAGCGAGCATCTTTTTCCCCTGCCGTCTTTGTGAGTATATATCATTCGTTGCGCGAGGCGCTGACCAGTAATTTATTGTATCGTTAGCAACATTGTCTTTGTTCTTGATTTCCTCCTTCCCCACATCTCTTGTGAGTCAAAACAATTATTGTGCAATGCCGACAATTGATTGTGTTCTCATAGCAAGTATCAACACTCCATTCCCTTGCAACCTCCGTCTCTCCGTCTCTGAGTCTTGTCCTTTCTCCATTCTTAGTCTCTTTTAGTGCGCCTTCCTGGCAGATAGCACTATTTTGCTCGTGCAATGCTGATCTTGCTCACTCTTACTGAACCGTCTTAATTTAGCTTAGTTGCACATGTAGCGCTTATAGAACTTATTTGCCTTGAAAGTTTATGAAGATTGTGGTTTGGTAATTTTAAGTTGAAGGTCAAGTCGTCTTCAAGCGTCGACTAAGCTGCAACTCTCAAGCGCTCAGTGACCTCGAGCTTAATTTGCCTTGACAACCACCTTTAGGAACTAAGCGGCTCAAAGTCAATCAAACCAAATTTAAGAAAATTAGGGTTTTCCTGATGTGGGTTGTTGTGAAACACCTTCGTGACCTGCGACGGTCGTCAACAGGAGCTCACGCTATGAAGTAGAGCACATGAGTTTTTCATTTAGATGTGACTATCATGTTCCGCTGATCACACACATACTAGCTTTGCTGTTGTTTCTTGCTTCAACATTGGCTTGTTATCACCAAAGATCTCGGTATGCTGTATAGCCGACACCTACTTGATATCTAACAGACCATTTTATGTAGGACTCATTTTCCGTGGGAGTTCAGATTTATGATGGTGTTCTTCAAATTGTCTCGCTCGTGCAGATGTTCCTGTTGGGCCCACGCCTGATGCTAAGCATTCGAGAATATCACGCTAAGCTCGTGGGCCACTTCCGAGTCAGCGTCAGCTATGTCTACAATTATTTTCCAGGATGAAGTACACGGAACAACTAGTGGTGGCATGGAAGCCGCTCAGAGTGATAGCACCTGTCGAGTACTTTGTGGGGTGATTTAAATCTCGCCTAGACATGCTCTGAACTGAAGTATATAGATCTGAAAGAAAGACGTAGGTCTGGGTAACCTTGTTGCACCAGTTGAACTGTCGACCTTATCGCCACGTGTACCTTGCATAGTTGAAGCTATGCCTCGGACGGAGGGGACCTCTACATTGACAAGTAGTGAATATATGTGATCTTCTTGTTCGCTGGCAGGAGGAGCGCCAAGAGGATGCATGGAAGGTCACGAAGGGGAAAAAAAATCTAAAATTCCATCGAAGGCTGCAGTGGTATCGGCTGGGGCGCAGTTACCGGTCGAACGCTGAAGCGCAGGAAATCGAACGCAATAATGCGAATAGGAGATGACTTCGCTTTGAGCTTTACATCACACTGCGGCATTGCACGGTGACATGTTAACTTTGTCAAGGTTGAAGTTCATCGATTCACCATCTGATCCAAGGTGTGTTGGAATTAGAATCGCTCGATACCGTGCTTACCTAATCAGTATGTTTTTGCTCACCCGCTTCGTAGGATAACACGACTTTCTTTCAAGGTGAAGAAATGGACACCGTAATTCGGAGTTGCACTGGGCATGCAGTTTCAAGTTCTTCGATACTCACACGACTGAGTCGGAGTTCTCACGCTCGTCACGACGGTCTTTTCAACATTCTGGATTCAAGGCTATCCCCATAGTTAGTGTCCGCTTTCCTTCGGATCATAGTGCATGGTGCATCGCCCTAACGTACTGACAACTTCGTGGAACTTAGTTGGATCTTCAAGCAGGTACAAGGTGGAATGATTGACAGATTATACATATTAATCAACTTCCAGTGGCTGACGGATTTTCATCGGCCATGTTATCTATCAGTCATGCCCAGATACTGTCATGGACCATGTATAGCCAGGAGAATCCAGTTACTTATTGAGAATCACTGATGGTAGTCATCCTGATTGCTAGCAGTCACACCTCATGGGTTTGTTATATCGTTCACCAACGGAACTCGTGATCAAAACCGGTTGACTTGACAAGAACTTCATGGAAATATCCTTGGAAATGACACCAGAATCAACCATGTAACATGTCCAGCTGAGAACATCTCACGTCCGTGTTCAAATCTTCCGAGCGCGCGAGTTCATACTGTTAATCCAGGCCACCAGAAATTGATGCTGCTTATGCCCGCAGCCCGCGCCCATCAAGATGCCCGTTATCGGCGATAACAGCGCTTGGGGCGATTATAATACGCAACAAAGTTAACCGCTCACTGAAACCAATCTCCCGAATATGACCGTCGTCTCAAACGATCCTACATGGTGGCTGTTAATCAGTTTTAATCGCGCCTTCAGTTATTCGATGCGTGCGTGAGGATCCATCCAGTTATATTCAATTTTATCATTCACTGTGGTTCGGTAGTTGCATCCTCTGCGGTGGTGGTATATGATTGGGGTGAGTACAATATCACTTTGTCAAACCAATTATTAGTGATCCTACGGTATTCTGCAGCACTGACATTCAGTCAAGAGGTAAGTTGACACCCGGAGTACCTACGGTATCCGACTCACAATGGTTTGATAGGTTGAACTGATCTGGGTGAGCAAAGGCACCCATCACTGGGAAAAGAACGACCGTATGATACAATTAATCTGGGGCAGAGCCAACGTTGGTCCTCCATGACTTTTGTCTATCTCAGTGTACGTCATATTATCAGTACATAATGTACATTTGACATTAACCGACCCCAAAATACTACAGGTGCGTTACATTTCCTTACCATATTCTGTGTATGTTTGCAATACCACCCAATTTGCGATATACTACTAAGCTGTACACACAATCAGCATCATCGTGCTGCGTATGCCTCAAAACCTCCACTGCTAACCTTGCTTCTGACCGGCTGAGTGCAGCGAGTTTCCCATCGGTCTCGGTGACAGCTGTGGTGCGTACTCAGCACGGATACATGTCATCCTGCTAACCAATGGCATTCCTAGTACGTAGGGGTAAGTGATATTCTCTACTATATTGTTGTTTAACTACAACAACTGCAATAGTTGTGAGTTCGCTTAGAGCATGAGTCCTATGATGCTCATTAGTGACCGGGTTTTCAGGCGAGATCCTTTTCATCACAGGGTGGTGGATGACTTTTGCCATAAATGTTTTGTTAAACGGTGAGTTACTCGGCTGCAACCTGAATATCATATCGACTGACTGAAACATCATGCAAGTCATCATAATCGCTCGTTTATATGCCATGTATCAGCGATCCAGAAAGATGTTCATCTTTCTCATTATATCATTCACGGTTGGCGCGGTGGCGTCAGGGATAGGCATCTTAAGTGGGACCCGTGATCTGCAATGGGGTAAGCTCTAATCACGAACGAAATAACGCATCACGTTTATGCGATGGATTCCAGAGGAGGTCATCCTCTCCAGCACATATATGTGCAACTACCACTCTACCAATGGAGACTCCCAGTTATTGAGGAACGTGGCCTATATATGTGGCATTGTATGGGAGGTCCTCACACTGTGCCTTGCGGTTTGGGTTGGGGTACTACGCTTCCATGAAATGGGACGGCCTTGGACACGATGGAACACTAGGGACTGTTTCATAGTGTTAATAAAGACTCATGTGCTTTACTCTATAGCGTGAGTGCATAGATGCAAGTGTCACCTTTCGCTGAACACACGTAATAGCTTTGTTGTTGTTTCTTGCTTCAGCCTCGGCTCTCTGTCTCCAGTATTGGTGCGTATAGATATGACCAACATCTGCGTTCGACTGAATGCTGTTCCTCCAGAATTCAACTTCCGTGGGAAATCAAGCTTATAGAAGTGTTCTTCAAATCTCCTTGCTCATGCAGATGTTCGTGCTGGGACCACGCCTCATCCTTAGTATTCGAGAATATCATGCTATACTGGTGACTAACTCCCAGTCAACAACAGACATGACTACAATTGTTTTCCAAGAGCGCACCCATGTCACAGTCAGCAGTAATGTGTAGCAGGGGAAACCAGTGTTCGATGGTCGTCTGGCACCTGTATTCCTGCTGCAGTTTTATCTTACTTTGGATGGACAGACTCGTTCAAATTGCCGCTTGTATGATCCATAGTTAGGGTTACATTCGCTTTCCACAGAGAGACATTGACGGATCTCTGCATTAATTTCGGTGCCATCAAAGATGAAAGAATAAATATTGATGACGAGCAACTCATATCGTCGTCGCAGGTAGGAGCAGTACCAAATGGACACACGAAAATTCTTGAAGGGAATAGTCTGAACTTCTAACGCCGAGACTCTGGGCCAACGATTGGTGGTGCATTTGCGCAGAGTATGGATTGCAACTGTTGTCGCTGATGACTACTAGTACTATGTAAGTATACTGTGCGCAAATGCATCACAATCTTCACAGGAAAATGTTTCGGGAAGGATATATATGAAGAGAAGTAGCAGCTACTGTGATGAGCTTTCATCGGCATCATAATATGGCTCGATCCTCCCGATCATCGAAGGTGAAGAAGTGTCGTC
>Ga0153975_1000583_pt1 | contig 11617 bp, 13 predicted proteins | sample TSGA059MetaG_FD_104694 | JGI IMG/M metagenome (GOLD analysis project Ga0153975, IMG submission 104694) | Attine ant fungus gardens microbial communities from Georgia, USA - TSGA059 MetaG | ecosystem: Host-associated > Fungi > Mycelium > Unclassified | place: USA: Georgia, Yuchi Wildlife... | reverse complement strand
CCCCCCCCCCCCCCCCCAATACACCCCCCCCTTAAAATATAGTGGAAGAATATAACAAAAAATAGCAAAAAAAGGGACTACAAACCCAAGATCCTATTTTAATGAAAAAAAAAAAAAAAAAAAAAAGAGTTACAAGATGAACTCATCTTGCACCGATATCTTGCTGTTCTCGATGTACAAGTGGAATATGTTATATTTACTCCTCTCATTCCACATAGGATCAGCATAGCCACTAACCACCCAACGATCTCGATTCTGGACCCTCTTCTCCGTCAGGTGTCGCCCCGAGCTTAGTACGTCATTGCCGCCAGAGTAAATCTCCTCTCGCCACCGCTCACAAACCACCACTGAGGTTCGTGAGATCAATGCCCTTCTCATAGTCACTTCCGAGCGCCTCGAGACAGAGTCCAACTGTGCTAACACATCCGACTGCCCTGCGCTTGAGTCCTTCAGCCGATTGTGCCAGGCAACGCAAGGTCGAGATCGTGTTGAGCAGAATGCAGCCCACCTTCGCGAGGAGTTCAAATTGTACAAGCTGCAGCTCGACAGCACACAAAAGGAGATATTTCAGGCCCAGGATATCATTGATCAAGCTAGCATTTCTCTCCGAACAAGATCATGAGTTTTCCAGGCTCCGCGGGCTCGGGTGCATGACACATGTAGCCTCGCCTCAATCATGTTGATATCATTATCTGATTCCAGTCCGCCAATCTTGCCCATTACTCGTCGTATGCGGAAAGCTCCCTAATTCCCGCTGTCAACCTGATTTTGAACTACGTTCTCAAACCCATTCGCCACGAATCATTTTACAAGAAGTACGCTCATGAAGGTGTGTGTTTAATGAACTATGTGTCTAATGATCTATCTAATTATCATAAAGGTGAGCATCCTGGTGCGAGAGTGGGCTCTGAGGCGGTGGGAAGAAGGCGAGCAGGTGTCTCTGGCAGAGGAGCTGCTAGCCATTCATGCGAGAAATCGGGCGGAACGGGAGTGGCAAGCACAGTGACCAGGCGGCGGCGAGGAGGATGAAGACTAATAAGGCGAACAACGGTCTCCTGCCTTTCTTTACGTGAGTTCATTGTTTTATCTATTGTGTGTACCCACTGTTCAACTGTTACAAGCGAGCTGTCTATGAGTGTGGTGAGCGCAACAAGGCCCCACCGAAGAGGATAGTCTTCTTCCGTGGTGAGACGGCCTTTCCGAAGGTGAATATGCCGGTGTGGGAAAGGAAGAAGTCGAGGACATTAAAGGTGAGTCTGTCAAATGACAGGAATTTCCTTGTTTAACCACGTCGACTAGGGACAATTGATGATATCTGGCGCGAGAAGAAGCTCAAGATGGATAAACCAGAGATCACGTTCGTTGTCATAGGGAAAAGGTGAGTCCAGAACCCATTTTATTACTTCAATCTTGTTGTTCACACCCGTTTGCTGTGAAAGCACCATATCCGATTGTTGCCGAGGAACAAGTGAGTCGCCAGTCGTCTTATTGTGGACCTAATCACTCGACGCCTTTTCCATTCCACGCTTCCACCATCTCATGCCACCCACTTGCGCACGTCCGCTGCTCAAACACTCTCCCGTCTGCTTATGCAACGTTCTACGATATATCCGTCCCTCTCACCGCGAATTATGAAGACACTTCTCGTTGCTTTAATATCATCCGACAAATCTCCAAGGGCACCCGGGAAGGTGCCATCCGCGGTCTCGTGGGAATTGGAAAGGAGGTGGTAAAGAAAGGGCTCGTGGAGGGTGGCGGAGTTGGAAGTGAGTGCATGCCAGGGGAGACTGGCCCTCTCGTCGATTCGGTGATGGTCAGTATTTCTTCAAATGCTTCCCAACTCAGAATAGTGCGAGGTTCCCATCCTTTTCATGTACCTCCGGGTATCTGACCACTTAGTATAATCTGATTTGTTTTAATTATCTCGAGTGACTGAGACAGTCGCCAGTGTGCTAAGACGACAGAAAATTCATAAAATCGAGTATAAAACAACTATGACCTCGTGAAGGAAGAGGTCTCAGATACCGTGGGAACCTTGTAAAAGTGCTGCCAAACTTGTACGAAAACCCATACCGCAGTGCTGAGGTCATTGCTTCCGCTGTGCCTTCAGCCGTCTTTGCTAGTAGTGGTTTCCCTGTAGCTCACACTAATCACTGGTCCTGTGATGCTGCCTGAAGCGTCTGTCTGCATGACTGGGGATGGAGGAAGGACTGGTCCATGCCAAACTCTAGGCCCCAACCTACCTATTTGTTGTGTCGGTTTACGGGGGTGCAAGCGTCCACCTTCCTTTTATGGGCATATTGCGTCCCCATCCACCTAATATGTCCTTTCTCGTCCAATTTCTTTTCTCATGCTCCTCTGACCCTGTTCCTCAAAAGGAAATATGAGTTATTTCTTAGTATGAAACTGTCCACCTCACATGATTGTAGTGTCCCCCTCAGTTAAAGTGTCCCCCTCCCATTAAAGTAGTGTCCCCCTTAATAATCTACTCTGTCCGTTACAGGGTGAAACAGATGTGCAACTGCCTCTTTAGGAAGTTGCGCACATGCGAAAGAAGTAGGGCACGTCTACTGCAATCATGGAAGGTCGACCTCTTATTTATGATGTAGTCAACATGCAAATAAGAGCTCAAGCTCTTATTTATTCTGCAGTCAAGATAGAAATAAGAGATCGATCTCTTATTTCATGACATTACAGGCTTGACTGCTGTGAGCAACTGCCTGATTAGGAAGTTGCATCCATGACTAAGCATGCATGACTGCCAAATTAAGAAGTTGCATGTGCAACTGCCAGATTAGGAAGTTGCATCCAGGACTAAGCATATGCGACTACCATATGTGGGAGTGGTCAGCTACTGTGTTGAAATAAAAGATTAATCTCTTATTTGGGGACATGGATATGAGATGCAATATTGAAATAAGAGCTCGAGCTCTTATTTAAGAGCAATAAGAAAGTGAAGGGCAAGGTAGACGTCTCAATGGATCAGTGATCTGTGGTGAGCTAGAAATAAGAGCTCGAGCTCTTTGTCTGGTACGTGAAATTGTCCCCTCAGCTGGTCCGTCTGATATGGACTAATTCACTGAATGGGCTCCATCAGTCATTATTCATTGTTGCATATTGTCTATGATCATTCTTAGCTGTCGCTCATTGGTGGTTATCCCTCATTATCTGATGTCATATATCCTTGTTGCTTACCATTTGATGTCCTTCAATCTCACCCATCATTTGCCTTTATTGTTTCCTCATATTCTCCAGTCATATCATTTCAAAATAAGAGATCGATCTCTTATTTTTACTTACCTATAGTTGCTTCTGCAGTATCACATATTTGTTATGGTAGCTTCCTTCATGCACAGAGTATTACATTTCAGCACTATCTTACAATCATAGATCCTATCAACACCCCTGCTTCTCCTTCTTCCACCACTTCATTCAACTCAATTCTTACGACTGTCCAAGTATTCCTTTAGCAGACTGCCATCTTCAAGCCTTTCCATATCCTTCCACATTACTGCCTTCATTGCTATGCAAGGTTGACTGTTTGCCCACTCATTTGCCATCTCAACGTAGTGCCCTGTACTTCCTTTACTTGAAAAGAATCCTATTGCTTCCTTGATTGCCACAAGTGATGGTTGCTCCTTGTTCTGCCGTGCCCAAGTTTTGAATTTTTCAACTGACTCTCTGTGCTGTGGAGTTTGTATTGTGAGTGCAATTCTCCAGAGATTGCAGAGAATACGAAGAACTGCAGGCACTTTCTCCATGAAAGTATTTGGAACCAGCTTCTTGCCAATCTGCTCCTGGTATAGTGACCACTTGTAGGAGATCAGTCGTGCTGTATATCATTCCTGCATCAGAACTGTTTGTTCAAACTAAATATTTTCTTACATTCATTGGTAGATTCATCATCACTGCAAAGATTAATGGTCTCTGCTTTCTGCCTAGGACTGGCTAGCGACTCTTCTGCATCATCTGATGCTTCCTTATGAGATGGTGACCAGTTGCTTATAGGTTCCTCATCGCTGTCGGAGGGTAGAAACACTAGAGAAAGTCAATGTTCAAGCTAACTATCATAATTCTGGCATGATGCATGCAACTAACACTTCATTGCACTAGGTCCTGCTACTGCCCCTCCCCTCTCATCATCAGTCTCATTGGCGGTTTCAGCTGATTAAGAAAAATAAATAACAGGTCGACCTCTTATTTATAATAGATGAACATACCAGCATCGCGCATTGTCTCTGTAGATATAACAATATATTAGATCAAGTCGTCAATGCTATAAAATAAATATACCTTTGTCAACTGTTAGCACCTTAGCAGCCTCCATGGAAGGATCAATTTCATAGTCGGTGTCTACAGGTGTTGTGGGTTCAACTGCAACACCCTTGCCTTTGTTCTGCCTTGTAGTGCTGATGATACCTTCTTCACATTCATCCTCATGTTGATCTTTGCCATTGTCATCTGCATCATTGTCTTCACTATCTTCACCATCATCTGCAGTTGCCTCGACCTCTTGCTGTTGCATTGACTTTGACTTCCTATTGCTTGCAGTTGCCATGCTTCCATCACCAGACTCTTCAGCTTCATCTGCCATTGCATCGTTGCCTGCATGTCATGTATTAGATTAGATATGAATAAGAGGTTGACCTCTCATTTGCTTACGCTCATTCTCAATGTCAATGTCCACATCTGACTCATTTTGATGATCTACTTGCATGTCATCTATAATATAGTGTTAGTTGGTATTAGAAATAAGAGGTCGACCTCTTATTTTACTTACCATTGTGGGGTTCATGAGCTTTGTCTATGAGTTGGATGTTATATCATTAGTCAAATACATCAATGCATGATATTACACTTGCCTTGAGTGTGGTTTTCCCCTTGAGTCATGACAACATCATTGTCTGCATCAAACTGCTCGATCCTCTTTGCATCATCTTTAGCTGCTTGCTGCTTGCGCTTGCGCTGTTCTGCACGCGACACTCGGGTCAATTTAGTACCAATCACCTGCACTTTTGCCATGGCCTTCTCATGTTTTGCTGCCTTATTTGCCTCCTTGGCTTCATCTTTCATGATCCTGTCCATCATGACCTGGGCAGTGTCCTTCTCGTTCAATGACATGTGCTTTAAATGATCGAGCTGGAGTGGTTCGACAGGTCCAAGGAGTTTCGCATGTTCTTCTTTGCTTGCTTCGATAGGCCACTGCAGAGGATATTCGGCTTGTAGAACGTCAAAAGAAAGATCACTCTCAAAGCTATCTCTGGTGGGATCGTCAATGCGGTCAATATGAGCCTGAGATTCAAGCATTGCAACCTGAATATATTTTAAAATAAGAGGTCGACCTCTTATTCATATATTAAAAATGAACTCACATGCATAAGATTTTGCAATGCAGCCAATAACTGAGGAGAAGTGGTGTAATGATCTGTATAGGCATTGATTGCTCCTAGAGTTGGAATCATAAGAGCATCAATCGCCTTTTGCATCGCCTTCCTATTTGTCTCTCTGATCTGAGGTACAGTGAGTGCTCTGATAGCAGCATTTCCCTCTGTTTCATCATCCAACAAGTCTGGAATGAGTTCTTGATCCATTGCATAGTCTCTGGTGGTTTCAGGCTGTTCATCCAACTCGTCCCACCATTGCCAGCATTCGTCCTTTCGCAAGTTGGTGCTAAGAAGGTCCTTGAGTTCACAACGCAATGTCCAGGCAGAATCCATTGCAAGTATCTCTGCAGTATGAGCCTTGCATAGGATGATCGGTGCCAATGCCTTGACGACTTGTTTGGCTCCCTTTAAGACAGCGTGATTCGTCCAATCAAGTGAAGTGACACGTAGCATTGAAATAATGCCTTGCAAGACGGTTTGTTGATCAGTAGATAGGCCTGATGTCATATCGATCGCTTCGCCTGGGGCTGGAGACCTGTGAGGTTCTTTTGCGTTCATATCATTGCCCTGGGTAGCAAAATCATTCTCTCTCCGCCATGCATGCACCTGTTTTCCATAGCTTTTAATGGTTGCATGCACACGCTTGATAAAGTCCTTTGTGAGAACATCCTTTGGTGCTGACTTTGACAATGGCAGTTCCTTCCTGATCTGCAATAGACCAGTTTGAATGATGCGAAATGTCGTGCGACGATATTTGATTAGGACACCAAAGATCTAAGCAAAGAAATAGTGAGTAGGTGAAATAAATAAGAGGTCGACCTCTTATTTAAATTTCATACCTGTTTGATTTGTGCCTTGTTAAGCCATAGTTGGTCATCACAATGTGCCTGTAGTGCACGAAGATAGTCTTGCCAAGGGCGCTGTTTTCTTTGCTGCTGGCTTAGAATGGCCAGTGGTTCTACCCATGTAACGACCTATATGCATGAAGATTTTATTAGTTGATATTTATTAAAGGCATTAATACAACTATTTGCTTACTTCAACAAGAGCATCTTCTAGAGTCTGACCTCCAGCAAATAATTGCTGTATCTGAGCAAAAATAAACTTGTTTGCTATCGGCAACTCCCTAATGGCTCGATCGAAAGATGTGAATATCAAGCCTTGCTGAAGCCACTCGAGTTTCCTCGGCATGTGTCTCTTGATCAGGCTTACATCATCCTTCGCATCTCGCGAAATCCCCTCACTCAGCGAATTAGCATGGTTGATGATATTGCTCCAGTATGTGTCCATGGCATCAGTCCATCGCTTTCTGTCCAGTGAATCTGCCTTGTTGTTAGGATCAATGCCAAAAAGGTCAAAGTTGATCTTCAGATTGATCCATTCCTTGGACCATTCCTCCAAATAAAGCTGATTGACCAAGTCACACATGGCTGGCCTTTCCTTGGGTACCCTTTCCATGTATGTTTTGCCTATTCTGATCTTGGTAGCTTCTGGATCCATGTTTTTCTTCTTAGCCCCCTGTTCGATCCTCGCAACAGTACTGATTGTGATCGGGGTGCATAGGAAGCGTAGAGCAATTGACATGAACTCTGCAAGATGTATCTGTATCTGTAATCAATTTGATTTAGAATTTTCATGACCACAATATGAATAGTGACTCACTCCACCAGTTACTGGGTGCCAGGATGATAGCTGACGACAGCTCAATCCAGTTCCAGCCTTGGAAGATCGAAAATGTGACATTGACGTGTAAAACATTGCAGTCTTGCGCATTTCATTGTCCCGAAGAATACGAAGTAACTTTGAGTCCCTGGAATCAATGCCCCACTGGTCAAGGACTTGCGTGACAAACTTGTCTTGATCTTCAGCAGGGGTCCTATGAAGGACCATGAATAGCTGAGCAAGCCTATCGTCATCTGTGTCCGCTTTTGTCACCAGCGGGATGTTGGATGCTAGCGTGTCTTCAAGTAATGAATGTTGATGTGACTTTTGAATCATATCTATCATATATGCAAGTCAGAATAAGAGGTCGACCTGCTATTTAAGCTTACCAATGTCCAAAAATCTAACCAACCAGCATCCATGCTCTATGACTTGCTTCTTCGCCTCCTTCAGTGCCACCTTCATCATCTCTTTTGCATCCTCTGTAATGTCTTTGGACTCAATATCTGATTGCCCCTTTATGTACTGCATGTATGGTGTGATAGCGCTGCTGTAATCGCGCATGTAGCTCCTTCGGTGGTTGCCATTGTAAAGCAGCATTGTCGCATCATCGGACTTGCCTTCGTCGGTCCATTTAACGTGGTTGTCGTATGCATTGAGTTGAATCGGCCTAAGGGATGTATGATCAATGAATGACCGTTTCACACCTATGAGGATAGCATGTTCGCTAGTACAGTTCCTAAGACCTTGCTTTTTTGTATTGGCTGCAAATGACTTCAAGTAGGCGTTGTCAATAGTCCTGATGTTAATGGCCTGGGCAATGGTTTTCGGGCCGCGGTTTAAGTCACAATCGTCCATGACATTCATTAGCGCATAGCCCATCGTTGCTTGCTGAATGCCCATTTCAATCTCTTCGATCATGCACTGGATCTTGGTCTTCTCTAATGTTTCAACCTTAGACTCCTAGTAATATATTTGTATCAATTTATATATGATCGATCATTGAGTACTTACCAGGTTGACCACCTTGGATTTCTCTGCTTTCTTCTTCTGAGCGTTAGCATTAGGAATCATCTCCACGTGCTTCCAGCCCATGCTCCTAGACTTCTTGCTTTGCTTCTGTTGAATTAGAAGGATTGGTTATAATTTATCAGATCATTTGAATAGTAAGCTACTATAATCCTCACCTTTGATGCCTTTTCCTTCTTATTGTTATCCTCTCCCTCTTCTTCACTCTCATTCGGCTCATACTCAGATTCCTCTGATGACTCTTCTGCTTCCTATAGTGAAAAAAAATAAGAGGTCGACCTCTTATTTAAAACAAGCATGCTTACTCTAGGGCGTTTGTTGTTCACATTGGTAGCCTTCTATTATAAAACTTAGATAGCAATTTTTGTATTTATGAAGCTCAAGATACTTACGTTCAGTGCATTAGCAACTGAAGTATTGATAGGAACCTGAGATTTCAAATAAGAGGTCGACCTCTTATTTAAATGAGACATGACTTACAGCTGTTCCTTTGTTCGTCTTGCGAGATGTAGATTTGTTCTGGTAGGTGAAATAAGAGGTCGACCCCTTATTCATATTATAAGAATATAAATCAATACGTACGGCTTGCTTTGATTTCTGTTATGGTAAATAGTTTATATTAGCATTAAGATCTCTAATGATAATAACATAAACTGACCTTGATTGTAGACATTTTTTGTTTGTAGTTGTTTTTTTTTTCTAAAACAGGAAGGTTGTGGTATGAGTTTAAGAGTTGAAAAAGCATAGCCACAACTTTGTGATCATATATATAAGATGAAGAACAAACATATACAAATATATTAGTCATCATTGGTTATTTATATTTTGCCTATCAGTTTGAAGTATTTATGAGGTCGACCTTCCATTTATCTAATGTAGGTCCTTTTCATGCATTCCGTCTTTATCTTTTGCCTTTGTATATTCCACCGTCAATGATTCCAATCTTTGTGATCCTATCTAGACTGGTTCAAGTATATTGGCTTATTGATTTGTTAACAATAGTTATGTCTCAAAATAGGAGGTCGACCTCTTATTTATGAACTCACATACTTCAGTGAATTAGGTCCATATCAGACGGGCCAGCCAAGGGGACAATTTCACGTACCAGACGGGGCCATCCAACGTGGGCCCATGAGGTATATTGTAGCCATTGCAGATGGGTGGGCCAAGATGTGAGCTGTACCCAACATAGACGGATGGGCCGGTGGATGTATGATATGGGAACTAGAATTAATGGTATATTGATTGCAAACTGTATACTGGTGGGCCGAGGGGCAATGTATAGGATTGAGTACTAGGATTAGTGGTAAAATATGGTACAATATAGATGGGTGGGCCAAAGGCAGTCTGCCGGAAGGGCGTGCCATCCCATGCTGCCCCAAGGGCATCCCATGCCAGTCCGCCCCAAGGTCATCCCATCCCATGCTGCCCCATGCTGCCACAAGGGCATACCATCCCATGCCATCCCATGCCACCCAATGCCACCACAGGGGAATCCCATCCAGGTCTGCCCCATGGGCATCCCATTCCAGTCCACATCCCATGCCGCCCCATGCCACCACAAGGGAATCCCATCCAAGTCTGCCCCATGCCCTTATGGCAGACTTGGATGGGATGCCCTTGAGGTGGACTTGGATGGGATTACCCTGTGGCAGCATGGGGTGGCATGGGATGGGATGTCCTTGGGGCAGACTTGGATGGGATGCCCTTGCAGTGGACTTGGATGGGATGCCCTTGGGGCAGACTTGGATGGGATAGACTTGGATGAGGATTCCCTTGTAGCAGCATGGGGCAGACTGGGATGGGATGCCCTTGTGGCAGACTTGGATGGGATGCCCTTGCAGCAGACTTGGATGGGATTCCCTTGTGGCAGCATGGGGCAGATTGGGATGGGATGCCCTTGGGGTGGACTTGGATGGGATAGACTTGGATGGGGATTCCCTTGTAGCAGCATGGGGCAGACTGGGATGGGATGCCCTTGTGGCGGACTTGGATGGGATGCCCTTGCAGCAGACTTGGATGGGATTCCCCTGGTGGCATGGGGCAGCATGGGATGGGATGCCCTTTGGGCGGACTTGGATGGGATGCCCTTAAATACGGCATTCACAAACCCAACATACACAGTGGCAAGTCACATTGCCAGAATTACCAAATCCGGTAATGCCAAATTCTGGCAATTGCCCTGGCAGCAAAACATCTTGTTGAAAATATCAAAATCCAGCATTGACAAATCCAGCATTCACAGTGGCAAGTCACTTTGCTGGAATTACTAAATCCAGCAATGCCAAATTCCGGCAATTGCACTGGCAGCAAAACATCTTATTGAAAATGTCAAAAATCCAGTGTGGGGAACTCCCCATTATTGACCAGATATCCCTAGGTATTCCCATCATTCCCTAAGTCATCCTAACCATTCCCCACCATTCCCTTCACTTCCCTCCTTAGTCCGACCTCTCCATATGGTTTCTGGACGTCCGTATACCTTTGGACTTCATTGCACTCACCTGGACTTTGATGCACCCTCCTGGATCACTCATCCCATCTGTCGATAAGCCCATTCAGTGAATTAGTCCATATTAGACAGGCCAGCTGAGGGGATAATTTCACATACCAGACAGGGCCATCCCACATGGGCCCATGGGACATATTGTAGCCATTGCAGATGGGTGGGCTGAGGTGTGAGCTGTACCCAATGCAGACGGATGGGCTGGTGGGTGTATGATATAGGGACTAGGATTAATGGTATGATGATTGCACAATGTAAATGGGTGGGCCGAGGGGTATTTTGTAGCATTGGGTACTGGGATTAGTGGTAAACTATGCTACAATATAGACAGGTGGGCCAAAGGTCTGTTGGCACCAATGGATATGGGTGGGCCGAGGGTACCAATAGGCAATAGTAATATATTTTGTGATAGGTACTAGGATTATTGGCATAGGAAGTACACGATGTAAAAGGGTGGGCCAAGGGTACTGCTAGGCAATGGTAATGGATATTAGGGTAGGTACTAGGAGCACACGATGCAGATGGGTGGGCCAAAGGCCTTAGGTGGCAAGAATATGGGGCAAAGCGGCATGGGATTTGCAGGATGTGGGCGGCATGAATTGGCCATCCATAGCATTGGGCAATGGGTGAATGTCTAGAACCAATACCTGCTGCCACCGAATGCCATGTCATGCCATCGAAGGCAATACTGTCCAATGTGAGTGGCATGGATTGGCTGTCCCGGGCCATAGCATTGGAGTGGCATGCATTTCCGCCCAATGGCATGCCACTGAATGGGGCGGCAATGGGTGAATGCTTAGCACCAATACCCACTGCCGCCGAATGCCATGCCATGACATCGAATGCAATACCGCCCAATGTGGGCGGGAGGCAATGGATGCACATACTTCAGTGAATTAGGTCCGTATCAGACGGACCAGCCGAGGGGAAAATTTCACGTACCAGACGGGGCCATCCGACGTGGGCCCATGGGACATATTGTAGCCATTGCAGATGGGTGGGCCGAGTGGTGAGCTGTATCCAATGCAGACGGATG
>Ga0153975_1000577_pt1 | contig 11655 bp, 12 predicted proteins | sample TSGA059MetaG_FD_104694 | JGI IMG/M metagenome (GOLD analysis project Ga0153975, IMG submission 104694) | Attine ant fungus gardens microbial communities from Georgia, USA - TSGA059 MetaG | ecosystem: Host-associated > Fungi > Mycelium > Unclassified | place: USA: Georgia, Yuchi Wildlife... | reverse complement strand
TTGGTCTCTGGATTCCCTCGCCGATATTTCGGAGAGTCGGGAAGGCTTGTTTCGCTACCCCTTGGGTCGGACATAGTCGCTCCTACACTAGATTTACTATCTAGTCTATTTACACTCCCCACATTACCCTTCCCATGAAGCGGGATGGGGAATCGCAGTCGTGGCTTGCGGTCCTGAAATGCAAAAGGGAAGATCAAGAATTTCCTTACGGGATTTACTTGCACGAAACACGCGACCCAAATACCTTTCTTCGCACTGCGCCGACAAAGCTCCAACAACTTGAGCGAAGGGATCTTGAGGGCCTTGTGCTGAAGGATATACGCCTGGTAGTCGACTATGACGTATCATTAACCAATCCTCGACAGTTCTTTACTTTGCGGTCTGCAGATCCTATTTGGGATCGCTGCGGCTACTATATATGCCCTAACCCAGAAGGTCATGATGGGCACGGAGATGGCCGCCGAGAGCTTTCCCCCAACACTCGAATTGAACTACCAAACAATATGAAGTGCAGCTGTATTTACTATCAAGACCACCGTGGCGAACTGACAGTTATTCTCATTGGAATCAAAGATTACCGCCCTTGGATACACCTCCTCACCACACCTGACTTACAACGATTTATCGACACTTCACCACGTCGGTCTCGCAACGGACCCGACCATCCCCCTGCTCTTTTGACGTCTCCTCTTACTTCCGAACCATCCCCCAACGACGCCGAGCCTCTTTCCATTGTCACTTCCCCGATTTCCATAGGATCCAGCAGCCACGCAGATCATATTTCTCCTTCTGTGTCGTCTCCTACCGGGCTTCCCTCCGCCGGGTCTAGTAACCACAGCAATCCACAGAAGCGTTTTACGTCGACTAATCCTGTATTGCTGCGCGGAATTCGCACTGGGTGTCCTGTGTGTGCTATAATTCGGCACTGTGGTATTAACATACGTGACGTTAAAGACAGCAGGGCGGATCTCTTGACCGAGACACTTCCAGGCAAGCAGATTGAGGTGGGCGTCCGAAAGGGACAGGTTCGCACTGGACCTGAGCCTTACGTTGAATATGTCATAACCATCTCGACCGACTCATTCCATGTATTGTAACTTTAATTTACCAACGACACAGCATCACAAGCCGGTGCAATTTACAATGTACATTCTTAATTTATACGGCACACAAGTATTGAAATAATCCGTGTCTCAGCATACTTATGTATAGGTTTCTGTCAGGAAGGTTTGGTCCTGTGAAGGTCCTTGTTAAACGTGCTTCTGCGAAAATTGGATCACATGGACTGACCAGGACCCTTGATAGTAACTTTCTGCAACATTTTGATGTTGGAGACTTTGTTGTAATGCTGTAGACTAGGCATAAGAACTGTGATACTCGGGACCAGTCCTAGTACACACGGTGCCATAAGATATGTCTCACTGGCAGGAAAGTTGAAATTGGGTGAACCTATCCCCTCAAACCAGTGCCGAGCGACCATATTTAACGACCTCCGATGTTCAAAGAGAGCTGGCCATTTCCTATCCCATAACACGAGAATGCCTGTCGATATATCGCCTTTCAATGTCATCGCCAGTCACCTCACTTCTTCGCGATTGTCGTCCCATTTTGACCTCGACGTTGCATCCGGGGTAGCCATTTTTATTGGAGGCACATCAGCAGTATCCGCGCTCGCATTACGGCCACTGTATGGTCAGCCGTGGCATGGATGGTACAACGCACCTGGATGCCACGCAATTGTGTGGGAGCTGGTTAGGACTGCGTTTCAGAGTTCCACCTCTTATGAGTATTCCGAGAGACTTGCAAAATCTCTCGGCATAAGTGGCAGGAAAGGGCCTAAATACATTGCATCGCGGTCAGGAACTGTCATGCCGCACACCTGCCATCTCGCGGACATGCTGGTCCATTGCAACTGGAGGGGGAAAGAGCGTGATACGGTGGTTGGTCAGAGGAGAAGCCCGTCACCGACGAAGGTGACGATCATCGACTTCAAGAAGAGCGTTCCGACGGGAGATGACACGCTTCGTCCAAGAAGTTCTCTTACTTCTTCCATACCCATAATCCCTACCGCCACTAGCATCGCGGCTTGCGCCTTTTGCGCCAGTATCGAAGACCGACTGGCCTTCGCGATGATTCTACTTGGGATGGTCTGCTCTGGATTCGCTTCTTTCATCCTAAGCACTGGGAAGATTACGCTGGGTGGAGAGCTCAAACCGGCGAGAGGAGTTCCACCTGGCGATGGCATGTTAGTGTCGGGTACCCACATTGTTGTCTTAAGAGGCAACGAGAAAGATGTCAACGCCGTGACAAAGGGAAAACTGCGCCTGAAGCTCAAAGGAGGCAGTTACACCCTCCTTTTTTGCGCATTCTTAGTGTCATTGCAGGCTGCCCTACAACTCGTCATCATGCCTTTCGCGTCGCTGCCAGGACAACTCATGTTCCTACTATCGCTCCTAGTTTCTGGCGTATGTAACCTGTATCTATCAGCAAAGGAAGATGATGTGCGGTCAAATGCCCTCTTCACCCTGTTGAACAATCCGGAGGTGAAAACGTACGAGGCAAGATCTAGAGCATCCGCTGCGGTGCTGGCATGTCTAGCACTTTGCTGGGAGTCTCGCACGCCGGCCAAGGAGATCCTCCAGGAGCTTGTACCCATCAAACCAAGACCATGGGCGGCCTGGTCTGCGTGCCTTGCGGAGAATATCGAGGAGCAGAATGTCCAATTCGGGTATGCCAATTTGAAGGGGAAGCTACATGACGATGGTGAAAACATGTTTTTGACCGATCTCATTGATGACGCTCATGCAGCGTACGAACGATATATGTTGGACTACAGCTTGAATATTCCGAGTGATATCATGAAAAGGTCACCTACTACTATGTAGACCCGTTTTGAATACCTGCGCTATGTTGATATAGTTCTTCTGCGAGTCCTTTTGATAAGCTATTTTACGAATTTTATTGGTTCTTAACTCTCCAGTCCTGTCTTGACTTCATACAGACCGTCTCCAGGACGTCTTCCGAGCACCTCGCTCCAGAATTGCATGATTGGTTGCCATTCCTCCCTTAAATTTGCGCGTGGCATGCCCTCACCAACACACTCCACGTCCTTTACTCTAGAGAAACCTTTCCTGAACGCATCCAGCGCCCCATTCTTGAGCTCGCGCGGCCGGCGGAATACAAAAACAGGTGTCTCGCACGGTTTCGACAGTGTCGGATATGATAGCAACGGGCCAGAGATAGTGACAAGGGAGCCTAAGGGCCGCACGGGGGTCTGTTTGTCGGTCACACGCGACTGTGATGAGAGTTCCAGCTCGCGACGCCACCACTGCAGACTTGCTTCGGCTGCGACGCTTCCGCCTTGTGCGAATCCGAAGAAGTGGATGCGATGTGGAGGCCACCCACATTCACCCGTTAGATGATTGAGGACATCCTTCAAGAGGTTGAGGGAAGAAGTGGGGTCTGGCCGTTCGATGAGGTCTCCGAGCTGGTCGAAGGAAGGATACCATTGATAAGCCTCTTCGTACAGGAAAGGGATGCTAGTACAATGCCATACTTTATACAAATGAATCAAGAAGATCAAAAGTATACGCACACTTCGGGTGCGAGGAGCGCGAGAGTGGCCGTTTGCGGGAGCTTGAGGGATCTCCCAAGGCGCGCGAAGGGGACGTTCGTGTCGCCTGACCATTAATATTGACTTGGTTGTTCTAGCGAATTGGTTGGACGCCACGCTCACCGAGCCCGTGCAGAAGGATAAGCAGATTCTCGTCGGTTCCATCGTCGCTAGGGAAATAAGAGAATTGGGTACGGATGGAAGAGGTCTGTGGGGCAGGCTTTACCCGTGGAGAAGGCGTGGATGCGAGGAGATGCATGTCTACCTGGAAGAAGCCTGGATTATAATTTTTTGTAGTAACAAGAGTTATCCGACAAGGCGTGATGAGACATCGATATCTTACATGTTAGCCCGTCTTATGTAATTTCAAAGTCCCAACTTCTCCGAGTACTTCTGCTTTAGTGTAGTGACTTACGACCCACCACACACAGTCACTCTAAGCGCATTTTGGATCCACTTACCGTATGAGACTGAGCTGGGCCGAGACGACAGTACGCGCTGGCTGTGCTCCGTCGCAGAACAATATTAATCGTTGCCTTCGCAGTTCATCACCGGTAAGATATTCTGTTGCCTTGTCCAACGGTGCCAATCCCTATGCATTCCTAGTCTGCATGAGGTCCTTTGCCACTAGGCTCATGCTCATGCAGGCTGTTTGTGAGCACCAGCCTGTTACGTGAGCGAATGCACCCACGAACGTAGTCACGGTTACTACAGCCGCCAGCCCCGCTCGATGAGTCAGGAGAGAGGGTCTAGCAAGGGCGGCTCCATATCACAGAGTGGCCGAATATAATTAATGAGTCGTCGTCAACAAGGAAGACCAGCGAACATTGAGTAGAATGAGGACGAAGATGTACATCTTCGTCCCCAGAGCAGAGGGGGCGTTGCACCTCGGCTAGTTTCATCACTGAATCCCCTGTGCAAAGTAGCAATTGCAACCTCCTGGACCCTAGGCCGCGGCGCAGCCTCTGTTGCATTCTCAAAGTTGGTCAACGCGACGGTTTTACTTGATCCGGTCTTGTGGTGCTGTTCGTGCGGGTTTCAAGAGAACTTTCAGCTCACAGCCATCGTCGACAATGTGGCCAAGGAATGCCTGCTATACACCACGCTCGGTTTCACAATGTCAAGTTCAAGCGTAACAACCGTGGCGAGCACGAGCGAGAAGAGTTCCACTTTGTCTGGGATGTATCGCTCTCGCACTCCTAATGTGCACACGGACTGCACTGCATGGGCCGCACGGTAGAATCGCCGGGCTTCGTGCCACAGGTGCCTGAACCCCATTGCCTGGAAAATAGGTCCCGCTGGGAGGTGATCATGTCGTTGGAGAGGGTGAGAACGGTCCGATCTTGGACATATACAAGGTGTCTCAGATTTCCCGATCTTCGAGCAATCATGCCACGCATAATTCTTCTTCATGGTGAGCCTCTCAGAGTAGTTTCCGTTTCCACTTTTCAAGATTTCATTCACGGCGTCAACTGACCATTGTCATTGTGAAAGAGTGCCAATCTGTGTAAGTCGTGGCACTTGCCACAGCACTCGCAAAAGTTTTACACTGCCCTTCGTCGATCAAGCGGGAGATACGAGCAATGGAGGCTCACGATACGTGGCACTGATGGTGCATAACTTACCCGTCGGAGGTATCTATGGTGTTATCACGATACATCCTGGTCATTTGTAGTTATGCTGCGACAACAATTATGAATGTTGCATATGGGAAGGATACACCCAGTTCTGCGACTGATCCCGAAGTCAGAGAAGTTCGCCAGCTCGTTGACATATTTCGCAAACATATGCCCCAGTGCTTACCTGGTGGTCTCAATCCCGTGGCTCAAATACCTTAGTACGGCCAAGAATTAAGACTTGATGCGAAGCATGCACAGAAGACCGTTCAAAATCATGAGGCGAACTGGATTTCATACAAAGGAAAACTAGATTCCAGACTACATTCACTTCTTTCCAAAGCTAAAAAGAGGTACCTCCGTATTTTTGACGATGGGACTTCCAGGTGTTTTCTCCTTCTGTTTACTCTTCGCAATATCAACCCTGCATACGAAAAAAAAAATTGGAGAATGAGATTCAGATTTATGCATCAGCATGTCAGGGTAACCACATACAGTTTCAGGTCCACAGTCTGGAATGCAATTGAAGGGGAAGCAGTTTTGGGGTAGTGTTGCGTTCGCATTCTTCCATGGAGTTGAATCAGGATGTCAGCCCCATGCGGGAGGTCAGCACCAGCAATCCTTTTCAGAAGTGTCGGGAGGTTGTTGATGACAATTGGAGTATCAATATTCTGTAATAAACTCTCGACTTGCATCTCAAGGATGGCAGGCAACCTTCGGACGATAAGTTGGTATCTCAATCTTACGTGATGGCGTGACGAACTAACCTCGATGCCAGAGACGAAGAGAGCTCCTGTATGATGTTATGCTCAGTCAGATTATATCGTATAGCAGCAGATGCTTTATCCCGCAGTATGGCGTTGTTTATCTGATACGATGTCAAGGCTCAGCTAACACAGGCAGGGACAAAATGTTACAGGAAACGTACTTTGCATGCCAGGCGATACATAGACTTTGGCGAGCATGGCGGAGGGTCATAAAAGCCCACGAATGTTGCGGTACGACCTGGCTGTGACCGCAAAGGTGCGAAAGCGATCTCACCAGTGTATAAATAGTACATGAAAGCCTGCCATCTATGCCAGACAAATCAGCAACATAACCAGAATGCTAAGTCGGGAACGAGCAGACGTTTTAAATGCAGTATCTGTGATCACTATCCTGCGATTTGGAATTATCTGCCCTTTTGCAGCTAAATTCTTGATTGATGCCATTTGAGCCAGACCTGGCACTCAAGAGTCAATTTTCAGAGCCACTCACGCGATGTTCGAGTTTTGCCACATCTTCAAAAGACCGACATAAGGTAACACATGGGCAGGATGATGAAATCACCTACTATCTTCTAGTACCGTTGTACTAGTTTCCTCCTCCTCTTCATCGAGGTCGCTATCGGATGCATAGCCATAGTCAGTGAGGGAAATCGCTTCCTCGACAGCATCATAGTCTTGGAGCTCGATCACGGCAGCCTGAGGATCATCAAGTAATTTGTCGGAAGGAAAAAGTACTGCAATTATGTAGTAAGCTTGGCTGAGCGACAGGCATGTAAATGACTTACAGCTACGAAAGTAATCTGAGCTCTCGGCGAGGGCTTCAGCGCTCGAAAACAGTGCTTGAGGCTTGGTGACTGCACTCTGGCGCTTTGATCGAGCCGAGAACAATAGGAACTGCGTGTCGACTAGTTCACCACGCAGTGACTTCTTCAAGAAATCGCTAATCTTCATTGGCCCGGGGAACTACGTTGTGTGGTGCTGGGGGAGAGTGGCAATATTGATCTATTGCACAACAAAGGCATTCATATACGTCGTCGGAATTGACAAGGATAATACTTCCATCATGTAGTGTGGTGACAATAGTAAGTTACATACTCGCAACTTCAATTGTTACTGTAGTACGGCATAAATGTACATGATGGGATGGTGCTCCATGTCCCGGAGAGTCCATCCGTCCAATTATTAGTCGCACGCACATACACACACTGAAGCGTTCACATATATTATTTTCTAAGTGGCGATAGCGTAGAATGGGGTCTTAGCGGAAGGTTATTTAAGTTTTGAGACCCCGACTCTTGCTTCGTCCCACTACGATACTCGGCGCAGCCCAAATACTAACCTTCACTCACCCTGGGTCTCAAACGTCTATGAACGCGTAGACATACAGTTGAGCGCGCACGCCGCACATACACAATTCGAGAGTGTTCACAGGCATAATGATTTATGGAGTTCGTGAGGACTACTCTGAGGCAAAGGCAGCTAATTCTACTTGAGTGAACATTGGTCCAGGCTCGATGATCAGAGTTGTCTCTGGGCGGCCAGTGTCATTCGGCTGGCCTGGCAGAGAAAATGCTTGGACCCAACGGCGGCGGTTCTCGAATGCAAGACCTTTCAAATTCGCCTTGCGCAAATTGACGACCTTTGCGAATATGTTCTCTTTCGCCTTTTCTCTTTGCCTCGCTTCTTGCACTTCGCGGCTAACCATGCTCCCATCAGAGGTAACACCTCGAAAAGGAGCTTCTTGACCTTCCCAGCAACGCCATAGTTCATATGTAGAGGAAGCTCGATGTCACCTTCGGGAGAATGAATGATCTCAGGGACAGAAGAATCCGAGTACATCATGGCGTTTGCAAGGTCACAGTCGCGCCATTTGTAGCCCTGACCCGGACAGTGACCAAGAATAGCATATTCGCGTTGTGCATCGAATGCAAGCTTGTGATTTATGCGCGCCTGGACTTTGGTGGCCTTCTTGTGTCGAGCTTGTTTGCTCGTCAAGTGGACATTGAGAACTGCCGAAGTATGGAGCAGTGATGAACCGCTGGACGACGCAGCGGTACTAAAGTTCGCACTCTGTTTTCTCTGTGTTTCCTCTCGTAGTGGTTCATCCTTTTTTCCACAGGAATATGCACGTGAATAACACTCGTGCCTTTTTCACCAAGACACTGGTATCAGAGCTGGATAGTATCAGACTTTTGAGAGGAGGGTCGTTCGTGAGTTCTGGCTCCTTGCTATACTTGCAAACTTGATCACTTATTGACAGTAACGCCAACTCCCAACACCGCACGCCACCATCCCCCAATGCCCAATCCCTCTCAATACAAACACCAACACCACCCAGTACTGGAAACGAAGGTTGCACGGCTTCAAGTACATGAAGCAGACCAAGGTTTGAGCTCCTTCATTTTGCCACGCTACCTAAATTCATCGTCCACCCCCAGCTCACGACGCTTCCCAACCCGGAATACATGGCGTCACAAAAAGAGCTGGCCTGGTCGATGCGTGGGATCCTCCTCGACTGGCTACATGCCCGTTTCTGATTACTTCCCGAGATGCTATTCCTTTGCGTGAACATAATCGACCGATTCTTGTCTGCCCGAGTTGTCTCCCTCGCAAAATTACAGCTTGCTGGTATTGCTTGTCCCTTCGTTGTCTCAAAGGTTGAAGAGGTTGTCGTACCTTCCGTTTCGCACCTCCTTCACGGCGTGGATTCCTCGTACATGAGATTCTGCTCTCGGAACGGTATGTTCTGAAAACCATAGACTGGAACTTGAATTTTCCCAACCCAATGCACTTTCTGCAGCGTATCAGCAGGGCGGATGATTAAGATCTGAAATCGAAGATCATGAGGAAGTATCTACTAGAAGTGGATACATTGGAATGACGTTTACTGGCCATGTCACCTTCATTAGTCGCTGCTGCGACCATCTTGTTGTCATGCCTCATTTTGGGTAGCGATAAATGGGTACGTGACGCGTGTAGCCTCACCTTGATCATGTTCATAACATTATCTGATTCCAGTCTGCCAATCTTGCACATTACTCGTTGTATGTGGGTATATTTCACATCACGCCCGACTCCCCCGACAAAATTTTTGTTGCAATGATCACCATCGGGCGCGAGCTCGACGAAAAGGATGTCCAGTGTGACGAGATTGTGCATATGCTCCCTTATGTCGCAGCTCTCTCTTATAATTGGTTAGAAACGCTACATTATTGCAACACTCGATGAGCTTTCTGATGATGGAATTCGCATTGCACGCACTCCGGTAATAAAGGAAATCATCGGACAAGAGTTATCATCTTAATTGATGGCAAAGGCTGCTCCCGCCCCCCAGTTTGTATCGCAACTGCTCACTCTTCTGGACAGTTTGAAGGTTCAATCCAATGTTGTCTTTATTTCGCCTTAGTTTAAGCCATTTGACTGGTTTTATAATGGCCCTTAATGGTATTCTTTGGTGTTTTTTGTGTCCCTACTTGCCTTAAATTGTTAGTGTACTTATTTGAAGGAGATAGACCTACTCTTCTTTATGTTTGATGATGGAAAAGGAAGCTTACTGTAAAGTCGAAGTGTTTTCCTGGTGGCATTTCCCGTCATTCGTAGTCAGCGACTTACAAACCCAAAATGAATTGATCCATGCACTTCTAGGGAAGTGCGTTGTATTGTAGATGGATTGGACTGCTAGAGTCGGGACTGTACGCTAGGTACGTAGCTGCAGTACAATGTTTAAATAAAAATTACTGGCGGCGAGCCAGACATCGAACCAAAATAGAGATTTCGTGATGTGTTCACACACCAAATTTCTCTTCGCTGATGTCGATGGCCTGGCGCACGCATATTATGGGCCTCAGAAGGATGTGAAAAGGGCTGGGTAGATGAAATTCGAGTAGGATTAATTTGATGCGAAGTATGCACAGAAGACAGTTCAAAATCATGAGGCGAACAGGATTTCATACAAAGGAAAACTAAACTCCAGACTACATTCACTTTCCAAAGTTAAAAAGAGGTACCTCCGTATTTTTGACGGAGGGACTTCTATTTTTTCTTCTTCTTCCCTTTACCCTTCGCGCCATCAACCCTGCATACGAATATTTTGGAGAATGAGATTCAGATTTAAGCATCAGCATTTCAGGGTAACTACATACCGTTTTAAATCCACAATCGGGAATGCAGATGGAGGGGAAACAGTCTTGGGATAGTGTTGCGTTCGCATTCTTCCATGGAGTTGAATCAGGATGTCAGCCCCATGAGGGAGGTCAGCACTAGCAATCCTTTTCAGAAGTGTCGGGAGGTTTTCGATGACAATTGGAGTATCAATATTCTGGAATAAACTCTCAACTTGCATCTCAAGGATGGCAGGCAACCTTCGGATGACAAGTTGGTATCTCAATCGTACGCGATGGCGTAACGAACTAACCTCGATGCCAGAGACGAAGAGAGCTCCTGTATGATGTTGTGCTCAGTCAGTTTAAATCGTATAGCAGCAAATGCTTTATCCCGCAGTGTGTCGTCGTTTATCTGATATGATGTCAAGGCTCAGTTGACACAGGTAGGGACAAAATATTACAGGAAGCGTACTTTGCATGCCAGGCGATACATAGACTTTGGCGAGCATGGCGGAGCATAAAAGCCCACGAATGTTGCGGTGCGACCTGGCTGTGACCGCAAAGGTGCGAAAGCGATCTCACCAGTGTATAAATAGTACATGAAAGCCTGCCATCTATGCCAAACAAATCAACAACATAACCAAAATTCTAGGTCGGGAAAGAGCAGACGTTTTGAACGCAGTATCTGTGATCACTATCCGACGGTTCGGAATTATCTGCCCTTTTGCAGCTAAATTCTTGATTGATGCCATCTGAGCCAGACCTGGTACTCGATTCTCAGAGCCACTCATGCGATGTTCGAGTTTTGCCACATCTTGAAAAGACCAACATGAGGTAGCCCATGGACAGGATGGTGAAATCACCCACTATCTTCTAGTACCGTCGTACTAGTTTCCTCCTCCTCTTCATCGAGGTCGCTATCGGATGCATAGCCATAGTCAGTGAGGGAAATCGCTTCCTCGACAGTATCATAGTCTTGGAGCTCGATCACGGCAGCCTGAGGATCATCAAGTAATTTGTCGGAAGGAAAAAGTACTGCGATTAATGTAGCAAGCTTGGTTGAGTGATGACAGCGTGTAAATGACTTACAGCTACGAAAGTAATCTGAGCTCTCGGCGAGGGCTTCAGCGCTCGAAAATATTGCTTGAGGCTTGGTGACTGCACCCTGGCGCTTTGATCGAGCCGAGAACAATAGGAACTGCGTGTCGACCAGTTCACCACCCAGCGACTTCTTCAAGAAATCGCTAATCTTCCGAGTCATTTGCCCGGGGAACTACGTTGTGTGATGCTGGGGGAGAGTGGCGATATTGATCTATTGCACAACACAAGGCATTCATATACGTCGTTGGGATTGACAAAGGATAATAGTCCATCGTGTAGTGGTGACAATTGTAAGGTACATACTCACAACTTCAATTGTCACTAGTACGGCAGTGTGGCGGCAGGTAGAAGTGGTTAACTTTAGATGTCGACACAAGTTAGAATTCTCGCGCGTAATTCACCAGATACCAGTCCGGTAAAATTAGGAAGAACTATCGACTCTGTACAGGATATGT
>Ga0153975_1000576_pt1 | contig 11664 bp, 5 predicted proteins | sample TSGA059MetaG_FD_104694 | JGI IMG/M metagenome (GOLD analysis project Ga0153975, IMG submission 104694) | Attine ant fungus gardens microbial communities from Georgia, USA - TSGA059 MetaG | ecosystem: Host-associated > Fungi > Mycelium > Unclassified | place: USA: Georgia, Yuchi Wildlife... | reverse complement strand
TGATTGCTTTGAGACATTTTTGGTATTGTTTGAAAGGTCTTCTTAAGGGCTTTTGGTGGCCATTTAGATCATCAAAATTGGTCAAGTATTCCTGGAGTTATGGTCTGAATGAAGTTTGTAACACTAAGTCAACTCAACTTGAGTCACACAACAGAGAGCACCAGTGAGATGATAAAGCTCTTCCTGGATTTTGAAACAGTAGAGGCTTAACTGCCTAGTAACTGAGTTGTTGATTTTGACTCCTACTGAAGTTATAGCAAAAGCTGCATTATACTGTTGTATATTATTGTGAAATTCTTATGAGGAATAATCATCTCCAGTCAAGTAGTTGTAAAGGATTCCAGTGAGTGGTTGGAGAAAAGGTAGCTGGATCTGTCCTTATAAACAGTATATGTCAAATTTGGGATAATAAACCCATAAGGATCTAAGCTTCTCACAGTCAAAGTGAAGAGCATGACAGTGAGAGTAGATAACAGTCAGCATGCCCAAGTTGTTATACTATATATCAGTCTCCAAGAATGGCTGTCCAGCAGGTGGACAAGGTGCAGGATAAAGAATAGGAGGTGAGATGTCATCAGTAATAACAGCTTCTTGATCCTGATAACTTATAAGTATACTAAATCTTATAATACAAAAATTAACATACTATATTTTCATCATCATTGATTTGATTCAATTCATCATTTGTACTATTATTATCCTGTATATCTAGTAAGAATTTCTTGTTAATCAATTTAAAATCTGTTACTCACAACAATCTGAACTCTACCAAGGTTTTCCTCTATGACTTGGTCCACATTCCTATCACCATCTTCATTTGTTTGCTGTTCATCATAATCTAGACCATCACATCCTTCATTTCTCTATTCAACCATCATTTCATTGATCTGAGCTATTGGTTCTATTTGTACTTGATTTACTTGTTGTTGTTTATGTAAATCAGCTATTGCTTCATCTAGGTTTGCATATAAAGGAGTGCTATAACATTTTCCTTCTCTTCCTCTATTCCAAACAGGAGCAAGAGGGATATTTTGAAGCAAAGAATAATAAGAAAGATTGTTGGGATCAATATATGGAGGGAATAAATAATGTCTTTCTTTTTTTTCTCTATTCCAAACAGGAGCAGGAGGAACACTCTGAAGTAAAGGGTAAAGATGATAATGATGATAATTAGGATTATCTATATGATGTCTAGCCCTATCTTTAGCTCTTCTAGCTCAATATTCTTTTTCAACAGAATCCATCTCTCACAATTGTCTTATTGTCTCACTTACAACTACCTAAGAATAAAGATATACTATTACTCCTAAGAAGGAGATCCCTACTCTAAACAACTCTCTTAAAGAGTAGTTGTTATTCTCTTGTGTATAAGGATCACAATGGACCCCAAGCACTAGGTTACTAAAAGAAAGGCATACAGGTATACTACTACAACACTGCTCAAGAAAACAGTCTATCTAGGAGGGCAGACCTGAGCTTAGTCAAACCAACCATGTTCTACACCACAGCTGTAGAGTACTGTCCCCTTTACACCTAGAGCCCAGTATCCAGTCAAGGTATAGAGAGTAGAGAGGTAAGAGAGCAAAGAGGAAACAGCAGTAGAGAACAGGAGATAGTGATTGAAGACAGAGAATATGAGGGCAACCAGAGTGGAGTAACTCTAGGAGATTCCTCAGTATATGAATAAGTCCAGAATACATTACAACTTATTTCCAGAAGATTTCTTAGAGAATAGGATAAGACTTCTAGAAGGTAATCTATACTATATATACAAGTCCCCTTAGCTATGGAACATCCCAGTGGTTAGAGGCAGAAATGCAGGAGTTGTAGCAACTTAGCCTGAGGTGACTTAATCATACTCCAAGTCTGAGTTGATAAGGAGAACTTGATGGAGTTTCTATTGGATTCTATACACTACTTATACAACTACTACATGGTCTGTGTACTACTCTCCCATACTCATCATGTGACTCCATCATGTGACATGACACTGCAACATCCTGACATGTGACTGTGATGTGTGACATTTGTCATGTAATACTTTCCTGCACTCCTTCCTTGTATAGTAAGTCCAAATAAGAAGATAAAATAAAATAAAAGTAAAGTAAAGTAAATAATAACTTAGCCATTTTGCCAAGTCATGACAGAAGTGGGCAACTAATTGAGATAATTGGAATTTAATTAGCTATAGAGTCAGTCTGGTACACTACTATTAGTACATTAGGAGTGGACTTTGATACAGTTCTCTTATAGAAAACTCAATGAACTGGTACCATCACTGTCTATTTGTATATACTTGTCTTACTCCTACACATCCAATTTGGGTTAAATGGGAAAAAATGAAGGTACTGTAGCCTTTAGAACACTCTGTTGTATTATAGTTGTTACTTATTGTCTGTTTTAATTTTTTTCCTGATTTTTTTGAGTTTTTACTGAATTTATTTGAAGAGAATTTAAAGAGAATTTTAAAGAGAAAAGAAGAAATGGCTAATAAATTCTTGTAAAGTATTGGCTAAGCATTGGCTAAGCAGGCATCATTCCTATGTCCTTCTCACATACCTACTAGATGAGGTTTTCATCTGGATCTCTAGCCTAACTTGAACCCTCTACTAATTCTGAGTCTAATTAACATTGTGTTGTCTGCCAGGTATAGAGAAATTATAGCACCCCCTACCATGCTTACCGCACCCTGTCACAAACATGTCACAAACATGTCACTAATATATCACATTACAATAATATTATCAACAATTGATATTATCTCTTGCTCTACTATGTATTGCAGTTACTATATACTATATCAAGGGTTACTCTGAGGTTATTGAGATGTTTAGGGAGAGAATAGACATATATATTGACATGGAGATAAAAACAAAATGGATATGAGTGAGGGTAACAAGTTAGAGCAGTTGTTAAACATGGATAAGTCTATATATTTTTATATAAATCTTATCTAGATTACTTTCTTTTATACTTGAAAACATATCTAGTAAAATTGTAGTATAATAACTGGCTGTACTCTATTAGGAGACATGCTATGAAAATGTAGAGAAATCTAAATAAATATATAATTTTGACCTAAGACAATACAATAACAGAGCTTGAAGTTTCTATAACTCAAAAATCAATCTTTACTCAAGAATTCTAGTTGTATAATACTGTTATTAAAATTAATATTGTGCAAGAATATATGATATGATGTGACATTATGTGACAAAATGCAGTGCAGTACCACATGTAATAGGGGTGTAGTAGGGGTGCAGTAGGGGTATGGTAGGAAAGCAGTAGGAAAGTGATAGAGTATTAATAGAGTATTACTTTCATAAATTGATGACATATGTATAGTTCAAGAAATATGTTAGGAATCTCACTGATGTACTGAAATTACTATTTGTTTGTCTACATTACAAGTTCAGTCTTTGAGATATACTCAGAATTTGGAAATACCACTAGGACAGCTACACAAGTCCCAATAATGAGCCATTCTTTTTCATAAAAGAAAATCAAAAGTTGCAAGTAGAAAAAAATGTTGATAACCATAAAATAACAGCCCATCTGTTTATATGAGTCAAACAAGTGAATTTTGGTAGAAAGATAAAAGTAGAGCCCAACAAATGATACTACTATAGATCATGATTGATTTCTTTTGTAAAACAAAAAAAATATACTTATGGATGGAATAATGGAAGAAAAAGTGGCAAAAACCACTTCTTATCAGAATAACATTGGCTTTGGAAGGAAGTATATTTGGGAAGATATTATTATACACAGATAACATAAAGTTGCTAATTCCTCTACTTCTGAGGATGAGAAGTCAGCAAAATAGAAAATGAGCATAAAATTGAATAAAACTTGAGGGAAATTACTACAGATGTCAAGAACAGTAGAAATACTTCAAAAACACCACAAGCATGCCTTAAGAGTGCCCATGAGATGTCTGAATTAGAGAACAAGGCTGTAAAGCAGGAGGAGGGTAGATGACTTGTTAACTGCCTACAAAGGTAAGAAAATCAAAGAAATGACAAATAAATTGAAGCAAAATGTTACACATTTGGGATATGGCAGGTACACCTCCAGGTAATAACTTGCCTATTACTGGAGTGTCTAGCATAAGTAAAAAGAAGGGAGAGGATAGATGGTGTGTCTGTTATCTACCTATAAAGATAAGAAAGTGAGAAAATGGTATATATATATTAAATAAAATATAAAACACCTTGGGCATTACTGGTACACTTCCAAGAGATGTCTGGCACATCTCTAGAGTGTCCAGGATAAGTATCAAGGTAGAGGGATGTGAGATGGTATATTGTCTACTTGTAAAGACAAGTCAGTAAAATACTCAATATATTAAATTAAATTACTATACACCTTGGGTGTGACTGATACACTTATGAGAGATGTATGGCATATCTCTGGAGTGTCTAGGGTATGTATACAGGGTAGGGATGCAAGACAGCACATTGTTTTTCTGTAAAGGCAAGTAAGTCAGTAAAATACTCAATATATTAAGATAAATTACTATACGCCTTGGGCATAACTGGTACACTTCTCAGAGATGTCTGGCACATCCCTGGAGTGTCCATTATAAGTTCAAAGAGGAGGGGCAACTATATGACCTGTTAGTTCACTATAAAAATAAGAAAATCAAAAAAATAACAAATAAATTGAAAAAAATGTTACACACCTTGTGCAAGCCTCACACACCTCCAGATGACAAATAACACATTTAGGGATATCCAGTATGTTTTTGAAGTGAATAGAGTACAGCTAAGGCATTGTGTCCTAATTAATAGCAAACAAGTATTAAAATCAATATAGTTTCCTTACTAGAACACTATATCACACATCACCTTCCTTACTGGGACACTGCATCACACATCACCTTCTTTAGTGGAATGCTGCATCATGCTTTGATCAAAAATAAATGTGTTAGGAGCCACTGACTAGGGTAGACAACTGAGGGAGACTGATATCTATACTACAAATGGTCAGTTAACTGGTTGAGAAGTTATAGAAAAATTAATAATAATAGATATAGTAGTGCAGCAATCTAACAGTATGTCAAAAAGTGAATTACCTTGTTGATATCAGCTTTGATTGCCATCAAAACCAATCTGTGAGTCACTACTGTCTTTATCTTTAACTTATTTTCAACTTCATTATAGCCCCAACTTCCTTCAATAAAATAACTTATGTCAAAAAAACTAAGACCAGGAGCCATACTAGAAGAAATAAAATAAGAGAGATAATTGAAATCCAGAAATTACAGACAAAAATGGAAAACAAGATATCTTTTACCAAAGACAAGGAAATATCAGTACTCTTCTGATATATATTGGACTTTTTATATAGATATCAGTGCTCTAATGCTTCTGGTGTCATCTATAGAAAGAGAACCCAAGTAGCAAGACATAGAAACTTGATAGTGAATATGTTGACTGTAGCCATGCATCATCCATGTAAGTATTTTCTTCTTAATCTTCTATAATATATTACTGAATATATCCATAGATGTGGTAGACCATGATGTCTCTACTCTTAGAAATGGCCAGAAAATCAGTAAAATACTCAAAAAGCCAAATCTAGGTTATATAAATCACCTATGTATTATTACAGACAACAAAGGCCATATCCTACTATGGTATCTTCCAGAAATCCTACCAAAGGAACATACTGTGAGTTTTTGATTATCTTTTGTCTTGATAATTTAATATTTGTCTTGTAGAAAATACTGACTGAAGCAACAAAGGATCTAGACTCCATTATTTCTGGTTCAGTTATTAGTAGAAAAAATTAGAGAAAAAATCCAGAGGCTTATAAAAGCTCTAGGTCTAGAGTTGTAAATAGTACTGAGACATTTTCACTAGGCTGGTTTTGTTTGGGCCATGAAGTATGATTTTAAATCCACATTAGATTTTTTTACTAATATAATTAATAGAAAGATCCTAAGGCCAAAATTATACCATCTTCCTCAATGTGTCAAAATATAGATAAAGAGGTTTAGAGCTGGCTTCAAAAAATTACTGGCCCTTTCAAGTTTATAGACAATATTTTTTCCATCTCTCACCCAACTCTTTATAATGCTGCTTATCAAGTTATGAGGAAACTGAAAGCAGACTCTATTACAGGACAATATACCTCTCTTTGGCCTACAGTTTACTCAGGGTTGTCTCCAATTACTAATAGAACCTCCAAAGAGCACAGGGACCATTTTGGGGCCACTTCCTGGTATGATCAAGTAGTGATATTTAGATCATATCATTCAGCCACTTTCAACTTGCCTGAACTTGGATGTTATGAGAGCCCCAAGAAGGAAATGGTCTCCCATGCATTTAAACACTTAATCCAAAATCTCAAGTCATACAATGAGGTCAAGGTATAAATAGCATGGGAACTTAGGTAACCAAATCACATGACAAGGTCAAGTGATCATAAGAACATTCTGGAAGAACATGTGATCATGGACTAGTAGTAGTGCAGCCACTGTAAAATGGTATAAGTAGTAGTCCAATCCAACAAAGAACTCCATCGAGTTCTTCTTGAACATCCACCTAGGGTGATCACTAAGAGCATTCACTGCCTATTGATAACACCTATATAGGTAGATCTATCTTTACTCAAATATCATACTAGCTTCCAGGATCTTCTTCTAGCTTACTGGGTAATCACCTCTGAGTGTTTCTCTTACACTATGGTCCTGTTAGTCAGGGTCAAGGGTCTCTGAGTTAAGCTAAGGGGAATTAAATATTACATGGTAATATTTAATTAGGCACAAGATCACTCTAGGCTATAAGTCTGGTGTTTCAGGGGCAGTATTGGTAGGGTCCTCTTACAACCTCTCCTTACCATGTATGATATTCTCAATGTTACTATGGTAAGTTTTTTTATTTTTATTTAATTTTTCGATATTTATTCACCAATATTGTGTATAGGCTACTTGTTGTCTCACCTTAGTTGCAACACAGGCAGAACACAGGCAAGAGATGTATATGAGACATATCTCTGCCATCTTTTCATATCAAGCTAAGTAGTTATTTTCTAATGTATTCTTGAACCTGATACTACTGAGTTTTCTAGATATCATTTTTATTAGGTAGTTTTTTTTTATTTTTCATTTTATCTTTAGTTGCCTTTGGAATCCATCAGAAGAGGCCTCTTTGACAGATATCAAATACAACTTTGTAGTGTAGATGGTATATGTATTTTTTTACAATAAACTTGATATTTTTTTCAAAATATGTATAAGAAAATAAGGAGAAACCCTGTTAGTTTGATCTGAAGTCACATGATCAGTGTATGACTTTGTATTTGGTAATGATATTTACTTTACTCAGTATTATCTACTTACTCTTCTACAATTTTTAACTATGCCTAAAATCACAAAAAAGACTAGTTCCAACAAATCAACACACTCCAATGTCTTCTATCTAGTAAGATCTCAAATCACATCGCAAGAGAGTACTCAAGAAACCCTTCTAATTTCCTCTTTACAAAACTTGGTAGATGTCTATATGTTGATTGAAGATGATATTGGCTCAGAGTCAGCTTTCAATGAAAGAAGTAATACTGTAAGTTCAAACTTAATAATACTGTTAATCTATACTCTAACCTCTGAAATATTAGTTTTGTAGTTGGTGTACTAAAGGAAGCAGCCTATATATTTGCAACTGTGGCCAAAATCTTTGTACAGAATACCTTGACCATATTCCCACCAATATTGAACTTGGTGATTTTACTTGTCCTTTTTGCTGGTTAGCAAATCCAGCAACTCAATATCAACTATATCATGTACAATTTTACACCTTTTATTTATTTTCTGCTAATAATTCAAAATAGCCTTTTTCTCTTCTCCAACAATCTTTTATGGTCTCAAATCCTAACCCTACAAGAGCACAACTTCCTCTTATCTTAATAGATAATCTTTGTATTCTGGTTTTCTAACTTTCTGAATTTGATCCAGTTTCATGTATATCTCATCTTGTTTATAGCTATATGTCACACCCTGCCCACCCATATGCTGTGACCTCTAGTGACTGATGGTCACAAGGCCTGGAACTCTCCAAGCTCTGATCCAGTTTCTGTCCTACTATACAGTTCTTATGCCCCTAAATAACTGATAATTCCTAGAGTAATCCTAGTTTTGTTCTCAACTAAGTCACCTATCTCCATTCCTGTTATCCTAGTCTTATTGCAATCCAGAATCACATTACAAGATCTATCTAAATTCCCTTATAACCCTAGACTTGACAGCCATATCAAGCTCTATTTTCCAGGAGGATCTTTAGGAAATAACATCAGCTTGATTGAAGTAGAGGTTAATATTAGTACTGAAGAGTTTAAAGCACAAATGAATAAACTTCCTCAACAACTTTCACAGTATGCTTTTTTAACTACTTTATAACAACTACTAAGTCTTTTTAGATTCAACTGATTTATTACTTTCATATATACTTATGCAACCCCAGAAGGAGAGTTTTGGACTCAGCTAGAACCAAATGTATGGCTGCTTTACCCTCAGAATGTAAGTATATAAATTTTATTTAATACAATTTTTTGACTTAACTTTTTTTTTTAGTTTTTCACCTATATCTTTCTATTCTCTATTATAGAACACTTGAAGAGAGATGACTGATCATCCTTTTTTTTATTTCTTGTGGTAGTCCTTTTAAACAAAAGAAATCACTACAACAAATATATAAATTTACAAAGTCATAAGTTTTTTTCAAAATAAAAGAAACTATACTCATTACTATTCAGTAGTCATTTTTGGCTAACAATGGCATTTGTTAACACAAACTTTCATCCAACTACATACCATTCATTTCTAATAAAATTTATTAGAAATATTTTTGTTCTTCAGAACCCTGCTATTTTTCCAAGCCTTCTTCTAGCTAATCCTGATCTTGGAGCTGGAATAGAGTCTATCATAATCATTCAGCATAAAAAACAGGATATTTGTTTTTTGAAATGGTCTAATCATCTATACAGACTACTTGGCAGCCTTCATACTTGTTCATGTGAATTTTGCCATGTTTTAGATGGATGGAAATTAGAAAAAGAAAAAAAAGAAAAAGGCTGTCATCTATAAGAGCAACTGGAGTGGAGTAGGCTCTAGGAGAATCCTTAGAGTTTAGGATAAGGTTCTTGGGGGTGTACTCTACAATATATATACTACTACAGTTGTACACCCCTAATCCTATGGTCCTATCCAGCAGGGTCAGAAGTCGCCAAGTTGAGCTAAGGCAATTAAATATTACTATATAATATTTAATTAGGTACAGAGTTGCTCTAGGAGGTTGGTCTAGTATTCCAGGGATAACATTGGTAGGGTTCCCTTATATTATCCTGGTATATTATTGAACATATTGATTGCTATATCAACTGACTATTGTAAAGAATTGCTACTGATTACTCAAGTTTGCAGTAATCCTACCTGTGGACAAAGAAAAATATTTTATCCTCCATCTCATACATTTATAGTCATCAATAATTATCTAAAGCAAGATTTGGCACTAGAGAAAAAAATAGAATTGTGGATTGAATACTATGCTAATGAAAATGGTTTGCTTTTAAATTTTTTATTATTTCAACTTCAATTTTCTTGATATATATATCAAATTAATTATAGTATTTATTAAACTAGATCCTTTCTCTTTCTCAAGTTCCATCTGGTAGAAAGTGGTGGTGGAACTTAAATTTCAACTACCACTTTAGGCAGTTTGGTATAATAAGGCACTTGTTTACCTTTTGAAACAACTTCTATTATCTCATCATGTTTCTGCTTTTCAAAACTCTTTTCAAGACTCTTCTCAAAGGTTACCTTCTGAGACTTTTTCTTTATGGATCTTGGTTTAGAAAATAAAGGTTAAGTAGTCATAATAATCTTTATTTGTTCTTTCTAATTAAAAATAAGCACAAAATACAAATATTTTAGAATTGATATACTTATCTCTAAATTGACTTCTAGTTGGATTTTTTGCTTCCATGAATTCTGTGTATCTGTGAAAGAACTTCTCTGATCTTTTACAGGATAGTTGACTGGTATTGTAGGAGTTGGATGCTTGTTAAAAGTAAGAGAGTATAAAGGAGAGTTAATAGATAGTGATGATGAAGAAGAAGTCATAAGATCTATAGTGTTTTCTTCTTTTTCCTTGGGAAAAGAGAGGGCTGGAGAAACATATATACAAGAGGGATGAACATAATCATTAGTCTTGGTAGATACTGAGTTGATTTTCCATGTTCAGCACTCTGGTTGTATTTTCTTTAAATCTCCCTGATATAAAATTTCAGGAATAAATAAAGGATCTCTGGTTAAGAATAAGATTCCCAGTTTTTCTTGACACTCCTTGATATATTGTTTATAAAAGCAGCTTTGAGCTCTTCTTTCTCTACAAAGTTTATAGATAACATTGTGTTGAAAATAACAAGGGAGAGATGCCAGAAAGATGTGTTAAAGGATGGGGGTTAGAAACTCGGACAGCTCTTCCATGGTTTTGCATTCTATCATATGTTGTTACTCCAGTAATACTTCTATTTTGATAGTGTGCTATAAAGTGATTTTGGGCTTCATTCACAAGTCCAAAACCTATAAGATTATAGATAAGTTTTGATTTCTTGATCTAGTCTGATCCTAAAGGCTCTAAATATTAAGGAATATTCCAGTCCAAAGGAGTTCCATCATCACCAACTGATAGCTCAACAACAAAGATAAGTAGTAGGTTTAACACCAAATAATTGATACCACTCAAAATTCTAGAGCATAGAAGAGAATTGTCATATTGTCTTCAGCAAGTTATATTGAAAAGCTTTGTTTCAGTTTTTATTCCAATCCAGTATTTAAACCAGTCTTCAAAATTGCCATTGAAATATAAATGGTCATCAGAAAAAGCAAGTATATCAGTGACAATGAAAGGCATTCTTGTCAGCTCTATATGCTTTTCTCTAGTTCTGGTATCACCAGTATAATATTGGATGTTGAGTATCATAAGAACAAAGAATGTAGACAAGACTGTTGAGCTGTCAATCTGTTTTTGCTTTGTTTTCTTAGCAATTTCTTTCTATAACCAGCCCTATAAAAAAACATCAATAATCTTTATTAATAAGAGAAAAATCACTCACAAATAATGACTGAAAGCCAAATTCATTCTCTAATTTAATAAGCACATAAACTGGACTGTAGAGTACTACATTCTTGAGAAAACCAAGCAGAGTCATGATCTTCCTATCACAAACTTCATTTGGACCATAACTCTAGGAATACTTGACCAATTTTGACAATCTAAATGGCCACCAAAAGCCCTTAAGAAGACCTTTCAAACAGTACCAAAAATGTCTCAAGGCAATTAGTACTCACTAATGTTATGAGACTCCCAAAAGGGAAAGAGATTCCTGTACATTTGAAAATCTAATCCAAAACTGTTATCGGTGAACAGTGAATGTCCTTAGCGATCACCCTAGGTGGATGTTCAAGAAGAACTCGATGGAGTTCTTTGTTGGATTGCAGCCCTACTTATACTACTACTACAGTGGCTGTACCCTAAAGCCCCATGATCACATGTTCTTTCCAGAATGTTCTATGATCACCTGACCTTGTCATGTGATTTTGACTCACTGAGTCCCCACCCTTTTTATATCCTTACTCCATTGTATGCTTTGAGGTTTTGG
>Ga0153975_1000574_pt1 | contig 11680 bp, 5 predicted proteins | sample TSGA059MetaG_FD_104694 | JGI IMG/M metagenome (GOLD analysis project Ga0153975, IMG submission 104694) | Attine ant fungus gardens microbial communities from Georgia, USA - TSGA059 MetaG | ecosystem: Host-associated > Fungi > Mycelium > Unclassified | place: USA: Georgia, Yuchi Wildlife... | reverse complement strand
TCTTGGCCCGCAGTATCCCATATTTGAGCCTTCACCGTCTTGCCGTCAACGTTGATCGAGCGGGTCGCGAACTCGACGCCGATTGTAGACTTTGACTCGAGGTTGAACTCGTTACGGGTGAACCGGGAGAGAACTTTGCATTATATATGAGCGCTCCCGCGTCCAAGGATAGTTAGACCATATTCCTTACGATTTCTGTGAGGTTACTGTGAGATAGGATGTGAAAAGAGGATATGAAACGTGCTTACGATTTGCCAACACCAGAATCACCAATTAGAACGACCTAAGGGTTCGAAACTGGTCAGAACCAAGAATGTAATTGTATGACTAGAATACGGACCTTGAAGAGGAAATCATAGTTGGTGTTTTCTGTCATGTCGAGTTGTCAGTTGTCAAGAGGGTTGAGTACGTCGAGTGCTCATTGACAATGTTGACGCGGCTTGGGCGGAGTAGCAGATATGTAGCTCTTCGGGGCGGTGTCACTGCCCTGTCACGCAAGTGGCAGCATTACATAATTCTTTCTTGTCTCTGACACCGTCGCATCAAGCTTTCAAGTTTCAATAAGTATGGCCTCCTCGCCACCCAAGCCTTGGGAGCGGGGCACAGCAGGGGCAGCCCCAACCCATCCATCAGCTATCTCGTCACCGTCAACTACGACAAACACCATTTCTTCAGAACCACCTTCGGTGCCCACACGTCCTTCAATTCTCTCATCCTCGACACCCTACAATTCTTTACAATCAACATACAACACACCATATTCGCCTTACTCACGCATTTCGAACCCCTACTCTACCCCGTATGGCTCGGGTATGTACGGTAGTTATGGGGGAATGGGCGCTTACGGTTCTGGGTACGGCGGGTATGGCAGCTACGGCATGAATAGCATGTACGGCGGCATGCCTGGAATGGGTGGAATGGGCGGAATGGGAATGTTCCCTCCCATGGATCCCAATAATCCTTCACTTTCGCAGTCCCTCGAGTCAACGACCCAACACACCTTCTCCCTCCTCCACTCCATTGTCCAGACCTTCTCGGGTGTCGCACAGATGCTCGAGTCAACATTCATGGCGACGCACAGCTCATTTTTTGCAATGGTCGGCGTCGTCGAGCAGTTCAGTCACCTCCGCAATGCCTTGGGGAGTGTGTTGGGGTTGTTCGGTCTTGTACGGTGGATGAAGGAGCTCATTACAGGCCGCCCGAGTTCTGCAAACTCCATACAAGGCGAATTCAGGGAGTTCATCAATGGCAAGCCTGTACATGGCCCCATGGGTCCGCCTGGTCCCAAGCCCAGCCGAAAACCCCTTATCATATTTTTCCTCGCTATTTTCGGCGTCCCATACGCCATGACGAAACTCATAAAAATTCTCAATGAGCGCGCCATGCAACAGCAACAGGCCCAGATCGGGACTGGTCCGCTGGGTCCCCTTGACCCGTCAACGCTCACGTTTGCGCGGGCACTATATCCATTCACGCCTTCATCTCCATCCGAGCTCGCGCTCAAGGAGAATGAAATTGTCGCTATTATGGGTAAGCTGGATCCCAGCACTGGCGTGGAAGTGGATCCACGGTTGGGGGTGGAGAGTGAGTGGTGGAAAGGTCGGACACGTGAGGGTCGCGAAGGCTGGTTCCCGAAGAAATGGGTTGAGGTCCTCGAGCGCAAAAATCACGTAGAGGAGGGCAAGAAGGTGGTTTGAGTATATGTGCCTTCCTGTTTCTTCAGTCGCTACTTTGTTTTCGATTTCGTTATCGTGTATTTCTCTTTTTTTTTTTTTGGCTGATTGACATCTATCCCAGATATACACTCCGGATGAGCACAGCCATTGTTGTACTGTGGAAACTACACAGTATCTAATCGTGCGTCCAATAAACTTGGACGTAGAAGGCGCTACAATTACTTCTTCCAAAGCCTCTCATTAAGTATCTCCACAAGACATTGTAATATTGTTAACTGTGCTTCGCTTGCCATGAGGCCGTGCCTGATCTCATGCGGGGAAGTTCTTGAAATGTGTTTCACCGATTGATCGAGAGCCTGAACTCTTGGGACTTTGAAATTCTGAACGTTCAGAGGCAGGGCCTGTAAGTAAGTGGCTGATACACGTGTTGAATTCAACCTTGATCGACTCCAAATTCCGTCCGGGAATGGATTGTTGACGCTAGTCCATACCTCGATCATATGCATATAATAGCACGGCAGCAAAAACGTGCTTATAAGTCTACCTGATGGTTGGTAAACGCGTGGTAGTTAGTTCCCTCCCACCTCACCGTCGCTCACACCAGTAGCAACAAAAGACGGTAAGTTATTGACAATGATGAAACCGACAACGATACGTATAAACTCGAGATTATTCAAACAGAATCAGCTACGGTAAAAGCAAGGCCCAACCTGCAGACCACGAAAACAATATAGCAGCAAAAAAACAATCACCACACAACATTAATATAATTGCAAGTCGTCCGTCGTCCCCGTGAAATTATAGGTGTCTAGCTGAGCCCGAGCTCTGCCCTAGGCGGGAAGGCCGGTTCTCCATTTTATTCTTTTGCCACTGTCCCGTTCGAGCACTGGATAATGCAGACGCCTGCTGAACACGAGTTGCTTCTATCTTGGATGTTTCGTTCGCAGGTGACGATTTTTTCTTTCCTTTTCCTTGCTCGTTCGAGTTGCTGGTGTTGCTCTTGGTAGCGGCTGCACTCAGCGGAGCTGGCTCCGGCTGGTTGTCAATTTCGAAGCCAGGGATATCACCTCCACTAATGGCGTACTGCATCCATAGCGCGCTCTCCATGTTTTCATCCATAGCGCCCGAGTCCTCATCACCGCTCTCCCCAGCTTCCACTGTTGGCGTCCACCGTACATGTTTGACAGATTCCTCCACGGCGTGTGCGACAGGCTGTCCCTTGGTGAGGTTTCCCCAATAGGAACCTCCCCATGCATCATCTTCACCACCAGCATCCATCCCCCCTGGCATAGACGAGGTGGCCTGTATCTCGTTCCGCTCATCCTCATCCTCACCCTCTTCGTCTTCTTCTTCGTCTTCTTCGTCTTCGTCGTCTTCATCCTCATCTTCGTTGTCTTCATCTTCATCTTCATCTTCGTCCTCGTCAGCATCCTGGACAGTTGGGCCCCAAGCATATTTCGAGGAGGCTTGAACGCCGCGGCGGGGTTCCGGCTCCGATGCGAATTTCTTCGGCTGTTTGCTTGACGATGACACAGTCTTGAGCCCAGTGCCCCAAATAGATGACACAGCAGGCGATGGGCCGGCTTCTTCATTGCGCGCTTCGGAGACGGCGCCTTTTGTTTTCTTGGTTGATGCTGAGTCCCAGACGCCACTCTTCATGCCCCACGTCTGGAAAGCATCTTCTGCGGGTTCTGGAGGTACGGTTTGGACCTTGGCCTTCTGCGCAGCCGCCGAGCCCCAGCTGGCAGTAGAACCCCAACCCGAGGCGGAGGATACTGGAGGAGACCGGTCGGTATCCGCTTGCTCGATCACGACCCCCGCCTTGCCCTTCTTGGCAGGTGCTGAGGCGGGTGTGGTAACTCGTGCGTTTTTCGTGTTCCATGCAGAGAATGTGAGGTCAGCATCTTCATCAGGTTCCTCCTCGATCATAACAGACTTAGATGGCTTGGAAGACAGCGAGCCTTTTGTACTATTCGCACTCTTTGCGCCCCAGGCTGGGGGGGCTGCGGGCTGCGGAGGAGGCTCTGCACTGATGTTAGGCTCTTCATTAAAAGTAACAGTTTTCGTCTGTTGGGTAATGCCTGGAGTCTTCTTCCCCTTCTTCCCCTTTGCGGCAGTAGAGGACTGCGAGGTAGGAAGTGGAGTTGGAACGACGAATTTAGCAGGCTCCTCCTGCGAGCTCGTGCTCTCTGCCTTTTTGAGCGTGTGAGATTGGCTAGAAGGATTGGGCATCGGGGTGAGAGGCTGTTTGCCTTTAGCTAGGCTTGCGGCTTCAGCCTGAGCCCTCAAGAATGCAGCTTCGTCGAAACCGGGAATGATAGGGTGTGCGCTGTGAGACTTCTTGAGGATGCTTGGAGGATCAGCCTTCAGCGCAGCGACGGGCTGGCTGCCCATAGAGAGATTATCTTTTTGACTAGCAAGTTTAGGAGCGGATTGAGCGGTCCAACCGTTCTGCATGGCAGCCTTGTTTTTGGATGACGAGGCGCTCGCGTTCCAGCGTGCCTGGCCTGCTTGTTGAGCGGCAACCTGCTTGAGGAACCTGTGTTCCTGTAACCTTCGCTCACGTTCTTCATCACAAAGCCGCTTCCGTTCAATCTCTTTCGACTCGCGAAGTGACATCATGTTCTCTTCGTGTTCATGCATGGTACGCAGTCTGTTCTCCTTCGAGCTGACACTATCGAGCTGCCTGACAAGCTCAATCTCAATGGCAGATGCCTTGGCGTGGAATTGCTGGATCATCTGGATGCGTACGTCCATCTTGAATTCAAGGAACTCGGCTGCCATCTTCGCCTTCAGGATGTCTTCGTCTATTGGCTCTACTTCCTCGTCGGCGATAACAGGCCCAATATAGCGTTTGCCTGGAGGAAGGTTCTGGGGAGCAGCAAGAGGAGATATTTTTGACGTGGGCTGAAGCGGAGAGTGGTGCGGGCCCGTCCCGGATGAGAATAGGGGCGGAGAAGACGCGGAAGAAGCTGCGGAAGCTTGTCGGGAGACGTTGTTTGTGGCGTGATACCGACCGTTGGACTGTGGGAGGCTTGCCGAGGTTGGGACTGTTAAGCCAGCTTCAGAGGCCCAGCCCTGGAAACTAAAGACTGCGCTAGTGCTAGTGGCAGCGTCAGGCTGGTTGCGACTTGTACTCAGGTTGCTGAGCGATGCCAAATTATCCTATGCAGATTCCTGTCAGGCCTCGTATCTCAACGACAGCGAACCCAAAAACGTACCATAGCGAGCTCGGGCAGTTTTCTGGGCTGATTCTTGGGGGATACTATATCTGTGAAAAACGAAGAGGGGTTGACGAGCTCAAAGTTGCCTGTGACAGGCGTGGGTGGTGACTGTCGAATGACGGGGAAATGGGAAGCATCGGGTTCTTCGACTGTTAATGCCACCTCCATTTCGTTGGAGTTGAGGGTGGCAGAGTCATCCTCCTCGTCGTCGTCGTCATCGTCATCATCGCCGAACAAACCAACGAAGACACTGAGCACGAACTGCTGCTCTTGGTCTGTGATATCGGTCCAATCGTCTGCTTGAAGCTGTGCGGTGGCGAGACGCTTCTCCCACTCCTCATGAGCGCGTTCAGCAAGCTGAGCTGGAATATTGGAGAGCATCTTCTCCTTCTCAGCCTGACGGGCTGCCTGTTGGACTCTGGAGTTTGTTTTCTTGTATTTCATGTCCAGCTCCTTCGTGATTTTGTCTGTAAGTTCCTTCTTCCCTGGCTCATACCATGATGAGATGAAGCTGTGCCATTCCTTGCGCACTTTTTCAGAAGGAGTTTCAACAGGTGGAGGTGGTGGAGGAGGCGGGGGAGGCGGAGGCGGGGCCGCTGCTTTCGCAGGTGGCGTGATTGGTTTAGGTGGGTTTGGCACTGGGGCAGGAGCTGCCTTCGTGGGCGCAGGAGCGCTCTTGGTTGTTCGCCGTTTTGGAGGCATGGATAGTGTAGTAGGGAGTGATGGATGGGATTTTGGGAGTGGCAAGAGATGAGAAGAGAAGTATATGGAGTATATGGATCAACAAATGATGACTCGTGCAGCATGGATCGCCTGAGAGGATGCAATACCCAAATTTGCCTAAAGAGATGTTATCGACTCTAAGATCGATCCATGATAGGAATTAGATACGAGCGTTCCGAAATTTTACAGGATTCAGTTGCAGAACATCCTCGCTCTAAAGACTTTTGTTCAGTAGAAAGCAGAGTAAGCCTAACTGTCAGCCTAACTTTTATTGCTTTGTGGTTTCTGTAAATACGCGAGCGGCGATAAGGACGTGTCTCTAAGGCAGGGTGTTAGTATGTCTTATAGGTTGAAGAAGACAAAGGAGGCAAGGTGAGTTGGCATCGGGACAGATCAGACCGGCTGCCATCACCTCGTGTTTACCTCGAGGCGGACCGATTTCGTGTTCGATTCTCGTAATCCTGTGGGAAGGAAACCTGTCCAACGTCGTATGTCACGACGACGACGAAGCTAATATGTCGCAACATACAGCCGCAGCCAGTTGGATCTCCACCCAAAATTCGCGCCTAAGCTTCCTTTGACCAAGCTATGAAATAACTAGTATGTGTATCAAATAGCACAACGTCCGCATGAGCTCGAGAGGGTTCCTAAACTAAATGAAATCTGCACCCAGGAATATCGGCCACAGGATTGGCACAATACTGAGCAGAGATCTTGACCACAACGATGTCATCCTGGAGGGACGCATTTTCTTCATTCTCCCAGCATATGTACATTTACACGAAGCCACTCAAAGGAGGAGAGTAACAGGTTTTTACTCCCATGGTCCATATCATTTCGGCGAATTTAGTTGCTAACCGTGTGTCCCTCCTGTTAAACGCATGGGCTAAACAGCACTGGAATTGAGGTAAAAAGATCCTAAATCGTGTTAGCAAGTGGCGTGTGTCCATGGACTTATACATTTACCCTTTCTCATGACAATTTATCCGAGGATCAACTAGCCTAGTTGGCTGGATGACAGGGGCCGCCTAAGCTTCTTCCTTGGACATCGAGCTAACATTTTACTTGCACCACAATAGCCACCATACGTTCCTCCAGGTCAACGTCATTCGTTTTGCCTCGGCCCTCGACCAATATACCTCTGCATTCGTTGTGAACGTTGCGACTTCTGGTAATATCAAAGTAGCAAACGGTTAACTGGGGCATACCTTGTACGAGTGAATGAAAGTTCGTCAATTGCTGATATTCACTTCTGCAATGTATGTCCTCAGGCTGCCCAGCCCTGCCGAGAGCAATATCGCCAGCGCCCCGTTATAGGTTTCTGCACAAATCCGCAGGCGACAAGAGATTCTTCCATCGCTAGGCCCACCTGTGAGAGTTGTAATTAGGACGTGTCCCGGTGAACATCAGAGGCCCCGAGGTTGACCATCAGTCAAGGGTCTTCCCTCACCTGGCAGCACGTGTATAAATCAATGGCAAGCCAAGCACACGTATCGAGCCTTCAAATAGTCTGATCTTCAGTATGCTTACGACAGTCTGCATACGATCATCTCGGGCTGAAGCGAGAAATGTAAGGAGCACACACAATCCTTCAAGTTGTTGTGAGTCGTATCGCGCGTCACCGGCGAGGCTCTATCAGATTTCAGAAGTAAAAGAGTACCGCGAGAAAAAGAATCGTATACAATAAGCACAGGGTACCTTGGATACTGCTAATTACGGCCAGTTCGCCTTCGCATGCGTCGTGCTCGACATCATCGGGTCGACCGTTCGTAACGATAGAATCTCAACGTGGATGCTTCAAGTGGGTAAGCCAACTCGTTTACTTGTCTCGTTATCGCGTTCAGAACTCGTGATCAAAAGATCTCAGGGAAACTAGCCAATATCGCCATCAGTAATAGCTCATGTCGTCGTCGTTTCTCCATTCTAATCACTGATCTGGCCCCTCCTCCTTTACATCGTCATCTCCAGCGGTGTACGACGCCTTATTTCTCTTCACCAGCTCATATTGGATGCTGGTCCACTACCAACTGCGTAAGTCCGTCCGCGTATATTATATTCAAACTTCCCCAACGCGTGTCCTAACACGAGGCATAATCACATCACAGGCTCGTCGCAACACCCACCAATTCGACTTAGCCGTCTTCTGACAGAGTGTTCGAGGTCATCTCTACCCCACCTCATTTCCTTGTCCATTTCACGACTCCCCCATTGACTTGGCCAAGTTCGCGTAGTCATACTTCTACCCACTGATCTCTGTATATCTACTATCACTGGCCACGTATACGTGATGGCGACATTGTTTTCCAATCCCACTGAATCCTCGACCATCCCATCATCCGCCGCTGATTTTGAGCCTGACGAACAATGGAAGATTCGCCTCAGAGTCGATATCGAGAACAACTTGCGTTCCATGGTCAATGAAGCGAAACAGAACCTCCAAGACACCTTGAAGAAAGCTCCAGTCAGCGCCCTCGAGCGCGAGAAGTTGACGGAGGACCATCTGGCCACTATGAAGAACATCCGTAATCTTGCCGAGGAACAGTTCCGGATTGCACTAGAACGTGAGCGCCAAGAACGCCGTTGGGCTTCCGGTCAGACGTTAGATCAGGAGTGGTCGGAAAGCATGATAAAGGAGCAGCAGGCGATTTTGGATAAGATCGAAAGAGAGCGCAAAGATAAAGCTGCTCAGTCTTCTTCGTCCTCCTCCCAGCCCACCGCAGGTACTTCAGAATTACATATTTCTGGTCGTCCCGCCGAACGTGCTCCTTGGACTCCGCAGGAGCCCATCGGTGGTGAGCACGAGGTCGATTACTTCCCTCGTTTAGCCAACCGAGAGGCTAACGATGACCACGTATTACCTCGCGATACCGGTAAGGCTCGTGCCGGGTCTGTCGGCAGCGGAGTGGGATCATACAAACCTCTCTCCACGTTGGATACAATCGACAGAGATTTTGAGCGCCCAACATCTTCACCCATCATCGACGAACTGGAAGACATGCCTAGATATGTACGTTCAGCTACGGATGCTCCGGACAGTATCAGGCGCGTGGGGCTTCGGCGCAAAGCGAGCCTTTCTACCAGGCAAATTCCAGAATTCTGGGTTCCGTCTATCACGCCTGAAGAAGACGCACAGATGTCTCGTACCTTCAGCATGGCTCGTCGGGGGAGCACGGCGAGCGCCTCATCGTATCGAGCACCATCAGTGCTCAGCATCCCGTTTTCAACCGAGCCACACGATATGATAGAGAGGGAGAGGGACCGCATTTCGGCTGTGGAACAAGAATGGAGTAACATTGAGAGAGCTCGGGACAGAGAGAGAACAACGTCGTACACCAACACTGAGGCCCGAGTTAGCACCACTTCTACCCCCCAGCGACTGGAAGAGCGCTATCCACCACCCTTATCTTCTTCAGTAGCACCCAGCCCAATCTCCACAGTCCCCGTTATGTACTCCCGCTCCTCAGAAAGCTCGCGCCCAAGCGCACCCCCACCATCTGCTAGCCGTCCTATCGCCACCAAGAAATCGTTCTCATTTGACGATGGCGGTTTTCAGTCAAGCCCAAGTCCCACCAAAGGCTGGAATGGTCCATCCCGCTCGCCATATGAAACCCGCTATGAGTCCTCGCGCTCTCCACAGACACCGGAGGAAGTCCCGCGGAGCTGGCAGTCATCTAACTTGCGTACTCGGCTCTCTTCGCAAGACATGCGCTACGGTTATACTTCGGCCGAAAGTGGTTACTATCCTCGGCCTGTTCACACGCATCATGAGGTATCCGAGGGCGAGTATGACGAAGAGCTAGATGATGCTGATTGGCGAGAATATGATGACCGCAAGAATCGCCAGAGAGAGGACAGCTTCAGGAGAAGAGAGGAAGAGGTTGTTAGGCGTGAGTTAGAACTAAAGAGGAGAGAGGAAGAGGTTAGACGGGAGGAGGAAGCCAAACAGAAGGAGATTGAGCTCAGGCGCAAGGAGGAAGAAACCAAGCGCAAGGAAGATGAGGTCAGGCTCAAAGAAGAGGAAGCACGGCGCAGACACGAAGAAGCGCAGCGCAAAGAACTCGAGATCAGAAGAAAGGAAGAGGAGGCAAGAAAGAAGGAAGAGGAAACGAGACGGAAAGAAGATGAAATCGAGCGGAAGGAGATGCTCGCGAAGATGAAAGAAGAGGAAACGAGACGGAAAGAAGATGAAATCAAGCGGAAGGAGATGCTCGCGAAGATGAAAGAAGAGGCAGTTAAGAGGCAGGAGGCACTGGCCAGGAAACGAGCGGATGACCTCAGACGACAGGAGGAGGAAGTAGCAAAGCGGTTAGACGAGGAAGCACGACGTGTTGAACAAGACATCCTGCGAAAGTCACTGGAAGCGACACGCAAGGAAAACGAAGTTAAACGGAAGGAGGAGGAAGCTAGGCTCAAAGAAGAGGCAGCGCGTGCTAAAGAGGAAGAGATCCGGAGGAAAGAGGAAGAACTCGCGCGTCGAGAGGAAGAGCTGCTTCGTAGGGAGGCGGAAGCGATCCGCCGATCTGATGACAAACAGAAGGTTCAACAGGAAGAGTTTCGCAGGCGTGAAGAAGAGATAAGACGCCAGCGAGCAGAGGAGAAGAAGAAGCAGGAACGATGGGAATACGAGGCCTGGGGTTATTATCCGCCGGAACCCAGTCGACCCACTCCATCTCCCCAGATGTCTACGTCTCAATCTTCTTCGTCTTCTACAGGACCATGGCCAATCCCCAACCGTCCCGAGCGTAACATGTCTGCAACAAGTCCACCTACAGATAAGAGCAGCTCCGGATCGACAAGTACTAGTCGTAGTAGCGCGACATGGACGTCCTCAAGTCGACCGAGCTCGACCACTAGCTCACAACCATCGAGTACTCCTAAGCCACCAACGCCATCAGCCCAGCAGAATGCCAAGGCGCCACCCGGCCCCCCACATACCCCTATTTCAGAAGCAGAGTTCCATCGTCGTCAGGCTGAACAGGCTCAGCAACGCGAGGAACAATTCCGCCGGGAGCAAGCCAGGTTGGAGCAGGAACGACTGGCGAAGGCGGGGAAGATCTTGAACAAGCAGGACATAATCAAGCTCTTTGAGCACCATCGTGGTCAGTGGGATAGATTACAGATGTCCGCGACGTTGAAATGGGACGATTTCCCGTGGCCTGTTTTCAAACAACCCGGCGGCCCCGATGATGTGACAACACCTTGTATCACGGCCTACATGTTATCGCCTCTGCATCCTGTCGACAAGTCTTCAAAGGATCGCATTAAGGAGAATATCAGGCGTTGGCATCCCGATCGGTTTGAGACGCAGTTACTGTCCAAGGTCAAGGAGAGCGATAGAGACAGCGTGCGAGAAGCTGCTGGTACTGTAGTCAGGACGCTGAACGATCTCCTACGCTCCAGTAACCAAGAATTGTCTTGAGACGCACAGAGTAAGCATGTGCCTCACTGTTATAGGAGCGCTGAGCTGACCTTTGATCATAGCTCTTTCACATGTATGATACCCGCTCAATCATTTGTACGCACGTAAAACATGGCTTATAACACTGGTGTATGAGAATTAAATATGATCCTATTCTTTGTCTTTGTCAAATGTTTGCGGGGCGCTTTTGCACCACCAGAGGATGCACAACTCACAGTGAGTTGATGGAGTCTGGGAGGATATTGACAAGTCAGGGGCGAAAGTTGCACTACGATGCATGATTGACTCGATTGTAGTGTCATTTCGCAGGTTATGCTATTTGAAAAGAGATGAGCTAGATTTCATTGATGACTGGTCACTAGGTCGTACTCCAAATGCTCATCTTAGTGGGAGACTGGGAGTGGTCGAGGGTTCTGAGAAACTTTCAACCTGGGATTGACTTGGGATGTGATCACTACAATTCATTTGACAACATCCACGATAATGAAGGATGAAGATTGCCATTGACGACCTTTCTGTCTCGTTGGTGCCCCGTGGGGAACCCACGCGAACGGAAACGGGACCGATTGATTGCAACGTGAGCGCGTGCGCACAGTGACAGCTAATCCCAACTCTATTTCAACACTGCTACTAGTAGT
>Ga0153975_1000571_pt1 | contig 11694 bp, 4 predicted proteins | sample TSGA059MetaG_FD_104694 | JGI IMG/M metagenome (GOLD analysis project Ga0153975, IMG submission 104694) | Attine ant fungus gardens microbial communities from Georgia, USA - TSGA059 MetaG | ecosystem: Host-associated > Fungi > Mycelium > Unclassified | place: USA: Georgia, Yuchi Wildlife... | reverse complement strand
GTGGAGTATTACAAGAAGCGCTGCATACTGAAGATACAAGTTCAACGAAAGATCCACATTGGAGCTTGAATGGATTGTGACCGATTAATCGGTTCCAGAGAAGAAGCATTGCAAGGTACTGAACCCCTAATCCATTTTTTTTTTGAGTAATGGCCACATGCTACAAGTGAGACGACATCGCTGTTAGCGGTGCAAATGAACTCTGAAGTTTATACTGACCTGAAGACACCGACGTTGTTGCCTAGCGCTCCCCATGAAAATACATCATCCGTAGTTGCAGCACCCGACGAGAGGAGTGTGAGACGTAGCAGAGGGACGAGAATAGTCTTCTCATGCACCTGAAACGAGAACAGGAAGAATGAGATGGAACAGGTTAGGAGTGCGTATGGTAGGAGTGGCAAAATGGCGTTGGCGTTGTCGTTGGCGTTGGCAGTACGGCGTGCACTTGTGAAGTAGACCCATTGGCTGAGCCTTTTTTTGCCTGGTTGCAACCGGGTCTTGTGACCGCCAAAGATGAGAAAGGCAACAGCAGGCAGGAATCCGAGAGTAGTAAAAATCGATTTGAAGCTGCATAGAAGTGAAATTCGGGGCAGTAAAGTACCTTGCAAATCGCCCCGTGCAGCTGCTATCTGAGCCTATCTCTCTGTGCTGTTCAAATCAGGAGTGTGGAAACTAACTTGAGAATGTGCTACATCTTTATCACATCTTTTACTATGTCGCCACTTTGTTGCTCAGGCTCGCTCCAGGCAGTGGCCGTTCCGAAATCATTGAATGACATAGTACTACTTAATGTAGGTACGGCGCCCCGCCAACGCTTGCTCTATTTGACAAATTGCGTTGGGAAAATCAGCGCCATGCACATCGCCAGCGCGTCACCACCTGCCACCCCCCAACTTATTTTTTACGTTCTCCCTTGACCATCTTTGCAAGATGGAAGACTGATCTGCAAGGAGCGAAATATTTCTGCATAGTTTCCATCCAGATTTGCAATCGCACTCTCCGCGTCACGGAGACTATTCAGTACGAGGAAGGGAAGAATGAGACGGGTCGTCATACGAACTTGAGATCCAGAATGAAAGTTTGATGAGGGCCATATTGCTTCAGTTGGCGCTGTACAAGCTGTGGACATTGCTAGGATGGAGATTGGACATCTCTACTGTTCTTTGCATCGGTTTGGGGAGGAATGGACGTCACCCATCACCTACAGACATGCCACCCGAAAGGATCCTGTAGAAGTGGCGATGACGTGCAGTACGTTGGAAGTTTGTCAATGTAGACAATATGCTAAAGTTGAACTTGTGCGTTGAAGTAAGTAACGCTGGCCCGCTGGGTGCGAGCGCTTACATAATATACACAGCATTTGCTAATCTGTGCAACAAACACGGGGATAACGCATGGGACGCACCTTATTGAAATACTTCCACGAACATTCCCACTACTCCAGACAAAGCGTCGACAGTTTTCAGGTTGTCCCTCTTGTTTAAGAGTGGTGCTTATTGCTGAGCGGTGCTGGATGTGAGTAGTAAATTCATACCTTTTGGACGCTTTTGCCAGTAGAGTTGACCACTGCCCAGATCCTCAAAAGGTCACCTACGAATCGTCTAAGAGTGCCGAAACAACGACTTCATACGTAGTCAGACACGTCCAGTGAGTCAGGATTGATTCTTTCTAAGTAACCTTTCTGATGAACAATGCTTCGTGTGCATATATTGATAAGAACCGAGGTGAAAGAAGATAGGTACGTCGACTCACCAAAAACCTCTGCCCTCCGAACAACTCATTCCACTCTAAATTCCCTAGCTGGTTGCTCTCGCATACGATCGAACATAGTTGAGGTGCCCAGCGCCCACTATTCCTCGTTCACCCTGCTAAGATGAAATCGACGTCCGCGATAAAACCCCGCCAGACGATGCGAGGACACACTAAGTGGATAACAGGTGTTGCGCACCTGCCCGATGGACGGCGCATCATCACATCTTCACGTGACGGCTCGCTTCGACTATGGGAGATAGAGAGCGGCACACAGATAGGCGATGACTGGCGTGATGGTGGGAAAGGGGAACCGTTAGAGAACGACACACAGATAGGCGATGACTGGCTAGGTGCCGGGGATCATACGGCAGTGTGGAGCATAGCATTGTCTCCAAACAGCAAGACAGTTGCCAGCGGAAACAGGGACGGAAAAGTCAGATTGTGGGACGTTGAGACGAAGAAAGTTGTCGCTAAATGGACCGGGCATACTCGCGCTGCAGGGTCGTTGTGCTGGAGTGTAGATGGTGAACGGGTGGTGAGCGGGTCTTATGATGGGACGATCAGAGTATGGGATGTCGAGAGCGGCAACACAGTTCTAGGTCCAATTAAGACTGGGCACGAGTGTGTGTCCGCGGCGATCTACTCACCCGACACAACAAAGATTGCGACCGGCGGTTCCGAGGAGAATGCATTGAAAATTTGGGATGCAAAAACAGGCGACCTGCTGTCCACAATCCAACACGCTTCTATGGTTTGGAGCTTGGCATGGAGCTCGGATCAAAAAAAGCTTATCTCTGGGTCCAATGGCTGGATTATGGTATTCGACACCACCACATGGCAGCAAATCGCCATTCTCGAGGGTCACACATACTATGTCCACTCTCTCTCCTTGTTTCAGAACGACCGCCTCCTCGTGAGTGCATCAGAGGATAAAACAGCGCGTCTATGGAATCTCGACACGAATCTCCCAGTCGGTCCACCCTTACAACATCAAGACACAGTCGGAAAGGCAGCGTTTTCTCCTGATGGAAAGCTGCTAGTCACGGGTTGTGATAACGGAGAGGTGTACGTATGGGACATTCATACCACCCCAACAAATGCTGGCCTTGAAGACCTCTTGTCCATTCCTGATGTGAGTGTAAATCGATCATCCATTCTATCCTGCTGATAATGCCCATTGTTACATGCTGTAAAATTCACTCGAGCAGTATGTAGGAGGGTTGACTTTCAAAAGGTGTCTCGTCCTTGTAGTACTACTCTGTATAGCACGAGGACTCACATCTGCAGTTTGGATACCTTGATCTGCATGCAGCTGAATATATCTGCATAATTTGTGTTGAGATCGGCATTCGCTTTTCCCGCTTTACCTGAATAAGTAAATGAAGACATTGATATGCGGACAACTCACCCTCTCTGAATTGCCATGTAGACATAGTTGTTCTATAACATTGATCTCAGTACAAAGTATACTGTTAGCTACCACTAGTTCGTGCACACCACATTTCGTGCAGTCACGAAAATGTCAGGGGAAGTCACGGGAACTAGCCGATTTCACATTCCGAAAGGAAATATCATGTTTGATATGCATGAAGTAGCTTTAAGATTAGTAGCGAAAAAGATGTAGTTTGAGAGGATGCACGAAATGTGGTCATGCACGAACTAGTGGTAGCCAATATATAGTAGTGGGGAGACACTTGGTCCCAATTATTCCTATCTAGGTATGTCTGGACAATTGTGGCAGCGCTTGTGTTGCGGCGGGTGAGTGGTACAGGTTTCTTGAGCTTATAGTGATCATATTAATCACACGAAGTTCTACCTAAAATGCGGCGTGCTGTATGCGATTCTAAAGAAACGAGCGCGACGAAACCATGAAATCGCTCCTCGTGCTAAGCCTCTACCACGTTCCGGGCCGATCTCGAGTACAAATGAATATGGGGAAATCCCAAGACTTTTCACTGCAATATTCCACGATAATCAGTTGAACTGCGACATGAGTTGACTCACTTACGGCTTGAATCCGAAACGTGAGTTGTAACGTGAAAAGAACGGCGATTATATAAAATACACAACGAGGTTGTTGACCTTCATGGCGGACGATCCGTCGTTCGTAATGCGATCTGAGTCTTCGTCAAAGCATCGAAGGACGTTGAAGAACGTTGCGAATTCCCGGTTGGTCACCTTGCCCGGTGAGTTCGGAGATTCTACGAAGATGTTGTTAAAATGTGTAGCGTATGCCCGAGCATTCTGATAGTCCCTGACCTCTTTGTCCTCTGGAACAGAAGAATGGTGAAGGGACATAGATGCAGCAATAGAAGTACTCACAACGTAGGCACGGCGTACCACCAACGCTTGCTCTATTTGAAGGATTGCGTTGGGAAAGTCAGCATGATGTACATCGCCAGCGCGCCACCATCTGCCACCTCCCAAATTATTGTTGACGTCCTCCTTTGACCATCTCTGCAGGATGGAGACCGTGATCTGCAAGGAACCACATATTTTGCTTCGAGATTTGCAATCGCACTCTCCGCGTCACCTGAAGACGTGAGTAAGCCGATGAATGATCGATAGATGCATTCACAGCTCACCTTTGGGCTGAATCACCAAGTAGACATGAGTATTTGATAGCATTGGTGCCAATCCCTTCACGGGGTGCCGGAGAGACGCAACTTGCTAATCGCTCTTGTCTAGGTAGTCCTGGACAATGTCGGCATTGGGACGGAATTCTTGAGCTTGTAGTTTTAGAGTCTCAGCGAACTTGATTTCAAGTAAGCCTTGATATATCTTCAAAATCGTAGGAACCACAACGGAGAAAGGGAAATATTCATTCACAAGGGATTCATTGAGGTTGGGTGTCTTCTCGAAATAAACGCGGTCCCAATACCTAACGTGAAGATGAGCGACGTGTCGTCCATAGCACGATTCACAGAGTCGGGTGTGCCTTACCTGTAGTGGTCTTCCGTTCGATGACGAATTCTATATCTGGGACGCTCCGCATGTTCTTCTTTCTTGCGCTGAAGGAGAATCTCGCGCGGGAATTTGAACTGAGATAGTCCGAGTTAGTGGGTCGAAATATATATATGCACAATGACACCTACGACTGGCATAATATAAGCGCTGTCCAGACCACCAATGGCACCAAGGTACAGTTGGGGAGTCGGGACAACCAAAGACACCATTTCAATAGCGCCCGAGTACGAATTTTTCGGGCCAAACCAAGGCCAGATCTGAACTCAGGATAATATGCACTTGCTCCATCGAGAGCGCTTATGTAGTAATATACATACACAGCATCGTTTAATTTGCTAATATGCTTCGTGCGCATATATTGATAGGAACGGAGGTGAAAGAAGATAGGTGCGTAGGCTCACCAGATACCTCTACTCTCCAAACAACCCATTCCATTCCAAAAACTCTAGCTGACTGCTCTCGCGTACGATCAAACACAGTTCAGGCGCCCAAACACCCACTATGCCTCGTCCACTCACTGCTAATATGAAACCGGTGTGCGCGACACAGCCCCGACAGACGACGCGAGGGCACACTCACTGGGTAACAGGTGTTGCGCACCTGCTCGACGGACGGCGCATCATCACATGTTCACGTAGCGGCTCACTCCGACTATGGGAGATAGAGAGCGGCACACAGATAGGCGATGACAGAGAGATGATGGGGATTATGCAGCACATAGTCAACAGCCCAACCATTTCTACTGATGGAAAGCTACTAGTCACAGGTTGTAATGACAAAACGCGTACGTATGGGACACTTATACTACCCTAAAGGATGCTGGCCTTGAAGACCTCTTGTCCATTCCCGATGTAAACACGCCAACTAGTTTTCCATCACAACACTGACAATATTCACTCTCAGATGCCGCCAGATGGACTGAAACACAAGGTATGGTCCATTGTTCTTTTGTGCAGATCATACGAATATCTCACTCGCAGGTCACAGTTCGAAAGTCATTAATGGATGTACGTGACCCGCTTGTTGCCCTTGGCCATTAATATAACTATCTACATTTTAAACTGATGCTACGCGACGTCTAGCCAAGCACGAGTACGCCTATCGACTACCGCTATGCTTTTTTGATGATGCGCGAGACGGTGTTCAGGTACGTTGTGAATATCCGATTGATTAGTTGTCGTTCAGACCTTGGTCCTTTCAGTCCTCCGCAACGCCCTTCACCCATCCTGAACGTCGGCTCCGTGGTTTCACGCCATTCTTCGCATTTCGTGGAAATACCCTCCCGTCAATCTTCCGCACCTCACAACCCAACGCCCACGAAGCAACTGCACTACAGTCACCACCAAGATGGAGTGTCTTCTCTCGTCACCGCACTTGTGTTGTCCAAGTTGCGGCAGCAAAAGACAGACAGGGATGTCTTTTATACGGTAGCTATTTGATCACCATATTCTGATGATTCTGTGCAGCCATTGCATCTCATTCGGCGACCGGAACCACCTGGCGACAAGGGGAAAGATATACAGCAGCAGCAAGGCCAATGAGAAAGCCAGGCTCAGGTGTCCACGTCTTGAACTCCATCTGCCGTTGCATTGACGTCTACCAGACCTCCTCCAGTTAATAGTATTACCACAGCGGGTGCAGCAGGCACGCAGTCACAGCCTTCCGCCGCCGGCAAGAATGGGCTCGATTGGTGTTTTTTGTCTGTTGTGCTTCTATTCCAGAGGGTCGATAATGGAGATGCAGCGTATGTGCAACTATTTTCTCTTCATCTAGTTCATTTGTATCATTAATTCCAACCTTGTTTGATTTCGGTTCATTCATATCTCGCACACACTTTGATCGCCCATGGTGGTATGGTCGCCACGATTTTTCAAGACGAGTCCCCTCAGACTTTCCTAATCTACGCATACAGGCTGTTGTCCGCTCTCTACAAGGCTTAAAATTTCATCACTTTTGTGGGTTGTTGACGCTAACTACTTGACAAGGTAACCGAGGAACCATCCAGCACTCGTCCCTGGAAATATGCTTATTCTCAAACAATGAATAAAACTTCCTTCAGGAGGATCAGACGTAGAGAGCATACGTGATATGCGCGAAGAATGGTAGCATTAGTACAACTGCGAGTGTGGCTATTATGGAGAGCATGCGATAGTTTACTTGCAAGGAGGGAAGGGTACTTGGGACTTCTGCTCGTGCAACATCCAAGTGCGACATGGCCAGGTTCTTGTGTACTGACTCGCATGTGCACATGCATCTCCAAAGCACTCATTGACAAATGCAATAACCCCTCCCGAGAAATATGTACGTTCCACAGGAATGTGCCGTCTGATGACCAGCAGCGAAATTAGAGAGCTAGCATCCACGACGAAGTCCTGAATATCTTGGCATTCTTGAAAATGCGTGTGATTGCTTTAGCGAATGACTGGCGAGAATGTATGAGTCATGATTCGCCATCCTTTTGCGCGATCTACGCTTCATGATCGTGTTGCTCCACATCTGCTCGTTCACCATTCTGTTTCCGACATCGGTGAGGCGGGAATATAGTCATGCACCTCAGTATTCGCGGCGGTGAGAGCACTGTAAATCCTGGAACCCATTATGCCCAGTGACACCCACTTCTTGCACCTCGCAATGCATTTGATACCTGAACCTCTTAATATAGTTCATCGCGTCTACGACGAGGATCGTGTCACGCAAGTCCAGCTACTGAGAAGAGGATGAACGCCATCATGCCATTCACGGCTGCACTAGTCCCACCCGTCACCGTTCTGTTATTCGAAAAACGGTTAGACGAGTTTCATACAATCTGTTAGAAGAACACATAACAAACAGCAGCCAGAAGATGACCCCCAAAAAACCAAAGTCATACAATAGCTCTATACGACTCAAATAGATGGTCACTCACGTTGCTCAAAGTGTAGACCAGCGACACGTTCGTCCTAAACGTCTTGGGATCAAGTTACTGGCCTTTTCTTGAAGTCACATTCAAAAACGACTTCCTGTTCTCCTCGGCACACGCCATCTTGCCGTCATATTTCCGTTGATAATCAATCGGGTAGGTACATACGGTTCGAGATATGCTTGCTTTGTGGCGAACAAAAAATAAGTGATCTCTATTTGGCTAGGGGACTATTCAGTACAAGGAAAGGAAGAATGAGACGGGTCGTCATACGAACATGAGATTCAGAATGAAAGTTTGATGAGGGCCATGGCGCTGTACAAGCTGTGGACATTCTAGGATGGAGATTGGACATCGATGGTTTACTGTTCTTCCCATCGGCTTGGGGAGATATGGACGTTACCCATCACCTACAGACATGCCACCCGAAGGGAGCCTGGGGAAGTGGCGATGACGTGCAGTAAGTTGGAAATTTGTCAAGACTTGCCTAAGATAGACAATATGCTAAGATACAAATGCAGATAGTTGCTAGCGGTAGGACTCGGGTACGAGCGCTTGATATACACAGCATTTGTTAATCTGTGTAACAAACACGAGATGGGACGCACCTTATCGGACAGCCTCCACGAACATCTAAGTACTACATCAGATAAAACGTCGACCGTTACAGTTTTCCAACCGCCCCGCTTGTTTAAGACTGGTGTTGATTGCTGAATGGTACTCGAGGTGAGTAGTAAATCCATACCTTGGACGCTTTCACCAGGTAGAGTTGACCACTGCCCAGGTCACCTAGGAATCGCCTAGGTGAGCCGCAAGAACGTCGTCATACGTAGTCAGAAACATCCAGTGAGTCAGGACCGATCATTTCAAATAAAACTTTCTGACGAGCGTTTCGTGGGCACATATCGATAAGAACCGAGGTGAAAGAAGATAGGTGCGTCGACTCACTAGAAACCTCTGACCTGCGAACAACTCATTCCACTCTAAATTCTCTAGCTGGCTGCTCTCGCATACGATTGAATATCGTTGAGGTGCCCGGCGCCCGCGATGCCTCCTCCACATACTGCCAAGATGAAATCGACGTTCACGATAAAACCGAGCCAGACGATGCGAGGACACACTGATTGGGTAACAGGCGTTGCGCACCTCCCCGACGGACGGCGCATCATCACATGTTCAGATGACAGCTCACTCCGACTATGGGAGATAGAGAGCGGGACACAGATAGGCGATGACTGGCGCGATGGTGGAAGAGAGGGAGTGTGGAGCATAGCATTGTCTCCAAACAGCAAGACAGTTGCTAGCGGAGGCAGGGATGGAAAAGTGAGATTGTGGGACGTTGAGACGAAGAAAGTTGTCGCTAAATGGACCGGACATGCTGATATTGTGAGGTCGTTGTGCTGGAGTGCAGATGGTGACCTGATGGTGACCGGGTCGTATGATGGGACGATGAGAGTATGGCATGTCGAGAGCGGCGACACAGTTCTAGGTCCAATCCAGACCGGGCATGTGTTTATGTCTGTGGTGATCTACTCACCCGACACAACAAAGATTGCGACAGGCGGTTGGCACGATGCATTAAAAATCTGGGATGCAAAGACAGGCAACCTACTTTCCACAATCAAACACGATTATCAAGTTTATACTTTGGCATGGACCTCGGATCAAAAGAAGCTTATCACCGGGTCATATCCCTCGATTAGGATATTCAACACCGCCACATGGCAGCAAATCGCCATTCTCGAGGGTCACACAGACCATGTTTTCTCTCTCTCCTTGTTTCAGAATGATCGCTTTCTTGTGAGTGGATCATACGATAAAACAGCGCGTCTATGGGATCTCGACACGAATCTCCCATTCGGTCCACCTCTACAGCATCAAGACCAAGTCCAAAGCGCAGCGTTTTCTGCTGATGGAAAGCTGCTAGTCACGGGTTGTTGTGACAAAAACGCGTACGTCTGGGACATTCATACAATCCTAAAAGATGCTGGCCTTGAAGAGCTCTTGTCCATTCTCGTTGTGAGTGTACATTGATCACTCATTCTATCTCGCTGACAATATTGGTTGTTACGTGCTGCGAAATTCACTCAACCAGGATGTAAGACATGGTCAACTGTAACTTTTCCAATCATTCTAACATCGCCATGATAGACCATTCCTACCCAAAGTCAAGAATCATCAGCTTATTCACTGCAAGATCTTACCGATCGCATTCAGGGAAGGTCGAACTATCCAATTGCTTCTGGAGGCTTTGGCGATATCTGGAAGTGCATCCTAGTGCAGCCCAACGAAGTCGTCCAGGTATGCTCACCATGTGGTGCTTCCTAGTACTGTTATCCTGAACATGACATAGGTGGCAGTGAAGACCATTCGTACTTTTGAGTTGGATGATGATGCCTCGATGCGGACAAATTCAAGGGTAATATCTTCATCCATGGTGTGTCAGTCTAATAATGATACCTTGGCTTAGAGAGTGCGTCGCGAGCTGAAAGTATGGGCTCGTCTCAAACATGACTGTATTCTTCCACTCTGGGGAGTGGCAAGTGGCTTTGGGCCCTACCCTGCCATGGTTTGCCCATGGGTTCTTAATGGAGCTCTGACAGGCTATCTTGTGCGCCAACAAGACATGTTGTCATCTCAAGATAAGTTCTCCCTTGTAAGCCTTCTTTGCGAGCATTGCACATGTGTGCTGACACACATCAGCTGAATGATATCGCACTTGGATTGCAATACCGTGAGTGATCCACCACTCCATGCAATTTTCCAATCTCACGTCTTCAGTCCATAGCAAATCAATTATCCATGGTGACTTGACAGGGGTATGTACGGCCACCCACAGGAGAAGTGCTCCATCACTCATTTCATTGTTCAGTCAAATGTCTTGGTTCAAGGCAGTGGCCGGGCATGCCTAGCAGACTTTGGTCTCTCAACGATGGTCCTGGGGTTCACTAATCCCTCCTATTTCACGACCTCCATCAAGGGGAATATCCGCTGGGCAGCTGCCGAGCTATTTGATGAAGATCACACAGCAGTGTCGCTTAGCATCGAGTGTGATGTATACTCATTTGGCAGTATTGCCTTGCAGGTCAGTGACTTGGAATTTGGAGGCGAGAAATCCTGCTCACTTTGCACGTGCTCTAGGTGCTGACTTGCAAGGTACCCTACTATGATGTGAAGAAGGACATTGCAGTGTTGGGACAAGTGCTCAGAGGTAAGAAACCAGAGCCTCCAAAGGAGTCGCATATAGCCCCCCAGCACTGGGAGTTTATACAGCGATGTTGGTTGTCTCGTGCATATCGTCCGACGGTTGGAGACATTGTAGCGTTTGTAGCACGCGAACGAGACGCTCTAGTCTTCTGAAGCGACTTAGGACACCATAACATCTACATAATGACATATATAACTGATCACCTGCTTGTCCTCACTTTTCTGTCTCTCTCAACCATAGTACAATGCTTCGCAAATGGAACTATCTTCTCTCGTCATCCTCTTATTGTCGACGTTGAAGTGCAAGACAGAAGGGTGTTCTTTTCTCGTTCGCCCTCCGATCACCTTGGTCTATGATTTCCATCCCGCAAGTCGTACAATGGATATATCTTCCCTGGGCAGATCAAATTGACGAAGGACAGTCATCATGTCTGCTCTCACCGTAGGTAGACTGTATCACGGGCATATTAGAGATAGTCGTTCCTTCTTAGTGAGTTCCTGTAGCTATGTAGTGACCACCAGCCTGTAACGAAATCCGACTCTCCAAGTTGCGTGCAAGCCCTAGGCGTGAGTATTCCAAATAACACTAAACCAGGTCGCCTCAATGCTCCCGATCAACGCTCCCTCTCAGCACCTCCAACGCCCGTCTCCTAGCATCGGACTGCGCACGCACCCCAGCCTCTTCTCTCACTGTCTCCACAGTCGACGTCGGACTACGCCCAAAGGTCGATTTCAACGGTGTAACAGGCGTCGACTCAGACACCCTTCCTTCCATCTTCCCGCGTTTTCCAGGCAATCCGCTCATTGCCCAGCTGACTTCCACGGAACGTTTAATGCTCCAAAGCCAGATGAGTACGAACACGGGGATG
>Ga0153975_1000570_pt1 | contig 11699 bp, 15 predicted proteins | sample TSGA059MetaG_FD_104694 | JGI IMG/M metagenome (GOLD analysis project Ga0153975, IMG submission 104694) | Attine ant fungus gardens microbial communities from Georgia, USA - TSGA059 MetaG | ecosystem: Host-associated > Fungi > Mycelium > Unclassified | place: USA: Georgia, Yuchi Wildlife... | reverse complement strand
TGCAATGGAGGGCATGCCTCTGAGCAAATCTGTTGACAGTTGCCGTCGCACGAGAGACGGCGTCTGAAGTGGCTGGGGTGGTGTGGACGGTGGCAAAATGGCATCTAGAGACCCAGACGTAGAGAGACGCACATCAAGTTGAGGTGTCCTGCTAAAACGGTCGGGTATCGGGCTTGCGCCGGCAAGTATCGTTGGTCGGACATTAGGGTGAGAGTTGGGCGGAAGGGGTGGGACCGGTTCAACTTTCATTTTTCCCATTGACATCTTCTTGAGGAAGCCCCAGCGACTGTTCTTTTCTTTGCCGTCTTTTGAAGGTCTTGATCGATGTAAAGCTTTGCTATCGCTGACAACGCGTGTTGGCACTGAGGGTGGCTGAGGGGAAGTCGTTGACGATGATACAAGAGAAGTCCGGGAATATGCACTCGATGTGTCAACTGCTGACTCGCTGGGTTTTTCCCATAGTGACTGGCTGAGCTGAGATCGCAAGACGTTTGCATTAGGTCGTGGAATTGGGCTGCCTATAGAAGAGGCTGGGCCAAGGCTTCCATATCGCTTAGTATTTGGTGATAAAGCGGGAGAGGGTACACTGTTCATTGCAAGATTAGTGCTTGATTGAGAAGTTGCGATTGAAGTCTTGGCAGACAAAGGAGGCATCTCAGCTTCCTCGTTGTGAGCCGTCATTAATTTTCCTTTCCGCAAATCCCCTGCGCTTTTCATTTTACGCAGTTCGGGGCGAGTGAGATGTTCATTTTGTTGCAGAGTTATTGGTGGAGGATTCTGTAATTGATGCTTCGTAGAGCCGGAGTTTGCACGGGTCTGTTCAAAATAGGTACGGTTCGGAGTCGTTCGTGTGCGCGACAAAGTTCGTGGCGGTTGAGGGCTAACAGGAAGTGGGGAAGTTACTGCTTGACCAAGATGCGGAGCACGGTCGGGCGTGATAGTCTGGTCTTCATCTTCAGGGGTCTGAACAAGCAGCTCTTGGGGAGTGGAGACTGGTCCAGAGTCGGACGCGTCGTCGGTATTGCAGTTAGGACCCCGAGCGGCAGCGAGTGGGAGAACACGGATAGAAGGAGGATCCATTGTGGTCGTAGAAGTTTTGGCAAGAAGGGGCTCCACCAAAGCCTTCCAGGGTCCCTGGAAGGGGTTATTGTCGACGTACAGAGTTTGCAGAGCCGGCAGCATACAGAGCCAGCTAGGGAGGGCATGGAGTTTGTTCCGTCGAATACTGATGGTATGAAGCTTGTCGAGGTCAGCCATAGCATCAGGGAGCGTGACAATGCCAGTGGAGTCGGCTATGAAAACACGGAGGTTTATGAGATCAGCGAGGAAAACAGGCAGAACCCGGAGAGGATTCGAAGCGACATTAAGTTCTTCCAAATTTGTACAAATGGCAAGGACAGGAGGAAGAAAACCTAAAAAGTTGGCCGAGATATCTAATGCAAGGAGACTGTGACAAATTTGGGGTAGCGTATTGCTGAGGAAGACGGGGACGGCATTTGGGGTAGTTGAGGAACCCATGAGAAGATGGGTCGTACCTGGCGAACTGTGTCAGGTCCCCGAAGCGAAGGGTAAAATAAGAATGAACTCACCAGGTTGGACTTGAAGGTGGACGATTGGAGTGCTATCTGCCTGAACAATGAGTCCCCGACCTTCGTCGGCTATTAGGGCTGCAGATGTACGCTCCTCGTCGAGAGAAGGATCATGATCATCTGTAAGGGGCTGATCATCATCGGTTTCATCATCAGTTAGACCAGTTAGACCAGTCTCGTCCTTTTCATCAGCAATCCATCCCATATCGTAACTAGGCTTTTCTTTGAGATTGGGCGAACTAGCTTCATAGGAGCTATTGTTGCCGAGGGAAGAAGAGCGCGAACGAATACCAGAAGAATACGATTCTGACCACCTGTTCTGATCTGGATGCACCCTCCTTTGGGACACGCGACGTGCTAGCGGTGGGTGGCCGCCTTTGGATAGGATATAGTACATCTGGAGCGGGACTTGGTCATCGCCAGAGGCAACGTGAACGTGGCTGTAGTCGCCGGAGACCATGGCGCTGCCTGAGCTTGTGTAGGCAGAGGAACGGGTTGAGGATGAGCCTGCGGAAGAGAGAGCTGGGGGCGAGACGAGGAAGGGAGGAGCTGGATTGGAGTGAACGGTGGCGACGGGGGGAGGGTTTGGGCGGATGATACGGGCGTCTGGGAAAGGAAGAGTAAGGATGGATGCCGACAGTAATGCAAAGATACAAAGATGGCAAAGCCTCTCGCTTCTCGCTCAATCTAGCCATCCACAAATACACTCACCGTTTCCGTCCTCAGACTCACTCGACCACTCAATGTATGGCTGTCGCGCCCTGTCACACTGACCGTCAAGCATCGCGGGCGGTAGTGGCAGTGGCTTGTACTGCAGACCAGCCAGTTCTGGGTGGAACGAATCGCGGGTTGGCGGGGTGCGTGGAGGATCCAGTTGAGAGGGGAAGCTGGGAATATTGGAATTTGTTGCCATCAAATGTCTCCACATGCCACTCACAAATCCATTTTAACAAAAATCTTCGTGGAGGACAAAGTTTGTGCACAAGGTCGCAAGCGTCTCAAGCTAGCCCCAAATCTACTTGATGACTCTTTCTATACTCCAGAACGTGACCGATCACAAATTCTCATTGTCAGCCCCACCGGCGCTGACGATTCTGCCAATTTCAATCCGTGTAGGGAATTCAGAACTCCCGTTTCCGAGGCACCTCCTAAGGATATAATTTTCTAGAATTTCATATTCTATTTTTCCGACCTCAACGCAGACCCCTGATGGTTGCTATCCCGGGTCCACCTGATCGTTGGTGCTATGTATCAGGACTTTGAAGCATGATCAGATTTCCAAAAATGCCTCATGCCTTTCCGGATAAAAATTGAGGCCTGGACTCACTCCCGGATATAAGCAGGCTATCCTCGTATCAGTCACCGGACCTCCCTGATATCGACGTCTATACTCATGCATGTTACGTTCCTTTTCAGAGTACCCAGAGTATGGAACAAAATTTACGGTGAACTAGAAGAACGCTGGTCTAAATTTGAATGGCAAGCCTTAGCAAGTGCCCTGGTGCTCAAACAACAAGTGGCGAGTCAAACAGAGAAAATATACGAGTTGATGTACAAAGCAAGAGCGAAGTAGTTAGTTGTAGGCTGTCTACATTATTGTCGTTTCATATCTTAATAATAGCTTATCGTCCGCTCATCTGCCCTGATACTTTCATAGCGAGTGAGCGAGCGAAAATATCATCTGTTGTCCGCAGGATTATTGATGGAGGCCCGTGTAAACTGCGCAAACTGCGCGCACGTACTAGGGGTTTACATACCCGTCACGATAACCAAGGATCCCACGTCAATTGGACAATCAAGTGTCTATAGCAATACATTTTTCCCTAACCAGTTGATAGGTTCAGGGTCATACGGCGCTGAAACAATTTGTGTTGGAACCTAGGCGAGCTTGTGCATTGGCGATCTCTATCTTTGTTTTGAGAATTATTTTTGATAGGATCTGTTTGCCTCACTCGAGGTTTATCGTTGCACTTGCTTCAACAGCTCGGTGATTGAATATTTTCCTACAAGCTTTGTGCTCACAGTTTAATCTTGTGAGAATTTTTTGAAGCGTATCAATCAGGGGTTCGATATTTGAGTTCATACGGAATCAACCTCAGTCTTCCTCTTGTATTGGACCGGAATGCATGTGGAACCGTAATGCAAAAGAACCAGATATCTTATTGTCACTGTCGTGTCTAAAAATCATACAAATCTGGTCTATCTGACAGAAAAGCCACTGATTTCTTCTTCTTTTTTGCCTTCGACTGCATGCCCAAATCTGCATCTGGGGGTGGCGCATGATGCACATGATCATGAACCTCGAGGCACACATCTACTTTCGCCACCTGTGCTGTTTTGTGACGACTTGGTCCTAGTGTATCCCGCTCACTGATGGCTGCGCTCTCAGCGCCAATGACCGACTGCATTGCAACAGTAGGTGTCGTCCGTCTTTCAGACAGACCCCCTTCCACATCTAGATGCAGTGTTTCAAATAGAAGCCGCTTTCTCGTACACTTGAATGCAATATTATTTTCCCCGCCACCGCCCGACGCAGATGATGACGCAGAAAGTCCACGAAGGACTGAAAAGCGGTCACTCGGCGGCACCAACATGTGAGGAACGGGGAGCATATCAACATGCACAATTCCATGATGAGATGGGAACGAGTCAGTAAGCGATGGATCTCCTGTGTAAAAAGAAATATCAACTTTTCTTAACATTTGGGAGCATGATATCGAAGCGCCTAAGAAGCAATCCACTAACCTGAAAACGCTTCCAGGAAGACAGATGCATCACTCAGCCACCCTAGCTTCTGCCGCCAACCTGCATCATCCCATGTCTCTTTGCAGATGTGCGGCGGCATGCCTATAGATGCACAAGCCATTGAATGCTTCCGTAACTTTGACCGGAGAGAATACAAGAAGTATGCCAGGTTCTTCGAAGATCTCCATCAGGTCTCGGATAGAGTATAAATAGGAGTAATTTTAATCACCTGGCTTGAGAGATTGCCCCAGAACGGGGAACCCAATGAGGGTATACAAAATCTGATAGGAGCGTTTCCGCTTTCTTGGGATGTCAAATCTGTTGAAATGCTGCGAAGGACCTCGGTGATCGACAGCTGCGATTGTTCTGGACCGCATGTGACTTTCAGAAAGCGAAGTTTACCCTTCTGTAGTGCAGTTTGTATAACGGAGTCCGGAATGCGTGAGGACAGATCAAATGCATGGCAATAATCATCAGATAATCTGCTTTCAATGCGTTTAGCTACTCCTTTTCAAACTTGCGATTTACGACTTACATACAATGCTGATTTGACAGATGTCTGGAATTGTTTCATCTGCTCATAACGCCATGCAATTTTGATTTTTTGGTCTTGTGTTCGAGTCTCTTCTTCATCGCTATCTGGAACCCTACTGCAACCATCCCTTGATTCCGGTGTCATGTAACCTTTAGGATACCACATGACATCACGAACGAAGCCTTCAGGATCACTGTCGACAATTACCACGCGATGTCCACAGGCAAGTCCCTCAGCAACGAAGTACTTCTGCACGAGAGAACCATACGACGAATGAAAATCCGGAGCTAGAACAAGCATGCTACACGATAGAGGTAATCCTCCTCCTAAAATGTCGTCTAGAGAAGGCATGCCTGTTGATATGATGATAGTAGACGAAGACGCAGGAGAAGGCCGAGTGCCTGGATATGAAAATGGAGTCGGTGTTTTCGTTGAGCCTTTTCTCTTGAAAGAAGACATGGTTCATATGAGAGTGCAAACGTCTGTTTGTAAGAGCCAGATTAGATAAACTCAATGAATTGGATGGTTGTATTTGCCTTTTTCCGGCTGATCCCTATGCACCGCGACCTTGGACTCATGCCATCGTGAAAACCCATCGAAAATTCATCATGGTCAAAAGGATCACTGCAATTTGCAAGAATGCTCTCCGATACTTCGTGTCTAGACCACGGCGAATTGGCATGCTTTGTCTCCATGCAAGTGCATTCTATTGATTGTAACCTCTCCATTCATTCGATTACTATTCCAGGTAGTCAACTTTGCATGTAGCATACACCTGTGCACGAAATATTTAGTGCGAGTGTCTGTCGTAAGGCACCCTTTGTCATCCCTCCAGCCGAGCCACTGAGGGTGTTACATCACAGATGGAGGGCCCTTCCATGTTTCCAACACTAGCAGAAACAGGCGAAATTGTTATTGAAGACCGCCTTACTTTAAGACTCTTTCCGTACCGTATCGCACGAGGAGACCTTGTCGTACTCAAAAGCCCCATCATGCCGGAGAGCATCATAGGCAAACGCGTCCTGGGGCTACCTGGTGATATTGTTTGCGTTGACCCCACAGGAGAAACAGCACCGTCCACCGAACACATTGTTGTTCCAAAGGGCTACATTTGGATTGTTGGTGACAATGCACCGTACTCACGGGACTCAAGGACTTTTGGGCCAGTTTCGATGTCATTACTCGAGGGAAAATTGATCATGAGGGTAATAATCCTATAAACACAATACCAGCATTCTGACATTCATTCTAGGTCTGGCCACCATCGAAGTTTCAAGTCTTTCGTAATTCTCTAACATTTATTGACTAATTTTACCAGAAGACAAGTCAGGATTTCTCAAAGTTCATCGAGTAGCCACCTTGTCCATTCGGCACAAACTTGAAATTATCTGTCGACAGACCAAAATTTCCTGACGCAGATATGTCAGCTCATCAGTTGTCGAACGTGACTCGGAAAAGTATCTCTACCAAGGAAGCTGTTACCAAGAGTTTTTAGTTTGTCCAACATTTCGGTTGTTTCCCGCTTTTGTGCAACTTCTAGACGCGGTTTGAGTTTCTGGAGCACATTATGGATTTCTTTTGATTCTTTGCTAGTCAGTGGTAACTTTAACAAGGTGTTGTAATCTGAGGTCGTTATAGAATCAGTGAGCAGGATAAGGATCATTTAATTTGAACATAGACCTTCTTGTGCAGACGACAGCGATGACCAGGTGTCCAAAATCTCATTTGACGCCGCTCGTCTTTGTAAAGCCTTCACGTAAGTTGGATCGTCCTTCAGAGCTACGTCAATTGATTAGATCGCCTGGAACGCGTTGATTGAGGCACGAACCTTTGGTACATGCTTCAACTACTAGTTTGTGCTCTCCCTCCCCAAAATCTGATTAGCATGACACAGCCTCGCCTGGTCAAGGTCGACTCACCAATTTGACGTAGCACGCCCCAATATTTGCATTAAGAATTGCCCTCAATGTCGAACATGCTTTCTCAGTCTCTGAATCGAGATCACGTTGTAGTGTCTCAACTATATCTACACTCGCAACCTGAGGGTCTTGAGTCTGTTCATCTTCACCTTTTCCCTCCTCAGCCTCTTTTAAAGGACTTGATCGTCCATCTTGTAGGGAAATCTGTCTTTGCGGTACATATACGACGGCAGATTCATAAGCGGATAAGGCTTCTTGCCAATCTCCTTTGCGGAAGCAAGTGTTACCTTCGGCCTTGCGTACATTAGCCTCCCGAATTCTCTCCTGAAGTAACCTGAGATATCAGTGAGACCTTTCAAACACAGCTAACGACCTACTTCTGTCGTCAGTGACTCCACAGCAAGTGGTATGCGTATTGTTGATTCTTCGGCCATGGTGGGGCAACAAAGACCTTGCTGTCTAGACAAGGCACCCTATCGTTACTCAATTGCCTAATCTAGTACTTGCCCGGCTGATTGATGACGACATCCTAGACTCAACACGCTCTACTGAAATGCCCGGTATTGAAGAAAGCAAATGTATACTTGTCACTGGTGCTACTGCAGGGATCGGTCGCTCTTTGGCTCTTGCTCTCGCCAGATTACCTTCTAAACCTCAGGTAATTGCTACGGGTCGCAGACAGGATAGACTCAATGAATTGAAAACTGCCGGGCTTGAAGTTTTCCAACTCGAACTTGACACTGACATGGCTTCGCTCAAGAACTCAGTTGATTCCATCCTCGATAAATACCCCCAGGTGCTCTTCTTCATTGTAAAAGTAAAACCATGTGACACGCTAATCCGATCTACATGCTTTTTGTGTAGCTTGATGCAATCATCTTGAGTGCTGGTGTGCAATATGAGTTCTATTTCGACAGGGAGATCGATGTCGCTAGTGAGTTATTCCTGGTATAATTTCTACTGTCATTAATCACCGCCAATGACTTTAGAGTTCCAGAATGAAATGAACGTTAACTATACTTCTGTCACAGCGTTTATCACCTACCTCTTGCCCCACTTTTGGAAGCTTTCGGTTCATTGCTTCCGAGATCTCTTAATCAATAGCTGATATCTCTCGCAGGATGCAGGTCGCCCTTCCTTCATAGTGCCGATAACTGCAGGAATTGGTATCGTCCCAGGTTCCTGGGTACCAGGATATTCTGCATCGAAGGCAGCCCTTCATTCTTTCACTCTGAGTCTGCGAGTTCAACTCAAGGCTAAAGAAAGTAAGATCAATGTCTTGGAAATCATCCCACCGTAAGTAGTTTTGCTGCTTTTATCCCCTTGTTCATATCAGGTTATTGTACAGGCTTGTTGAATCAGAATTGCATGACGGCAAGCATTTATACCCAATACTATGAGGACTTATGAAAGTTGATACAAGGTTCATCCCAGACGCAGGCACAACAGAAAAAATTAGCAAGTTCTGGATGCCCTTGGATACTTACACCGAACATGTCGTTGAGGGGCTTAAGAGAGGAGAATCTACCATTACGACTAAAGGTTCTCTTGCCTTATATGAGAGATATGAGACCGGCAAGGAGGAGGATGCTCGGCAATATTTGGCAAACAGACAGCAGTGGTAATCTGATCCGAGTGGTAGGTGTTTACCTCTTGGCTGAGATATGAATCGTCCAAAGATCCTGCTGTGCTTGATTCATTTTTGTAGTTCTATATCTCAGTTCTATTGCTGCCCGTCGTTTGTACGCTTGACGGCAAATCCTATTGCGCTGAACCCTTGAACCCGCTTGTCCGAGGGGAAAACTTTGGACAAGAGATTTTCGACAGTTAGCGTCAATCCTGACACATTGTAGAGGAGTAGAGATGATGGACCGCGACCGAGCATCGTGTAATAAATAGTTGATTCGAAAAAAAGAGGAGTAAAGATGTCTTGAATGCCCTGATATTGTCGGAATCAGGGATTAGCACCATTGATTCGCAGACCGCTCCCTTTTGATAGTTCAACCACAAGTGAGCTGCCAACCTTCTTCCCTCGCAGAGGATTTAAAATTAGTGATAACTGAGTACTTGCATCGCTGATAATCTGTATTTGCCCGGCTCCGATAACCGAGGAAACGACGCCAAATTCTGGAGACTGCGAAATATGTCATCACTAGCCTGTGAAAGGAATGAAGGAGATTTCTCGGTTTTGAGCCAATGGTTGAACAACTCTGGGTAGTTAACTTTTAACTTCAAACTATATGAGATAAGATACGAGTCATATAAGTTTCGGAGCGTGCATTCGAGATCAATCAGTGAGTGCTCTGAGGCGAGGAGTATCATCCAAATAAACAAGCATAAAGGAAGGGAAAACATAATCAATGATCTAAATTTTCAAATACTACTACAGTTACATGCCCAAGTCTGTGTTGTGGTTACGCTGCGAAAAGAAGGAGTTCGAGCGGCGATCGGCGCTCACACCTACAACCGCGAAGAAACTCATCGATGCCGGTTTTGAGATCATAGTCGAACGCGATGAACAACGGATCTTTGACGACGAGGAGTTCGAGAAGTATACTTTTCTTTCGATCACTGGAGTTCAGTCATTGATGTCAAAGTCTAGAGTGGGATGCAAGCTTGTAGAGAACAACAGTTGGCCATCTGCACCTAAGGATACACCCATTATCGGACTCAAGGAACTGCCAGAGTCTGATGAACCCCTTCCACATACGCACATCCAATTTGCACATTGTTACAAGCGGCAAGCCGGGTGGTCCAAGGTTCTCTCTCGCTTCCACAGAGGAGAAGGGACGCTTTATGATCTCGAGTTCCTTACTGATGCCTCTGGCCGTCGTGTGGCAGCCTTTGGTTTTCATGCAGGATTTGCGGGGGCTGCTGCCGGTACCCTGGCATTCGCCGCACAGATGAAAGGAATAACACTTGGTCACCTTGAACCCTATGTTAATGAAGAGGCTATGATTTCAGCGGTCAAGGCCGCATTGGGAGGCAGTGGTAAGAGTATCAAGGCACTTGTGATAGGCGCGTTGGGCCGGTGTGGTCGAGGTGCAGTTGACCTGTTCAGAAAGATCGGTCTTAATGAGTACGTCTTGACCAACATTACTTAGAGTGATGGCTGACTGCCAGGATCAGAGATGATATTTACAAGTGGGATTTGGCAGAGACGGCCAAGGGCGGTCCATTTTCCGAAATTCTGGAAGTTGATATATTCGTCAATTGCATCTACCTTTCGTCACAGATTCCATCTTTCATTACCCGGGAGACGATCGTTGCTGCAGGCCAGAAACGCCGCTTGTCAGTAGTCGTCGACGTGAGCTGCGATACGACTAACCCGTTTAACCCAATACCGATCTACGACACCAACACGACATTCTCGAAGCCTACTGTAACAGTTGATGGGCTTGGGTGAGTAGGATGGTTGCTTTTGCTCTAGTTGACCTAACTTGGAGCAGGGAGGTCCCGCCGTTGTCTGTGATTTCAATTGATCACCTGCCGACGTTGTTACCGCGGGAAGCATCTGAGCAGTTCAGCGAAGATCTGTTACCATCACTGTTGGGGTTTCCTAAGACGAGGGAGTGGAGTGAAGCAAAAGCACTGTTCCAGAAAAAGCTGAGAGAGGCAGAACTAGGCGAATAGGTGGGAAAGTGATGGGAAGGTTATGGTTGCCATGTGTAGTCTGTTTTGAACCTGGTCAACTTGCGCCTGTCTGAGTAAGATTACTTGGTCTTTTCCGTGGCTGGCCACACTCCCATGGCTTGTACTGTCCCGACAATCCGCGTTTCTCCTCCATGTGCCAAACACCTTTCTCCCCTTTGTCCCCCAGATACACCAGTAAATAATAAGGGCTTTGACAGAGAGCGGTTTGAAGCGCTCATTCAGGCCTCGAGGGAGAGGAATGCACTTGTCGGTGCAAAGAAGCCAGTAGACCTTCGCAAAGAAATTGCTCGCAGGGTGCACACAAATAAGCTGGGTTGGTCCCTTTCATGCCCCTTACAGATAATTTTTGCTCACTTGCCTATCACCTAGTTGAACGCCGGGCGCTCTTCCTCGCCAAGGTCCGTGCTCCCCCTTCCCCGACGGCTACGACGACTCCAAAAACCCCTCCCGATTCCCCTGCTATCTTCCATTATTCTCTTCCTTCTCCAGGACTTGTTTCCCCGCTTGCAATGTTTGATTCTGTTCACGGCATCGATGCTATTCCTCTATGCAGATCCATTGAGCAGGTTGACTTCCGCCTTGTCCATGACAAAAATATGCAAGTCAACCATAACCAAGTGTTGCCATCTTTAGACCAAATTTCTGCCCGTTTGAAGACCTTGGCTTCGGCACGTTCAACTACCATTGTCGATGGCCCTGTAGTTATTCCAGCATTGGCATCAACTCCTCCCTCGGGTAGACCAGCTACTATAGAAATTGGTCGTTTGAAGATGCCGGTTCGCAGTGCCAAACTTCTTTCGGTGGCTGCAATTGAGCCGCCATCTCAATCTCGACCAGCTACAGTTGCCATCCCTCCACCTCTGATTCCAGACACTTCGCTTCGTTCGAGCATGGAGATCACAACGACGGTTGCCCAACGAACAGCCACTGCGTCTCCAGCCAAGCTTACTGAGTCTAATCTCAAAATTCTTGATGCAAGGGAACGCAGAGCAAATAACATGCTTTCAACTCTCCGCAGACGGACCCTGTCTATGCCTCAGCAACCATCACAATCTGCTCAGCTCATTAATGATACAGTGCCTCGAAGTTTGACCAAAGACGCTGCAAGGCGAACAACGCCCGTGCCTATTCCGCAGGAAGTTATGGAATTAAGTTTGGAAGACCGCAAGTCACGGTGGAAACGCCATAGTGCCCCAGCTGACTTTATGCCGAAAGGCCATGCTGGGTTTGAGCATCCAGTTTTCGCTTACCCTGGTG
>Ga0153975_1000568_pt1 | contig 11706 bp, 12 predicted proteins | sample TSGA059MetaG_FD_104694 | JGI IMG/M metagenome (GOLD analysis project Ga0153975, IMG submission 104694) | Attine ant fungus gardens microbial communities from Georgia, USA - TSGA059 MetaG | ecosystem: Host-associated > Fungi > Mycelium > Unclassified | place: USA: Georgia, Yuchi Wildlife... | reverse complement strand
CTGGGCCGTCGCGAATCGCGGGGGACAGCTTACCGACTCGTTCCTTGAAGGGCCGGTCTGGCATCCTTCAGGCTGTCTGTATCTGACCGATATTCCCTATGGCCGCATATTCCGGGTTGATATGACAGGCAACTGGGCGCTCGTCGTGCAATATGACGGCGAACCTAATGGCATGAAACTCGCCGATCCGGATACGCTTTTGATTACGGATTATCGTCATGGGATCATGAAACTCTGCCTCAAAACCCACAGCGTGTCGCCATGGCTGGCTCGCCGTAATAGCGAGAGTTTCCGTGGTGTTAACGATTTAACCACCGACAGCCAGGGGAACCTCTATTTCACCGATCAGGGGCAAACAGGACTACACGATCCCACCGGTCGTGTTTACCGGCTGAGCCAGAACGGACGACTGGATATGCTGCTGGATAACTGCCCAAGCCCGAATGGACTGGTTCTGTCCCCGGACGAAAAAGTACTTTACGTCGCGATGACGCGCGGCAATGCCATCTGGCGCGTACCGCTTCAGCGTGATGGTTCAGTCAGCAAAGTCAGTCAATATTTTACCTCACACGGTCCCAGCGGCCCTGATGGACTGGCTATGAACGCCAATGGCGAGTTGCTGATAGCCAACCCTGGTCTGGGTCGCATCTGGCTGCTTAACGATCTGGCTGAGCCCGCAGAAATTCTCACCAGCCCTGCCGGGCGCTCCACGACCAACCTCTGCTTTGGTGGCGAAAGCCTGCAACAGCTTTTTATTACCGAATCGGTAAGCGGCAGCATTCTTACCTGCCCGATGAAAACACCCGGTCACCCATTGCCCTTTATTTCCACCGAATTTCTTTGAGAATAATTCTGCGTTTCTGAACGCAGCGGAGGCACCCATGAATCTGCAATCTGTAAGCGCTGACTCACCTGTTAAGACGGAAGCCGGGTCTGAACCCCATGATGCAATGAATCAAATCGATTTTGACCAAAGTGAACGGGCCGTAAGTAAAGCGTTCCGTCGTATCCTGCCGTTTATTTTCATCTGTTATGTTGTGAGTTATCTGGATCGCACCAACGTCAGCTTCGCTGCTCTCGGCATGAATGCCGATCTGGGGATTACAGCTGAGCAGTTCGGGTTCGGAGCCGGGATGTTTTTTATTGGCTATTTCCTGTTTGAGGTGCCAAGTAACCTCATCATGCAAAAGGTGGGCGCACGTATCTGGATCGCCCGCATTATGATCTCATGGGGAATCATCTCCATGGCGACCGCCTTCGTCACCGGGCCCACAAGCTTCGCCTTTGCCCGTTTTTGTCTGGGGGTGGCCGAAGCCGGATTTACACCCGGTATCTATCTGTTCTTCACCTACTGGTTTCCCGGAACCTGGCGCGCAAAAATTACGGCAGCCTTTTTAGTGGGTATCCCTGTAGCGAATATCATCGGCGCGCCGTTATCCGGGATGTTGATGCAAATCACCGGGCATGAGCACATCCGTAACTGGCAGTGGTTGCTGGTGCTGGAAGGTTTCCCGGCGGTTATCCTGGGCATTATCTGCCTGTTCTATCTGAATGACCGTCCGGCAAAGGCAAACTGGTTAACTGATGCGGAAAAAACATTGCTGACCAGGCGACTGGAGAATGAGCAGCAGAAAATTGAGAAGGCGCACGGTTCCAGCATGCGCGATGCGCTGCGTAATCCCTTGCTTTACCTGCTGGCCTTTATTAACTTCTGCGGCATTGTCGGTTCTATCGGCGTGGGCCTCTGGATGCCGCAGATCATTAAGCAGATGGGCGTCAGTCATACCGCCACCGGTTTCCTGACCGCGTTACCTTATATCTGTGGCGCGGTCGGGATGCTGCTCTGGGCACAGCGGGCCAATGCATCCGGCAACCGCATTCGGTGGATCAGCGCGGCGTTGGTTATTGCTGCTGTTGCACTGGCGTCGAGTGCCATCGTGGATCAACCGGTTATCAAGATGATTGCGCTCTGTTTCACCGTAAGCGGCATTCTGGCTTTCCAGGCTTCATTCTGGGCGCTGCCTTCCGGTTTTCTGACAGGACGCGCAGCCGCAGGCGGATTAGCAATGATTGTCTCTGTCGGAAACCTGGGCGGTTTTGTCGGGCCGTCCCTTATTGGCTTCATCCGGCAGTCAAGCGGTGAGTTTATGTGGGCGCTGCTGGCAGTTTCCGCCGTGTTACTGGCTGGCGCGCTTGCCGTAGCATTGGTTAAAGATCCCTATCGCAAAGGCATGTGAGATGGAAGTGAAGGCGCTCAGGCGCCTTTTAATTTTGGCGGGCTGCTATCTGGCCGGACTGGAGTGAAGAGCGAATTCTTTTAATATCATAAAACTGCACCACTAAGAATAGCGTCAGGAAAAGGCTTGTCAGGAAAGTAAATATTATGAGCTTGTGATAACTTTGATTTTTCTGGAGACGACCTATACCGTCCTGACGATAGCTATTACGAACCCATCCCAGCCCTTTTCACCCACGGTCTGAATCGCCGTGGCATCAAGTTGCTTATCCTCAGAGATCATCTCGATAAAATTTCGCAGGCCGATGACATTTGGATCATCACTTTCAGAATCAATAATGCTGCCGCCGCGCACCGTGTTGTCACCCACAATAACGCTACCTGCACGTGATAATCTGATTGCCCATTCCAGATAATGTGGATTATTCACCTTATCGGCGTCGATAAAAATCAGGTCAAAGGGACCTTTCAGAGTGGGCAGGATATCCAGTGCAGTACCCGTGTGCAGCATCACGCGTTCAGTCAGCCCGGCATTGCTTATATTCTGGCGGGCCACTTGTGCATGATGTTTATTGAACTCAATCGTTGTTACGCTTCCATGTGGCGGCAAAGCCCTGGCCATCCATAGGGTGCTGTAACCGCCAAGCGTGCCAATTTCCAGAACGCGCACAGCGCGTGACATCTGGATAAAGATGGACAGCATTTTTCCCTGTAGAGCAGAGACATCGTGTGTCGGTAATCCCTGCTTAACGTTGTTTTGAAGAGCATTAATCAGCTCAGGTTCCTGTGGTACGAGTTTTTCGGAAAACCAGGCGTCTACCTGTGCCCATTTATCTGAATCCTGCGAGGGATAATCAGGCGTTCTCATTAGTAATACTCCTCATCATAAGGACCAATGAAAGCATATACGCTTTTTGTTGCAACTGCCGACAGCCAGAGTCAGGTATGGAGCAGAAACAGGAAGTAATCAGCTCAATACGGGATAATGTTCACCGGACTGAAGTTATTAAAGCTAATATTACGGGCAGCAATACCTTAGATTTAATCATTAATTATACGCAGACATGATAGCTGGTAAGAATATTACTGACGAAGCGGTGAATCATTAACGCGGGAGGATCACTTACAGGAGGAACATTTGGTGTTCCAAACCACACAGGGTTGGCAGGGCAGATAGAGCCACAGACATACGCTGGAATACCCGCGAACGTGCCTGCTATAGATCGGTGAACATGCCCGGAACAGACAGCCAGCACGCTTTGAGGATTACGTCTGATGAAATCTTCCAACTTGTCCCCGCCTCTGCAGATCGTTTCATCAAGTGTGGGAATACCTGATTCAACTACGTGATGATGCATAAACAGCAATGCTGGCGCGGCATCAGCATCGTTGAATTGTTTATACAACCATTCGAGACGGTCCGAAACACAACCATGCTTCTGTGCATCTACCGTTGAATCCAGGCCGATTAAACGCAGATCTCCAGCATGATGCGAGAAGTGCATAGCTTCAACAGGACAGTCGTACGCCCATTTGTTATTACCCCACACCGAACGCATTAAGCTGCGATCATCTGAATTGCCCGGCAGTACGAAAGAAGGATAACTCTGCTGATCAAGAAGCGCTGCAATCTTTGTATAACCTTCCTGCCAGTATCCATCGGTCAGATCACCAGTTAGCACCAGTACGTCAGGTTTCAGGTGGGTGAGCCACGTCAAAACCCGGTCAAACCGGCATAAGTGATCATTATCTGAAGAAGCATGAATATCTGAAATTTGCGCTATTAGCATACATCCCTTAATGATTGAATGCCGAAAAAAATCAACGTGAAACTAATTTCAGAGACAATATCAGGATTTGATTATGAATAAATCGAAGATGTTTTCCTAATTAAAGCAGACAACCGGACATAATTAAAGTCCGTAAAGCTGGCTGACAAAATTTCAGGCTTTATAGTGATGAGACTCGACATCAAGCCAGCGGGCAAAGGCCATAAGCCGCTTTTCGAATACAGCTACGCTTCCTGAGGGTTGATGGCACATCTCAATTAAGTAATCCATCTCCTCTGAAAAACCCGGATACCGTGCATTAAATCTGGAGGAATATTCATCGAGTGTGTCGGGCCAATCCTTCTCCCCTTCTTTTCGAAGGATATTAGTTGCCCTGACAATTTTTCGCGCAGCCGAGCGCTGGAGTTGCAGCTTTTTATGCGTATCAGAAGAGGTATTGATTTGACTAAGCAGACTGTCCACAACCTGCAAAAAATCACCGTTCACGGCTAAGGCAATAGCTTTTGAAGGTTTAAAGGCTTGAAAGCAGCGGCTTAGATCCTCGCCATAAACGCAGTGGCAGTGATGTTTAAGCCAGTATCCCCAACTGAGTAAATTTTCAGGATCGAGCACTTCTTCCAAATGACCATAATCAAAATCAATTTTGCTGATAACTGGATTAGCTTTTTCAAGCATTGACTGAACAGTAGCAAGTTGCTCTTTATCAGCCTGATTGGTCTCATACCTGAGAATGATCGTCATATCCAGATCAGATCTACCAACCTTTGCCCTGCTTTCAGCCACACTCCCAAAAACGTATAAACTATGTATAAGCTCAGGAAAGCAGAGAGTGAGCTTTGCGACCACAGATTTAATCAACTGCAAAAATTCAGGCTGTATTTGCATGCGTTTTGGCAAAGAGATTAGGGCATTATCATCGACGGCCATCTTTACTCCATTATGCTAAGATTATTTTGCAGACAATAAGCATTTTGAGCATGACACTTTTGTACACAATACTATACGCGTGGTCGCCCCCTTCGCTCTGATTAAGTTTATCTCCTTGAATTATAATCAGAATTAATCTGGCACTGAGCGACTAGATAGTCTGACAGCTTGCAAAATTTATCTCCCTGAAAGCTTCAGCCATTAATCACATGCGACCTGTCACCGCTAAAATAACGCACAACATTATCAAATGCCGCTCTGAAATAGAGCGCATAGCTGGCCTTCTCCACATATCCCAGATGTGGTGTACACAGTACATTCGGCATCTGCAGGTAAGGATGCCGGGTGTTGTAAAGCGGTTCCTCTTCGTAAACATCCAGTGCCGCAAATCCAGGCCGCCCCTGTGTCAGGGCATTCTGCAACGCGCCGTCATAAACCAGTTCAGCCCGGCTGGTATTCACAAATAACGCATCAGTTTTCATCAGCGCGAGATCGGCTGGCGTGATGTTGCCTTGTGTTGCAGCCACCAGCCGCTGGTGCACAGTTAACACATCGCTGGTGGCGAAAAATTGCTCACGGCTTTCGGGGACCGTCCATCCGTTGCTCGTGCCTCTTCCTGCGCACGGAGACTTCCCCATACCTGCACCTGCATGCCAAAAACGGCGGCATAGGAAGCAAGACGTTTACCAATTTTTCCATAGCCCAGAATGCCGATGACCTGATTGTGAACCGCAGATCCGATTTCTGTTTGCCAGTGCCCTTCGGCCATTGCATTGACCGACGAGACAAATTTTCGGCAGGAGGCCATGATCAACAGCCACGTTAACTCCGCAGGGGCAACCGGGGAGCCACTCCCTTCCACAAGGGCAACACCCGCCCGTGTGCAGGCATCGATATCAACATTTCTCGCCAGCTTACCCGTCTGACTGATCAATTTAAGGTGTGGCGTGCGTCGCAGAAAGGCTTCGTCAATGACAGTCCTTTCGCGGATAAGTATTAATGATTCAGCCGATGACAGCTTTTCATCTGCCATCGGGTCTCTGCTGAGATCGCCCAGTGCAGCGCAGTGAAAGTTGTTATTACTGTGGAGAAAATCCAGTTTTTGAGTGGCAAACTGATAATCATCCGGGATGACGATATGAATGGTCATTAAGAAACCTCATTATTTGACAGTTGTGCACACATTGAAACTTCAATGATTAAAACCTTTATCTTTTTTACGATTTTGGAACTCATTACCCTTTCTAATATTCACTGTCAGCCTGCATCGTTATTTACCCTGTTTATGATCAAAACGATTACAGGTAACTTTTTCCCACTAAATCTTATTCATCTGCTATAAGCTAAGCGACCATTTTGAATGTGGGTCAATACCCGCGTCGGTGTCATGCTATTACGATGTAATGAAAAGTAATTCCAGGCCGATAACGATAGTGAGTAAGTAGTCTTACTCGCCAGCATAAGATATGAACACACAGCGAATGTAATAAAATATTGCCGAATTAAACAGTAAGCCAGCATATGAAACTGGTTATCATAATGATTATGCTGAGAAAAGATTAAAATAGTATGCGACAGTCGACAGAGTTCGCTGAGTTTATAAAGCCTGAGTTGCAGATAAACTATCGTTAACAGGCTGAAAATTATGTATTTACGGGAATGAAATGAAACCTGGTGTCAAGAATGATGAAACGCGCGAACTTTTGCAGCAGCGTATTAAGCTGGGCGAGTTTCACCCGTTTTTTCAGCCTATAGTTTCTCTGGAAGATTTGCGTGTGATGGGATTTGAGATGCTCGCGCGGCACATATCCCCGGAGGGTATCGTTACGCCTCCTGCAGACTTCATTCCGGCTATGGAGCGAAGTGGTCTGCTCGACGAGCTGATGCTCAGCCTTATGGCACAGGGTTTTAAAGTTGCTGCCACATGGCCAAAACAGCAGTTTTTATCAATGAACGTTTCTCCTTCACAGCTTGATGGCAGGTATCTTACTGAAATTATAAGGAATACAGCCCGTGAATTTCAGTTCGATCTCGCAAGGCTGAAGATTGAGATTACTGAAACAGCCCTGTTAAATGACATCAATACCGCCCGGACGGAGATTGAAGCGTTGTCGGGTATGGGCTGTACGATAGCAATGGATGATTTTGGAACAGGCTATTCCAGCCTCGCCTGGCTGATTCAGTTACCGGTTAACACGCTTAAAATTGACAGCAGTTTTATTCGCTCCATGCTGCACAAAAAAGACAGCCGCAAAATCATTTCCAGCGTCGCCGGTCTGGGCCGGAGCCTTGATATGGATGTGATCGCGGAGGGCGTGGAAACCGAAGAACAGGCTGAAATGCTAAGGGGGATAGGTTGCCTCTATGCGCAGGGCTATTTGTTCGGGAAGCCGGTCTCAGGAGCGGAAAGCTGCCGGATGCTTAATGCAGTACCGGATAAAGGATCTCTCCGGCGGGTTGCGCGTCTTTCCCTCGATCAGCGAGCACATCAGATTTCATCCATGTATGCGATTCCCGGCACGTCCATTTGCTTTCTTAATCCGGAATTAGTGATTGTTGATGCCAGCGACACGTTTGCCGAACGGGTCGGCTGGGCTCCGCAGGATCTTATCCATAAATATATTTATGAAGTTATTCCGTCACAGGCGGAAAAACTACTCTGGCTGCAGGAATTCAGATTGAAAGGACTCCCTTATCCACCTTATGAGGTTGTGCTGCCCGACGGGTCGTCCGATCTGGTCATGGTGACCCGGGTGGAAGATGAGGCTAAAGATTTGCTGGGCTTTTGTGTGTTTGGTGTGAAGATGAGCGATCGAAAACGTCATTAAGCTGAACGTTTTCTAAGTGATGACAATCACTAACGCTCAATATCGCAGATTGCGTTGTGCATATCTGACCTGCGCTTCAGGTGCCTTCAGGATTTATCTCTTTAATAAGCGTCTCGCCCTGATTATGGATGTTCCCGACTTTGGCTGAAACAGGGTGCCAGGTGAAATCCTTCTCGGGTAATGCGGCTTCATGGGCAATGTCCTGCGCCCGCTGTGATGAGGTTTCAACACTGAGCCACTCCCGAACCGCGTCCGCCCGTAAAACCAGTGGCCGGCGGTCATGAATATCAACCATGCCTTTATTGCTCGCCGCAGTGACGATAACAAATCCCTCCTGTCCATGGTCCTTACCATAAGGCGCCCGGCCAATAGCGGCAAAAAACAGCGGTTCCTTTTCTTTGTGATGAATAAAGTATGGCTGTTTCCTGTCACCCTCACGCTTCCACTCATACCAGCCATCGGCAGGAACAATGGCGCGTCCCTGCTCCCATAGCGGCTTAAACATACGCCCGGTTGGGGCTGTTTCACTTCGGGCGTTGATTAGCGGCTGCTTATTCCACCACTCAGGACCGTAGCCCCAGTAAACCGGGTCCAGGTGAAATTCATCGTCCCGCTCATTGAGCAGCAGCACGTTGGTACCTGGCGCAACGTTGAAACGCCCTATCGGCTCCGGATCATAAATGATTTCATCGGGCTTCAGTCCCAGAGAGTCGAAGTAATCGTCCCGGCTACTGTACTGCGCAAACCGTCCACACATAGGCACCTCCTGGCATAAGGATAGTCCGGTGTTGATTAAGTCATGATCAAAATATTCACTTTCTGGCTGAAGATATCGCGCCAGCTGTCGAGAATGTAGTAAAGGAAACGAAGAGAACCGAATAACCCGGGCTGCGAGGTGTTCAGCTTTGCTGATGGCCAGCCAGATTACCCAAATTTGCCTCTCTGCCCTGGAAGTAATTATTGCTTGCTGAGCCTGTCGACCAAAGAACGACGTTGGATCGGTGTTACTGAGCAACTGCAATGTACAGCCCGTCATTAAGGAGCTATGTGATTTCGGTTATTAGTAACAGCGTGATATTTAACCATCAGGAAAATAAATAATGAGCCTCGTTTATATACCTGCCCTCATTCCACTCTTGCTGAACAAAGAGAATGAGAAAGGAAGCCCGCTTACAGAGGAGGAAGTCAGCAGCATCAAAAATAGTGCCACCTGTATTGAAGTAGCGCGTGATGTTGCTTTTACAATGGCGGAATGCCGCGGATACTTTGATATCAATCCTGAAAAATGCTGGGAAGAATGGAGAGCGTACCGGAGTGAGCGACTGCACCAGAGTGGTCACCGCTAAATCACATTCATCTCCGGCATTCGCTTTTGCGGGATAAATATCTGAAACAGACCTGACTCAATCCGTGTTGATCGCATCGCCACAATGGCCGATTCCTGCTGATTATCAGGCTCTGCGCGTAACGTGCACATACGGATAGCGGCAGGCCATGCGGGAGTCGGGAACGTCGACGTATAGCCATGCTAAGTGAAAGGAGGTAGAGTAATATTTTTATAATGTGAGTGTTATTATGAATCGTAGCGAGGAAATTCTTGAGGCAGCAGAATACTGCATGCGACAGAAAGGCTTTTATCAGACATCGGTTCAGAATATAGCCCGACAGGCAAATGTCAGCGTCGGTCTGATTTATAAATATTATAAAAATAAAGAAGCGATTATCGAAGCACTGATTAAAAACGTGGTGCAACGGATGATTGATTCACTCAAAGAGGCTCTCGACAATCTTGCTCATGCAGGTAACGTCGCCCATTCTGCGCACGGCGTTGTGTCAGTCGACGTTGAAAAAAGCATTGTACTGCTCATTGATATATCTGCAGAAGCCACACGTAATGAGCGGATCCGTCAGATTATTTACGATGCCTGGCAGACTTTGAAAGAGAACTTTATTACTCAGGAGCAGGTGCTTAATCCGTCGCTGGATGCTGAGATTATCCAGACACGCCTGTATATTATGTCACTGATCATAGACGGTATGATTATTCGCCGCTATATGAAACAGCGTGAAATCGATGGCCGCGTGATGTCATTCCTGGATGTCATCAGTCATGACATTAATCAGAACGGTGTCGCCTGACTCACGAGAAAAGATGGCCGGCGAGAAGGGTGTTAATCCGCGCTAACTCCTGCTGATTAAGGTGTTTGTCGCCAAACGTACGACAGGCCACACCATCCACCAGCATCAGCAAAAACTGAATACGGTCACTACGCTCTTCAGGGGTCGCTGCTGGCATCTGCCGCTTAAAAACCTCTTCAAGCTCTGTAAAAAGCAATTGTTCTTCATGTGCAAGCAACGCGCGAACTAATTTATTACGTGATGCCTCTGAATACATTTCCAGCAGTAAACAACGATCCCTGAAAGACCAGTCCCGCCAGAAGTCGGATTCCGTATTGATAATATTTGAGACGCTGGTTTGTAGCTGAAGATTTTTAAGTAAAAACATTCGCCAGTTTTCTGCGATACTTTTTATCGTCTCACTGACAATTGATTCTTTGCTACTGTAATAGCGATAAATCTGCCCGGCACCCAGACCTGACTCAAGGCTTATGTCAGCCATGCTGGCACCATGAAAGCCAGAGCGACTGAAACAGTTTTTCGCTGCCGAAATGATCTGCTGCTGTCGCTGCTGCAGGAAATCCTTACTGTCTGACCTGCTCAAATAACCTCCTGTTAACTGACGTCACACTCGCCCTGATATTAATTCTCCAATGATAACCGAGGCAGGGGTGCGAGAACATATCAGCCGGAAATTCAGACATCAGATATGATGATTTCACCTTCTCATCTCCTGAAATTTACGCTGAGATTACGCTTTAACATGGGTGCGCATTCCCGCCTGAATGCGCACCCTTTTTTACATTTTCAGTTGCGACTCCTGCAACGCCGTGCCGCCGCCCATCACCTTGTAAAACGTGTTCAGATTTTGATAGTACGCCTGCTCAGCGCTGACCAGACTGGTTCTGGCGGTATAGAGCGTACGCTGAGCGGTTAACGCATTCAGATACGTGTCCACCCCATTCTGATAACGCAGATCGGCCAGATGATAGTATGTCTGTGAAGCAGCAACATTGTTGCGCTGGCTGTTCAGCTGATCTGTGATGGTGCCCTTACGAGCCAGAGCATCTGCGACTTCCTGAAAAGCGGTTTGCACCGCCTTTTCATACGCTGCCACATAATACTCTTTTTGCGCTTTGGTGTAGTTCAGGTAAGAAACGTTGTAGCCACCTTTAAAGATCGGCAGCGAGATGCTGGGCGCAAAAGACCAGATCCCTGCTCCGTTTTTAAACAGTGAAGAGAGATCGGAACTGCCGACGCCACCGCTCGCCGTCAGTGAGATGCTCGGGAAGAAATTTGCACGCGCCGCACCGATATTGGCATTTGCTGCCTTCAGGTTATGCTCAGCCTGTAAGACATCAGGACGATTAATCAGGGCTTCAGATGAAACACCCGCCGGCACGTCACGCAATGCCTGACCAACAGATTCGATGTTTTGCGGCAGCAGATTATCAGGCACGCTTTTACCCACAACCAGGTCCAGGGCATTCTTATCCTGCGCCACGCTGGTGGTATAGCTGGCTACATCTGACAGTGCAGACTGCCAGGTGGTTTCTGCTGAAGCGACATCCACCATTGAAGCCACGCCATTTTGCAGACGTTTGCGTGTCACCTCCAGTGACTGGCGCGTACTCTCTGCTGTCTCTTTCGCAATCTCAAGATTGCTGCGGTCGGCCGCCAGCTGTAACCAGTAATCCACCGTGTTATAGAGTAAGGTCAGGCGCGTACTTCGCGCCCCTTCCAGCGTGCCGAGATAGGTTTCATACTGCTGGCGTGACAGGCTTTGATTTTTGCCAAACAGATCCAG
>Ga0153975_1000563_pt1 | contig 11744 bp, 21 predicted proteins | sample TSGA059MetaG_FD_104694 | JGI IMG/M metagenome (GOLD analysis project Ga0153975, IMG submission 104694) | Attine ant fungus gardens microbial communities from Georgia, USA - TSGA059 MetaG | ecosystem: Host-associated > Fungi > Mycelium > Unclassified | place: USA: Georgia, Yuchi Wildlife... | reverse complement strand
TTTACATTATATAATACTTGTTGGATAATTTTACCAAGTTTTTCTCACAGTGCATACTGTGACACGGTTCAACAGGGTTCAACAAGTTCACCGTCATCGCCGCCTGCTCCGACCGTGATGATGAACGTTCCTCAACTTATCTCTATCTAATCGCCCACCGCCCCAACGCTGTTTTACAATCTTTGAACGTCTCTTAGGCTACATCTTTGCACTAATAGCTTTTGCAGAGTGCTCAGATGTATCTCTTCACCCCCAATCACGTGTCCCTAATTGCTGCATGCTATCCCTCTTCATCTGCACTCGCTTCTTCTGGTCCTGAGTATCGTCCGAATCTGCAAGAGCTCTCCAAGCTCACATATTATGCTGCCAATCGCCCAGGAAAGATAAACAAGCTCGGGGGCGAACTGGAGAAACGTATCAGGTCAGCATGCCACAAGGCACAGTATCATGCGAATCTCCGAGCTAGAGCGTGTGTCTTCAAGTTCCTCGAGAAGTTTTCTTGAACATCTTATATATACCTCTCCACCAGATCCTTACTCATTACACTTTCCATCTTACGCGCTCTGGCGGTTGAATGTCGACGTGACATATCCTTACTATCCCCTGCTTTGATCGCATGCCTCAAAGTCACGTTGGATTCCCTCTCTTCTGACTTAGAGGTCGTGGCGCGAGCAGCCAGCGTCGTCAGTACTATACCTGTAATTTTGTTCAGGCTAAGCTCATCTATGTTACAGTTTACCGCCTGGTGCACTTTCACTGACGGCCACGTCATTGGAGCGGACTCTCACTTGGCCCTGGACTATCTGGCTGTCCTACGACAATTTGCCTTGCAATCCACTGCCGAAGTCAAGTCGGTCGACCATGAGTTACGAAACAGGTGAGTACTTGTCCAATTACCAGCGACTCATTGACCACTGATCGGTCTGCTTAGGACTCGTCTAGTCGGGTTGGCTACCCTCACAGGCGCCGTGAATTCAGAAGCCCTTTATTGTTCCTCCCAACAGTACAAGCTACAGGTATCGATCATCTCTCGTTCTTTGCTTTTCCATGTCATGCACGCGGACCTGCCTGTACTCGATGAGCGGTGAGTTTTGGTGTCATATACTGGGCGAACATGCACCTTATTTTGAGTAAAGTGCGGAGGCTATCAAAGGCAGCACGTCTTCCATATATCTTGCGGAATTCCGTTCGCGCCCTGTCGTCGAAAGGCGTGCTGCATCCATTCACGCACACGTAGATGGGGAAAGCGGCCCGTCTTCCTCCGACGTTCTAGACACATCGTTAAGGGCACTACAACACATGATACAACACTCGAATGGCGCTCAGATGGGCTTCTTGATGCAGGCAACGTTCGAGGCCCTCAGTGATCTCCACGTTTGGGAGAAACTTGGTCGATGTCAATGGCTAGCTCAGAAGGCGTGTGAATGGGCACAATACCAGTATCGCTATGCAGTGCCGACGCGATTGGTGGAACAGCTCCTTTCGCTACAGGACTCACCAGAATGCACGGCCCAGCACAAAGCTTTGACTGCTATGATCACAGCGGTCTTCACGTCCCCCGTACCTCTTGTTAATTTGTCCACGTCAGACATCATCTCAAACCTCATTACTCTGGTCCTACGGCGGGTATCAATTGATGCTGACGACGCCCTCCTACCATCGCTCGTAGAATGTATATCGTCTTTGGGCGCCCACATCTACTATTCTGACCAGATCCAAGACCTTGCTAGTGAGCTTATTAGCCGTCTTGTCACCGTCGAGATGCAAGGAGTCACTGGTCGTGACAAAGATCCTGATAATTACAGGCGAAGTCAGGCCATTAGATGTCTCCTTGCTGGTCTTCTAGGTCTCATGCGTGCTGCTGATGACTCTGAAACGGTATCGGGTGACAAAAATGTCCAACAAACTATCCCCTCCTCGACCATCTCAACTCCACAAAATAATGTCCCTTCGCAGGGACTTCCTTCTCACGGTTCTCGAAGGACTAGAGTTTCTGGAGAAATATGGTATGAGACCCTGAGTCTGCTCTGCGACGGCGATTATTCGGTACGGAGCGATTATGCCCACACTCTCGTTAGCTACTTGCGCAAAGAGATTCCAAAACGTGGAGACACGACAGATGAACATGGTGTCAGACGACCTCGCCCTCTCATCGAAGGTAGCCCGACACACCAAGCTAACAACATCAATTTCCTTTTATTTGGCGACTCAGCGACGCGATCGCTCCATGCTACACATGCTTATCTCTTTATACTAGCGACATCTTCGTCACTTGGCATCTCATTCAGCTCGTCTCCTTCACCCGCATACTCTGCAAATGGTGACATCCCTACAATCGGAGTAATAGCCGCCACGCCACAGAATGAGACGGGTCCCACCAATGGGAATTACGTCGACCTGCAAAGCTCTTCGCCTTCTCGGAGATCACCAGCACCGTTGGCCCGGACGCGCAAGAATTCGAATGCACAACGCTTGTTGGAGAGCGTGCCTGAAAAGGTTTCTGCAGCTGCTTCAGCATCCTTGTCGGACTATGCGCTTATTTTGCATGTACTTTCTGCTATCCATGAGGAAGTTCCGACTCGCGGCCTTCTTGTTGGTCTCCCGATGCTCATGGCGTTGCATGGAGCCACCGAAATTGAAGATGAGACGAATGGCGCTTCTAAACAACGAGTAAAAGTTATCCAGGAGTTGCTCGCTCGTATTTGGTTAGTGCTCGGTCGCGTGTGGGAGTGCCCGGAACTAGTGGATCTTTCTGAGAAGGTTTGTCGTTTTTTTTTTAAATTTTGGGAATGATTATTAATGAAGGAAGTAAGGCTTTATCAACGATGGAAATGGCTCCGATGCTTCCTTCTCTCCCAAAGTTCACTACTGGGGTCCTACGCCCAGCAGAAGCAGCAGTAGCATTCCCCAGTAGTCCAGGGGACGCGGAAGTGGCGCAATGGTCATCCGTCAATCCTGAGGAGGCACGGGCGATTCTGGTGTCGTCTAAATCTGTCCAAGAAGCAACAGGGCTGGATCGCCAAGGACTACTTCGCCGTTTTTCGGTCAAATGGACCGTAGACATGGCTCTTAATGACTGTGAGGCGAACTATTCTGATACCGACTGTCGTGCTCATCTAAAAACATAGCTGCGGAGAGGCCAAACAACCAGAGACATAGGGCGGAAGGTCAACCGCTGTTGAAGTTGTCGCCTGCTCTTATGGCTATCGAGAACCTCTCCCTGCAAAGTCTGACGCGGTCAGTCCGTGGGGTGGGTGTGACTGATTTGCGCGAGGCGCTCGAAGGACGTGCAGGAGCATCCAACACGGCTCTTGCCAGGCCACCTTCCGTATCCACCCTCGACCATTCACCTTCCCTTGATTTCCGCTCTACTCGGTTGGGCCTGACGCGCAGTAGGTCGAGACCCAAGAAGCGTGCCGTTACAAGTAGTGCGGGCGAAGTACGGGACGTCTTGAACAGATTAGGAATCGGAAAACAGAACGGAAGTAGCTTGTTGAAGGCTTCCTTCCCTACGCTGCATAAACCCGATCACCAGTGAGCGTCCAAATCAGATTTGCATGTATCTTTCAGTCTGATCATGTGCTGCAAAAGATCACCTGTTTGATCATCTGCTCTCAGTATGGAGCATCGTCATTCCTTTCTCATTGGTTTCGAGTCGCATAAGTTTTTTTTTTTTTTTTGATCGCATCTCTTCCATCATGATCTGTCGCATCGTATTTGATCACATGTACTTAACTTAACCATTGGATCCCGCAATAACGGACTTTCTACGAGGAATAGTATTTAGAATCATTATCTCTTCCCGACACGTCTGCTCTGGGCAATGGTCACAATCCGGCGCCGAGCCTCTTCTTCTTTCTCCGCCCAATAAGCTAGCTCCTTCTGGGATTTAGTGTGCGTACTCAGATGTGTCCCTTTCTGAACAAGGAAAGGCCCTTAGAAGATACACTCTGAACATTCCAGGAGAATAACCTACATTGAGTCCCTGCAAAAGAACCTCGTACATAGCTGATTGTTTGGTAGCTTTAGCAACGTCGTCACTGATGCTCTCCGTATGGCGAGTGATCAATTTCGTAAGCTCCTGTCGGAGGCGAAGGAGACTACGTAACATTGTGAGCCATGAAATAAAGAGGCAAACTGGATGTTTACTTGGAAAATATCATCGTCTCTTCTTCCTGGTCAGTCAGGATGATGAAGGAATTAAACATGACAAGGTATCTGTTGCAAGTCTGCAATAGTTTGAATCAGCCCCGCAAGTAGTTCACACGAGGAATCTTTACGTTTAAAACAGACGCATCTGTCGTTGACGCAGCTCTACTGAAGTAGCTGGCGGCGCTACCTTCAGCAAGCTTCCTCAAAGCATCACAATGTTCAGACATAATTTTCTGGAAGACAGGCCACATTTGCAATCGCATGGTGAACAAGAAGTTTTCCAGAGGCGCGCAATCCCTCTTCTGCACTTCTGCAGTTACAGCTTCCGTCAGACGGATCATCGTGAGTAGGGGCACGGCCGGTGGCACAGTTTCAAGAACGGTAGTAAGGAAAGTCTGAACTATTGTTATTTATCTCCAAAATACGAACGGAAAACAGATGTCGTACCTTGCAGTATTCTAGAACAGGGTCTAGGATTTGTTTCCAAATTGCATCTAACGGCGCGCGCTCCGCCTTGTCCATAAGGCTGGGACGTGCTGTCGCATTGCGAAGTTCCTTCCCATTACTACGGAAGGACCTAGAAACATGGGTACCAATTTCGGAACCAGCATTGGACCTTCTATCGTCAAAGCCGCGATCAGCCGACAAAAGGGTGGCAGGAGGTGAGAACAGGGCACTGTCAGGTTCATTCACAAGAAGGGGCGCAATGGGCTCAGAACGGAAGAAAGCGAAGATGAATGCATATTCCGCGGTGGCATTGTCCATCAACACCAGAAGAAGGGATCTAAGAATGGCTTCGATAGGCTCTTTCTGTGACACATGCCTCAAAACAGGGTATCAAAAAAATACGATGACATGGCACTCACGTGAGACTTGTCATCTGCCATGTAAGCGAGAACGACGCCAGATCCCTCCACCTTTGCATATGCTAGACGATCTGGAGATAGGTATGGTTCACCCTCATCTCCATTACCTGAGATAATTGACTCGAATTTCTCTAGCGTCCTCGCCTAATGTTCTAGTTAGTGACTGCATCCAGACATAAATCACGGGAAAACCTTGATCCATCCCAAACTGCGTATATAACGGCGAAAACCAGTCTCATAGTATGTGCGGGCCGTGTTAGTATAAGCCCTTTGAATCTCGTTGGAAACGTTTGGCGCCTGGCGCTGAAGGAACGCATATAACGCTCTGTACTTCACAAAAATCGAAGTCTGCATAACTTGCATGTTTGTCGTGACGCTTGTTCGTATCGGCTGTAATAACGCAAGAAAGAAGGTTCGTAGTTTGGTAGCTGCCTTAAACAGGTATTCAACAAACGTGAAAGAAATGGACGGCAATGAATCCACGCACCACTATACGAAGCCCCTCTGCAACATCTCCAAGATCCCTGGCGGCTTTGACACGAGACCGAGCGTTCAGGACATCCAGCCGTCGTTCGAAGTCAGTTATGGCCGCTATCCAAGGCTCCCCGACATCTGTATCCAAGATAGTAGTTGCGAGTGACGGAGGTATCACGAGGTCTGACAGGAGGCTCGAAAGCGGTTTCTCTATTCTCTGGAGTCATGGTATGAGATGATAATCCGGTTGAATTCGGTTCTTGAACCTACACGACGACTCTTCAGCCTGTTATCGATGTCTGTGCTCCTTTCCTGTAATTCTGATATCTGGCCGGATACGGAGGAGAGGTCCTTTTGAAACGTAGACAGGAATGATTGTAGAGAATCCAGAAGATTTACACTTGCCTGAAAGGTCGAGCGACTCAGAAGCAGGGGTGATTGTAGTAAGCATTGTACGCACTTCGACTTGTTCATGGAGATCAACAAAATCCCTCGCTTGACTGTGATCTGTACATTCGTCAACCCACTTACAAATGTCATCGTCAAAAGGATCACTCACAGAACAATTTCTGTTGACCATCGTCAGTTTTGGTGTCCGGTGTCAGAATATCATCTAAAACAAATGAGCTACAGAACTTGCACAGGACAGAGTATGTTTAAGTGCCCACCATTCATCATCGGTTGGGGGGTGGGCGGGAGTCGAAGTGACCGTCTACGACTGCTTTCGCTTGCACCCCGGTTACAAATTTACAATAATGAAATCTGCTAGACTTCGGTGCACCGCCACAGCACCTGCTTCAAGTTGCACCAAGTCACGGTAGTATATCATATGTGACTACGACCGACTGTCGATTGACCTGCCTAGGGAGACCGGCGATCACTCAGTACTCAACTCTCGGGGTCAGTGTTCCTGCGTCGAAACTCACTCATCTAAATCTTGCAGTATGTTTCGAAAGACCGCAGCACATATATCTGCGCAATGAGGCGCAATGCATGCCACCTTTGTTCAAGGAAGTAACGCGATACGAAAGTACGATAACATATCTAATGAGCAATAACCAACTAGCAATATCGTGAGTGTATAGTAAGATGTCTTTTCTCAGTCATTTTATGTCTGCTTGCCCCGGAGTTCGTCTTGAAGTTGTTTAAGTAAAATGGGATCCGCCTTGTTGATATACTGATTGAAGATATGAATGCCTCCACAGGTCCTCTCGGCTTCCTGCAATACCGCGGCCACATAATCTGTGAGCTGAATAGTACGAACAGGGTCATTGTCCAGAGACTATAAAATACACGAGTTGAACAACAAAATTTTGACGAGTATTTGTTGACTGACCAATTGACGACGATCAAATTCTAAGGTGTTTTCAGACTCTGCATAGTATGACTGCGGCACCTGATCGAGATCCCAGTGCAGTGTCAATGGACTGGTGCTGCAGCATGAGTATGAACTTGCAATGGTTTGTCATCCATGTAGACTTACCCAGCCTCATCATCTTCAGTCAATTTCCGACTCTCCTTGACCTCGAAGAATACATCGGTCCAGAGGTTAAAAATCTCAGTTGGTAAGCGATCCAGCACTTCAGGACGGCCCGTTGATACCAGGGATGCTACGCCGAGGGCAGCTAGTTTGCGGTAACGGGGCTCCGACATATGGTCGAACTGCCATACGAGTGCAAGTATGTGAATGTGAACGAGCACAGCGCTTCATGGACGAACCTGTCGCCACCAATGGTCCATCACTGTTTCCCAGATTTTAGCTTCTGGGACATTAATGGTCTGCGATGTTGCCAAAATAAGCTGCAGGAACATCTGTCTGTCAGCCAGAGCGATCCTCGCAAGTAAATAGACGCATTCGGTGAGTAAGATCGGCGAGCTCTACGGACCGTGAGCAGAGGCACTGTGCATTGATAAGTCAATCCAGATAGCTCACCTCCTCGGCGTTCAAAAGGTTAACAATGTGGCTAAACAAACCAGCAACATGCATAGCTTCACCCCATAGTGCAGAGGGCGCTAACTGAGTCAGGAATTGAAGACATGCCAGTATGTCCTTCTGATTGGTCATTATGGCCTGGCCTGTGAGTGCTTTCACAAAGGCGTTCATCAGCGGAAGGGAGAAGCCCTAAATACTTAGTGGCGCCTTTGAGTAGAGTGGTTAAAATAAAAAAAGTACCTGCAAGACAGTAGAAGCGTCGACGAATAAATACGACTCGATTATGGATACTATCTTGCCAAGAAGGTCTAGATTGTCAGACAAAAGAGAGATTGCTAGGGGGACCAGTTCGATGAGACCGGGTCCACTAGCACTGCTCAACGATGATGAATTGCGAATGGCAGCCAGCCAGAGATTTAGTGCGTCTTCATCGAGGTTGATGGCAACCTTCACTTCCATTAGTAAACAGCACGTCGGGCAGATAGAGAATCTTACACCTGGGGAAAGACCTTCTCGAACAAGAGGGATGATAATGGGGTTTAAAGACACCTTCGTCGCCTATAATGGCATCACTGGTATTGCAATATGCAACTGCACTTAAAACACTGAACTCACTGAGACTAGACTTGTCACGACGACCAAGAGTTGAGCTTTGAATAACCACTCCTCGCCCGCAGCAGTCCCTGAGGTACGTTGAACAAACAGCATGATTAAGGAAGCATCGATAGTAGACTTACACAGCTGAGGGATGTTTTCCGAAATCATTTGCGCGTGTGGTGTAATCTGGCAAAGGGAGTAAAGTGTCACGGTATTGCATAGGAACGGTGAGAGAACTCACCCGAGGACCAGAACACTCGATCACCACATTGAGACTCTTGGCTAGACGCTGTTTCACTTCCATCGTGTCCGCCTCTCCAATAAGCTTTACAAGTTCAGTGACTGCAGCGGGCAAGTAAGGTGCAAAGACACCAAAGTCGAAATCAACTGTCTACATGAAGCATGGAGAAGTGAAAAATAATGAATTTGCGAACATATAAAATAAACGTACGTCGATGCACTCTCGTAGGGCTGCGGCGGCAGTTAGACGAACAACAGAATCTGTTCCAGGTCCTCTATCTCGCAGTAAGTGGACGAGGAGTTCCCAAACATTCGGATCATTGGCAGGTGCACACATGTCACTGATCCATTTTCCGATAAGCCAGGCTATACGACGCTTGATGATAGGATAACTGTAGTGTTCAATGAGTGAATATGACCAAAAAAAGCCAAGGTTCAAAAGCATATTCACTTCTGGTTCGTCTCCCTTGCCTCCGCGAGAAGATTATGCTGCAACCATTGGCTGAAAGGAATGACGTCTCGTAGGCGAGTCGCACAACGTCCGATGGCACAGTACAGGGCTTCCTTTTGTATGACACTTGCCAAATCAACCGTTGGTTGAGCTGGACATGAACTCGTCAGTATAGGTGCTCATGCTGAATATATATTCACCAATTGTCTGCTTAAAGGTGGTTTCAAGAAGTGGCGTGACATAATCCTTGTATTGCGATGAAAGAGTCATCAAGACGCGTTCACCGCATGGCTAGAAATGTGAGACTTGCGACAAGCTGAAGCTATGCGCAGAACGCACTCGCAATTCATACTCCCATTGATCGTTTTCTTTATCTTCCACATTGACCCATTCTTCTGGATCAGACATCCAACCTTCAAGATCTGATGGTTTTAAGGGAATGAAGCGCGTCACGAGAAGCCGGACGGCATCCTCAACAAACTCTTGCGAGAGAGCTGAACGTCCGTCGTCAGCACACGACCACAATTCCCAAAGACAGTCAATACTAGTCTCGGTTTTTGGGCCACCTTTGCGGAACGGTGTCCATCTCGCGAGATTTTCCTTGAAAAGGACCATTGCCTGGAGGAGAAAACGCACCGGGAAAACTGCTGTCGGAGTGTCTGCAGATATATGAGCGAGGTGAACATCGGGGCAAGGTTAAACTCAGATACCTTGAATTAGCTCTGGCGGACCATTCGTAGCTTGCACAACTCTATCCCAATAGTAGAGGACGATTTCGTTGCCTGTCGGGAGCTCAACAAATTTTGCAGGCTCGAGCTGCTGTAATCTGCGGAAAAACTTTCCAAAAAGGCGGACATGACGAGTCAGTCTGTCAACAGACAAAAGTGTGAGACGATCTGATGTTCCAGATGCTCTCAGAGCAAGAACAAGGTTAATCCGAAGTTCGGAGTATATTTTCAACTGTGCAGTTGAACTCTGGAAAAGTTGCAGGAACTGTACAGTTTATAGCAGATCAGCAAAGCTCGCAGACTTCTCACAAGGGGAACAAACCCAAGGCTCGAGTTTCGCAGACCCGCCTTTCTCAGGCTTAATAAGCCTGGGCCAGAGCCAAAGAGCCATCTTTACGAGACACTTGTAGATGAAATGAGCCACGATGAGATTATCAGCGGTGCGCTGATCACTAAGCACTGGCGGCACGAGCTCGGAAATCATTGTCGACAATTGGGAGTAATAGGCGAAGATCACTCCATGCAGTTGATCGATGACCTGAAGCAGAATAAGGCAATGAGGTCAAGAACGAGATGAAGAGGAACATGCATTGGCCATTGTTTTAACACCGGTCAACATCTTGGCGCCGCTGAGCTCTTTTAGGAGACAGTTAAGAAGTGCCAGACTCCTCCGAAGGGCAAGGGTTGATCGGGGGTCATTGTTGGGGGAACTACATTGCGATTGAAGATTTGTGCGGATGACGTCCATGATGTCGGCTAGGAGCGATGGCCTAATCTAGAACTCAGCGCTACAAAGATTGTCAAAATAAAATCAAAAGGTACCAATTTATGGGATAATCTTGCCGGGCAATCTTGGCGACAATTACTTCATTGCACTCCGCGACCTTATCGAGTGAAGCGTAAATAAAGTAGTCGTAAAGCGATATTGAGTCAAAATACTTGCCGTATCGTCTTCCTCGTCAAAGAAGGACATGCATCGTGCACGGATTCTAACTCGGTGTTCGTCTGACAAAAGCCTACTTAATGTCAGCGAACAGACGCGCCATATCTTCGATGAAGCACGCACTTCCGTGATCTCCAGTGATTTAACGCGTTGTTTTTAAATTGAATGATACTCTGTTGCCTGACGGGCAGTGGTACTGATCGTGTAGCGGCGATCTCATGTAAACCGTCGAAAGTTCCAAAGTAGTCCAATAATTCCTTGACGCGTTTACTGGACGCCTGAACTTCGGCAGGGTTTTGAGACGATGCTTGAGTGATGACTCGATACAGCTCTTGGGGGTCAACGACCTCTGTGACGGGGCCAAGTTTAGGTCCTGTTGCCATGTTCATTGTTATCGGCAAGAGATCGGGTGAGTAACTCCACCCTTAGCACGGCGCACTGATCAAACTTCTTGAATACTTTCAAGTCACAGTTTATAAGTATAACCATTAGGAGACAAACAAACTCAAATAACGCGTCTCGACAGCGCCGTCACGGGTCCTTGATCATTGCACACACTTTACAGGCCATGTCAGGAAATTCCAAGCGCAGGTTACTTGACGAAGTCGTCGACGACTCTGAGCCTGAGAGGGAGGCAAAAAGGCAAAAGATAAGGGAGCAGGCACACTTGGCACGGAAGAAGAAATGTGCAAGTTTGCACCCACAGCAATCTGATCGACTGGACCAAGATGTTATTGAATTAACCGACACCGAATGCGAACCTCATGATCAAATGTCAGCTACTCCTGGCGCTCAGAGCCAGGTAGACAAGTCCGTCATTGGTGAGCCTGTCGTTCCTGTGTCTCAAGTTCGGCGAGCCGTGGCGCTCACGCCCTCTCAGCTACCAGCTGTAGTCTGCTGATAAAGTTTCCGTCCTCTCCGGAGCCAGAGCGTATGAACCATCTTGCTACTGATATGTCTCGACCTTTGCTTGCTGCTAGTGAGTACTGCATCAACTGTTAACTTTCCGCTTGCTGAAAAGTTCTTGGCATAGCTCATGACCGGTGTGGACATCTGAATGATGTCCCCGATACCACATATAGTGCGCAGAACAAGCTGGGTACAAATCGAATTTCTACATACCCCACCCCGCCTCCAATTGCGACACTCGAAGCATTGCTGTCTAGTGACTCTGAGGATGAATTCCGTCTAAATCTGTCTCGTTTCGCTTTCAAAGCATCTGCCTCTAACACACAAGTGGATAAACCTGGGGGTTCGTCGCGGTCAGGTAGTGCTGTCGCGTCGCAGACGCTTCCAGAATCATCATCTGCTCCGAAAGCAAAGTTGAAGCGTCCCAATGCTCACCGCTTCTCCGACGACT
>Ga0153975_1000560_pt1 | contig 11753 bp, 14 predicted proteins | sample TSGA059MetaG_FD_104694 | JGI IMG/M metagenome (GOLD analysis project Ga0153975, IMG submission 104694) | Attine ant fungus gardens microbial communities from Georgia, USA - TSGA059 MetaG | ecosystem: Host-associated > Fungi > Mycelium > Unclassified | place: USA: Georgia, Yuchi Wildlife... | reverse complement strand
CGTGCTTCCACCCATCCCGACGCCGAACATATTATTAGCCCCAGTCGAAGTCAAACTTCTCTGAAGGAGTATGGTAAGATGAATTCATGAGAAAGAATTGCAGTCATACATGATTCGGTGAAGCTGAAGGCGAATGATCAGAGGAGCGCGTCGACGAGCTAGATGGTTTCCGAGAAGTGTCTCCGCGATGAGTTGACATGGCAGACTGCAGTGAAGAAAAATGATTCGCGCGCTAACCGGAAGTCAAAAAGGTGGCAGGGAAAAAACCTGTGTGTGGTACTCACGGAGAAAGAAAACAGGTAAGAGCAAATTATAGAGTTTTAGGTGGAGGTGTGCAAACGAATTAGCTGAAAAAGGTGAGGTACCCGTCAATGTTATGCAATGAGACACGTTTCAGAACTGTTATAAGTTAAAACTCGGAACAGAAAGCGGGAGAGAACGCGTCCTTATGACTTGCGGGTGGAGAAGAATTGTCGTAAGTCGGCCACGATGTGAACCAGTGGAGAATGACGCGTGAATCATGAATGCGGGGACTCACCTAAGGATATATCCAAAATACTATGCTCAACTCTCGAAGTGAAGAAGAATAACGAAAAAGAAAGAAAACACGTCCTGAAGCGCGCGCAAGAAGCTCCAAGGGATGTTGTTCAGGGATAAGATTATTTCTACCACGACTAATACTGAAGGGGTATATTCAGTCGGTTGGTGATTTGATCCCGTCACCGAAATTGGGTCCGCTCGGCCCTGCACAATTCAGCTTTTTCACCTATTTGTAAGAATTTGCGGGATGTTCACGACCGAATACACACAGCCATCGCAGGTCCCCGCTCTAATCGCCATCGCCATTCTCCGAAGAAAATTTTAAAGTCGTTAGTGAATGGCACCCCCATCGGTTCAACTTCCTTTGTCAATCATTCTAAATGCTTCGAAAGAAGCGCCTTCAATTTCCCGGGATTTCCTCTACCGGCTCCGTCCTAACCGGTCCGTCCCCCCCCGGCACCAATAGCAACTTCAACCTGGACATTTGATTGACAGAAGCTAGTCTCCCCTACGAAGATCCTTCGTTCTAATAAAGGGCAGAAGCGTGACACATCCAATACATGCAATTTTTTCTTCCGGCTCAAAACACATCTGGGCAGGAACAGCGCCCACATGGCTATCATTCCTATCTTCGGTATGCATTTTTTTCCCACTTTTCGTCAACGCTGCAACTAGGCTACTATGTAGATATGATAATATCACTGACGAAAAATCATAAATACGTGCAGCAGCGGGATGTTCATGAACTTGTAGCAACTACATAATAGCACCCGAGCGAGAACCCGGGAAAAAGACGCTTCGGCTTACGCGGAGCCGGATCTTGCTGCGATCTCTGCCTGCATCCATCGACCGAGAATGCATTAAAAACAATGAGATGATAGTAGATGCTATGTAAAAAACGATACGAGACGGTCAGGCCCGGGGTATGCAAAACAATCAAATCTAAAGCATCTAACTCCCTCGAGGGTTGAAGAACCATGATGCGCGCTTTGCTGCAAATGACCCATTAGCATCTCAATCAACGACGACATCATCAATGCAACTAACCTCCACTGTAAACACCGCGAACGCGAAGTCGGATGCCAAATAAGTAATCGCCCTGATCACAATAGTTTTAAAACTTACCCTCCCTCTTCATTCTGGATGCGAGTCAAGGCGTTTGCTGAGGGTGCACCGCCGCCTGTAATCAGTGCAGGGGTAGTAGTAGCTCCAACAGCTGCCGCAGAACCCCCGCCACCCCGCAGTGGCTTGGCGATGCGTCCAAAGCCCAAGGCACCCGTAGACTTTTGCGCTACAAACCAGAGTGAGGCCCATTGAAAACAAATAACGTTATTCAACTTACCGCGTGCTTGTTCTAGCCTTTCTTTAACTGATTGCAGCTGCGCTTCAAACTTCTGATTTTGGATAGCTAATCGACGGTCAGCGTCTTGCAGCAGAGTCTCCAAATTCTGTATCCGCTCATTTCGTGCGAGCAATTTTCGTTCGGCGATTCCGGCCTCCTTTTTCAACGCGGAGTTCTGGTCAACCAGCTGCAAAGGCATCTCAGTTCACGAAAATAAATTTTTGGGGTAAAGCTAGACTTGCCTGTTTCTGAACTAGCGTTAACTGCTCCAGGTTCCGCTCCAGGAATGCCATCTTCTTCTGTTGCGCCTTGCTGTTACTGTTGCGAATGACGTTATTGTATTGTTCCTTGATCTCATCCAATTGAATCTCAAGCTCAACGACCTGTCACGTTCATATTAAGCAGAAAGATAAAAGAAGCTTATTATCTTTGAACAAACCTTCTCGCAGCGGTTTTGCAAATCCCGCACTAGGGATTTCTTGACGCCATCGAATTCTGCCAACTGGACGTTGATTGCCTTCCTCGTTCGCTCGAGGTCCTGTGCACTCTCTGCCAGATTCTTACCACCTTCGATGCCCGCAGAAGTAACTGCGAATGCACGCTGCAGAAAGGAAAGCTCAGCTCACAGCTAGAATACAAGGGGGAAAGGTCGAACCTTAAGCTCTTCGTTGACGCTCTTCAGACTGTCGATTGACGCATTGAGGGTGCGAATCTCGTTGGTCTTCAACTCCAATTGTTGCTTGAGATCAGACACCTCGCCAATGTTTGCATCACGCTTGGCGGCATATTGCACCTCGAGCTTGTTCTGAGCCATAGGTTGCATTCAGTGGATACAACATCAGCGAAGCATGCATGACCCACCTTGAACTCAGCCATGGAGTCTACGATGTCAGCATTGCTTGTCTCCTCATCATGGATGGTTTTCTCTGCTCAAGAAAAGTCGTAAGGTTTGGACACCCTGAAAGTTTTACCACTCACCAAGAAGCTCTTCATAATCTGCTTCGAGTGCTAAAAACCGGGCCTCAAGCTCATCTCTGCGGCGAGTAATCATTTCATTCTCTTCTTGGCTTTGCCTGAGACGATCAACTGTTTCGCGCACAAGGGAGTGGTTTTCTGCGAGCTGCCTCCTTGCTGCAACAACATCGTCAACGCTCAACGTTGAGAGCGCGCCTTCAGAGTCGATAGTATCAAGCTTAGCAAGAAGCTGACGAAGCTGCTCGTCTTTCTCCGAGAATGCGCCTTGCTGTGAGCGGGTGAGCGGTGTGCCACTTGCGGAGTACTCAAACATACAGCATCGAATTTAGCCATCATCAAAGCCATCTTCTCCTGCTTACGCTTCTCCTTGTCCTCGGCTGATGCGTCTCTCTGGGTCGAGCGCAGATCGGCTATGACCTTCTTGAGCTCCTCCAGCTCGTTCTTCGCATCCAGGTTCTGCTCCTTCAAAATGTCTATCGTGATGATGCCCTCCTTATTGTCGTAATCCAGACGCTCCAATTGCAGTCGGAGTTCGTTTAGTTGAGTAGACATGGACTTGTTCTCCTTCGAAGACGCTGCCTCCTGCTCCTTGAGGTATGCCAGCTCTTCCCGAAGCTCCTTGGTCAGCTTCTCTGCGGCAGCCAGTGCGCTCTCTTTTTCTGCAAGCTGATCGCTGAGCTCGTTCTCTCTCCTGAGGAACTCCTCCCGTTCATCCTTGTCCAAACCCACAACCGTCGGGGTCTGTGGTCGACTATCGATCATCTCTGATCGGAGACTCTCCAATACAGGGTTCACTGGAGTCATGCTTCTTGCCGTAGAAGGTGTCGGTGATGATGCTGCTTTCTTTGCTGCCGCCGCACCAGTAGTCGGTTTGTCAGAAGTAGCCCATTCGCTCGGTTCAACATGGCCACCGGCACGCCATATGGCAAGCTCTGTTTCTAATGCCTGGATATATGACAGATGTCTGGTGTTTGCAAGCTGAGCTTTTGACAAAAGGCCCTTGAGCTCCAACGGAGATAGCTCTGCATTGACGCGAGCAGTGTTCTTGATCGATTTAGCTCGGATACCAAATCGGAGGGTCGACAGAGTTTCGGATTCGTTGTATTGTGAAGGCGAACAGTTGATTATCAACGTCGTGCGCGAGTTACCACCCAGAGACTCTTGCAGTATACGGGTGAGTTTCGAGTCACGATATGGAATATGTTTGACCTGGGAAGATCATCCATAGCCTGAGTTCAGGGGAAGAATGATTTCCATGTATGCACTGTTACGTACCTTGGAGTCTGTTAGAGCATTAATAACCATGCCGAGAGCAGAAAGGGATTTGTTGATCTTCTTGGCTTCTTCCAGAGTTTGCCCCGAAGCACCTGTCTTTCCCACCTTCTCAGATCCGGCAAGGTCAACGAGGTACAGATTGCCACTCTTCTGTGCCCCCGTTTCGGTATTGCGTTGCTGAATCGTGATAAGAAAAATCGAATGCGACCGCGAAGACTCAGCGTTCATGTCTGCCGCCGTGAGCGACTTAGAGGTGGGCGCGGTGACGTGGGAGACACTTACTGGTCGAAGTCACGACTCTCGCGGCTCCTCCCTGCCGCATGATCTCGTAGACTTCACGAGCACTGCTAACGTAGTAGTCTGAAAGGTTCTTTACATATACACCTCTTGATTTTTCTTCGTGTACCTGGAGGTTATCATTTTGGGCTGACAATAAAGTGGCATTCGTCATTGATTCACAGGAAAGAGCTCTGAAGATCTTACGGGCGAGGAGGTCACGTATACGTTCAAGGTAGATCTCCAAATAGGAGACCTTTACAACGTATTCAAGATGAGAGTCTGATTCTACGATTGATTTGAAAATTTGTTCGGTGATACGGGGTATAATTCCCTTTAGTTCTGAGGAGTCAATATCCGCGCCCTGGAAAGCAAGAAATCAGAAGTGAGATCAAGATGTCATGAATTCGACGTGCCATCATGGTGAATGTCTTTCCACTACCAGTCTGACCATATGCAAAGACCGTGCCGTTGTAGCCATCCAGAACGTCTGATTACCGTATTAGCAAAAAGATTCCTCCATGAATATCGCGATTGTGTGCAAGCGCTTCAGCATCACAACACGGAGATGGGGTCTCTCACCTTTAACAATACTGTATTACCAGGTGATATTGTGAGGCTCACGAGTAAGACGCGCGATTATCGGGGTCACTTACTCTTTAACGCCGTAATCGAACACTTCGTGCTGTTTCGTGCCCATCGGAAAAACCCTGTCGAACGTGAATCCGTCCTTCTCTGGTCCAGAAACGGCCTGTGAGTTCTTCATCTGCACAGTCTGGAGATTCTCATCGAAGGCCACCACGATATCGCCGCCTTCCCTCAGCTCGAGGGAGTTTGGAGGTCGAAAGCTATTTAATCACGTCAGTAGGTGATAAGAGAGATACTCTAGGATTAGGGCACGCACCGACAAACGACCTTAATGTTGGTCGAGGACGCCATGATGGACGATGCGCTCTAAGAAGAAAAGAATGTCTAATACACGTGTGCAGCCAGCAGCGCGGTACAAGCCCGAAGTCTAAGAAATGATTGTGGACACGGGCCAAGGCAATTGAAGGGGAACGTCGTGAAGTGGTTCTGCAGAGAAAGGACCACTATTTTGGGCAAAGTCTAATTGTAAATACTTCAGGTTTGGAAATTACGCGAGTGATCATATATATATCCACAACAGGCCGGGGCCCCCTTCCATGCCATCCGTAGACCCGTATTTCTTTCCCGTTTCGCAAATGATGAACTGATGCATTGCCAGAGAAGACAAGTGCGAATTGAAAGTAAATGCTTAACTACACGTTGAAGTCCTTCAAAGCTCTTTTGCTGTGGTTTGATCATCAAACTTGAACTCAGTCGATTGCACTATTTTATTAGGCGCCAGTTTTTGGGTATGGCCAAATTGCATAAATAATTTTGGGTCTGACAATCAATAATACGAAACAGGAGCGTTATTACAAATTATTGTTAGTAAGCGACGAGGCTGAACCGTTGACAACAAGCAAGAGATCTAAGTATTTCCACTGGAACCCTCAACGCGGGTTTTAGGGACACATGTTTGACTGGCTCTCATTAGTTTCAAAGGTTCTACTAGTCATCGTTCTCATCTACTCATCGTCATTCATGTTCTCATCGAAAAAATGGACTCCCAAGGGACTTGTGAGAACCTAAATAAGTGCTTCCCTGATACTCACCTCGCTGATGCCACTCTCCAGCACGTCTATATCACGGGCGGGAGCCAGGGTCTTGGACTTGAACTCGCGAAACTCGTTGCACAGAAGGGTGCTCATGTTTCTATAGTCGCAAGAACACAAAGCAAGTTAGATAGTGCATTGAAAGAGCTAGAGGTTCGTGTCTAATCATCAATACTTTGTTTATTTTGAAATTCCCCCCCATAGGACGTTCGTCAAAGGCCAGATCAGGTATTCAAAGCCTTTTCTTTCTCTCTCGACACCGCGAAGGAATCTGCCGCTGCCCTTCAGGCTGCTAGTGACGCCCATGGTGGACGTGTCCCGGACGCTGTGTTTACCTGTGCTGGCGCCGCGAGACCGATGTATCTTCTCGATATGCAGGCAGAGGATCTGACACGGGGAATGATGGATGGGTACTGGGTACAGGCATGGACTGCGTTCGTAAGTCGGCCTTCTACGTTATTTGATGTCAAGGACACGAAACACACCAACGAATAGGCTGCCGCTAAACAAATGGCCCGGGAGAATAAAAAGGGAAAGATCATCTTGGTGTCTTCGACGCTTGGATACATGTCTTTAATCGGATATTCTTCATATTCTCCTGCAAAACATGCTCTGCGTGGTAATGACTGCTCCCTTCAGTTTTTTTCTCTGGTGATACTGATAGTACTCCTTGATAGGACTTGCCGACTCCTTGCACTCGGAGCTAATGCTTTATGGCATTGATACTCACATCTTCTTTCCTCCCACAATGTATACCCCTGGCTTCGATGAAGAAAACAAAACAAAACCAGCTATCACGAGAAAAATCGAGTCGGCAGATGAAGGCCTGACAGCGCAACAGGCTGCTGCTGGACTGATCGCAGGTATAGTCGTTACGCACGAGTTGACAATCATAATTCCAATCACCAAGCTGGCTAGGTGTCGAGAATGGACGTACGCACATCACCGCTGATCTCATCACAAGCTTGTTCCGAGCTTCTACGCGTGGCTCTGCCCCTCGGAGCAACGCTGTTTTGGACATTGCGTTAGACTTCATTGCTCTGGTATGTCAATGTCTTCTACACCTGGGGGGCTCATTGGAATTTCTCCTAGATCGGGGTGCCCCTGTGGAGACGTTCAGTAGACAAGCAAGTGCTCGCGCATCGAGAGGAACACCAAGAATACTTGCGCAAGAAAGGTTTTTTCAACTAACGCTATCGTGTCAGACTCACATATACCGCACTATGTACTCAATCAGACTAACGTATACCCGTAACGTTGACATGCAATCATACTCTACTACTAACAGTCATCCTTCCTTGGAAAGTTCTTGTATCTTCACAAGCACCTCAATGACTGGCAGATATATAATAGTTGGGTCGGGTTTTCGCCGTCCTCACTATGCTATAGCACAAGCGAACCAGTTGCGTCACCTAAAGCTCAGGACAGATAGCACTAGTGGATCTGCAACAATTGTAGTCTGTCTTGTAATTGCTGTTGTACAGTTGTGAATGAGGGATACAGAAGATAGCTACAAGTCCGGAGTAAAGTCTACATGTCAATCATCATCACTGTCGACGGATGGTGGTGCGAGCGCCGGTCTGCTTGATGAAGCAACCGGTCTGCGAACGCCATGATCTTCCTTCTGTGCAGCATCAGCAGCATCTATCCACTCTGAATAGATATCCACGGGCTCGGTCAGGTCTGATCAAGTACAGAGATCATCATGAGGCAAACAAACAAACAACACAATGCGACCGATACTCACGATTGACTTTGCTCTGATAGCGCTGGTCGCATACTCTGCATACTAGCTGGGCAATACCCTCTTTTCTGTCGACTCTGACTGTCACAGACCTGTCATGATGGCAGAATAAGCAAGTGAAGGCAGTGTCTACGGAGAAAATCAGCTATGACAGACAGGTAGAAAGGTACTTCACGCACCCAATGGATCCCTTTTCCTTGCTGAGGACGCAGCCGGTTTTCGAGACGATTTCTTGCGTTTTCCCATGAGTGCTTGAGTGTAAGAGATACGCACAGGAATAAAATTAAATATTTGTGGATATGCATGATTCCCACGGATATATCCACGTGACGCAGACGCGTTGTGGTTTGTGGTTGATCGTCGCGTGTGCACCGTTTGACAGAAAACAAGAATCAGTCCCTTTACCACTGTCGACGACGCCCGCCATGGCTGCGAGACGGTTACCTACCCGCTCAAGGGCACCTGCAATTAACACGAGACCTCAATCTTCCATAGCGAGGGCCAAATCTGCTGTGCCGACCGTTATGTCACCGACTACAGAAGAACACCCAGAACACGCGTTCGCGATCGCATCTTCCATGAAAAGCACTAGATCTCAAGCTCAGGACGACACGGAGACTCATATCCAAGTTGCCATTCGCTGCCGTAGACGTTCCGATCGCGAAATGCAGGAGAATTCACCCATCATCGTCAGTTCCAATGGGGCAAAGAGTCAAGAAATCACTATTGAGACCTCCACACCGGTCTCCAGTCTAGGTATTATAACTCTACCGCCTACACGGACATATCCCTTCGATCTTGTATTTGGTCCGGAAGCGGACCAAGCCATGATTTATCATGACGTTGTTAGCCCCATGCTAGACGAAGTCCTCATGGGATACAATTGCACGTTATTTGCATACGGACAGACTGGGACAGGCAAGACGTTTGTCGTTTTCTGGTCATTTGTTTCCCTCTGTCTGACCTGATTATAGCTACACCATGCAAGGGGACCTGACTCCCACTCCGATGGGAAATCCATCCTCCCAGGCAGGCATGATACCAAGGGTCCTTTTCCGTCTATTCCACCAACTCGAGACGTCTGCCACAGACTACAGTGTCAAAATTTCTTTCGTCGAGCTCTACAATGAAGAGCTTCGAGACCTACTCGCGAGTGAACTGTCCGCTCCTGCAGGATCCACACAGCCCATGGGAAAAGGTGGCCCCCTCGATAATCAAGGTGGTCTCAAGATATTTGATGATGCTAGCAAAAAGGGCGTTTTTATCCAGGGTCTCGAGGAAATACCCGTCAAGGACGCTACAGATGCACTTGCCCTCCTCACGAAAGGCAGTCATCGTCGGCAGATTGCTGCTACCAAATTCAACGACCACTCCAGTCGGTCACACTCCGTCTTCTCTATCACCATTCATATCAAGGAGACATCGACCATGGGAGATGACCTCTTGAAGGTGGGGAAGTTTAATCTCGTTGATCTTGCAGGCTCGGAGAATATCGGACGCTCTGGTGCAGAGAACAAGAGAGCACGAGAAGCTGGCATCATCAATCAAAGCTTGCTGACTTTGGGCCGTGTCATAAATGCTCTCGTCGAACGTTCAACTCATGTGCCTTATCGGTGAGTGCATTTGCATCTTGGAGTTGTTCAGTTATCCTGACGCGATCGTCTCATAGGGAATCGAAACTCACCCGTCTCCTACAAGACTCGCTTGGTGGTCGTACTAAGACATGCATCATTGCCACCATCTCTCCTGCACGTTCCAACATGGAAGAGACCCTCTCCACTCTCGACTATGCCATCCGCGCCAAGTCTATCCGTAACAAGCCAGAAATCAACCAGCGCATGACACGAAATGCCTTGCTGAAAGAATACGTAGCAGAGATTGAACGTCTCAAGGCTGATGTCCTCGCTGCACGCGAGAAGAACGGCATCTTCTTTTCTGAAGAAACCTGGAATCAGCTTACTACGGAACAGGAGCTTAAACAGACTGAGATGGAAGAGGCCAAGAAGCAGGTGGAGATTGTTGAGAGTCAATTGAGGAGCGTCAGGGAAGAGTTCGAGCAAAGCATCGCCTTGTTGATGAAGACCGATGGGGAGTTAAAAGTGACCAGGGAGAAATTGAAAGAGACTGCGGGAGAGCTGGATATCAAGGAGGGCCAACTGAAGGTAGTGAAAGGTGCTCTCGAGGACGAAGTCCTCGTGCGCCAAGCCTACCAGGTCAACGAAGGAAAGTTGGACGGAGTAGCTTTGGGGCTGAAGCAGGTTGCTGCTGAAAGCATCGATGATATTAGCGCACTCTTTGAAAAAATCCGTATGGTTGTTTCCTCTTGCCTCACGTGTAGTCCAACTAACGACAGTTGGAAGAGCGGAAGACCAAGGCGTTCACATCAAACGTCAAAGTCGTTTCCTCCCATGGAAGGTCCATCTCCTCTGAAGTGCAGTCACTCGCGACGAAACTTGAGGAGTTCATGAAGACCGCAGGACACAGCACACAGACACTCCGCGCAGAGGCTAAGCAGTTTCAAGCAAAGGAGCTCGAAATTCTCACAAGTCACTCCGAGCGTGTTGACCAGCAGCTCCAGCGCATAGAGGACTCCGTGCGGATCATAAACACGAAGGACGATGCGTCTGCAGAGGCTCTTACAGTTATGCAGAACGCTGTCAAGGAATCGCAAGAGACCATGAAGAGCTCATTTAGCGCTTGGTCCGAAAGCTTGCGATCTACATGCCACATGATGTGCAAGGACCTGTGCGCTACGAATGAGAGCAACTTCGCCTCAGTGCGTATGATTTAACTCTTGGTTGAATTATTTAAATGACGCAACACAGTTAGAAAATGCTTTGAAAGCAATGGGGATGCTCGTCGACTCCGTTGCCACTCAAGCTATTGACTTCGCCAATGCCGAAGGAGAATCAGCCTTGCAAGCAAAGTCCCTCGTAGATGATATGTCAAGAGCCGAGATGGCTCATATCCAGACGCAAAATGCGCTTCTCGTTCAATTGGTGGAAGCAGAGAAGGTGAAATCTGCGAGGGCTAATGATGAACTCGTGGCGCGCATATCAGGCCTACTTGGAGAGTTGGTAGCTTCCCGCGACCAGGAACTACGAGAAGCATTCAGCGCCGTAACCAAAGCTAATACCAAACACGAGGAAGAATTCAGCAAGTTTGGGCAGCGTCATGAGCGATTGATGAACGAGATTGCAGTTCGCGGCTCGGATACCATGACCTCAATGGAGCGGAGAGGTGCAGAAGGGAAGAGGACACGAGATGGTGCTCTTAAGGTCAGAGTTTCGACCCGGGAAGATTTATGCGCACTGATTGAAGGTCCTCAGGTTGTCGGATCCGTCCAAGCTGCCTTCAGGGACGGTTTGTCGGCCATGCATAACTCAATGGCAACAGCCACTACAACTTATACCGGTGAGCTGCAAAGACAGAGTCAGACCCTCCAGACCTCCTTTGGTGGAGGTAAGTGATTCTATCTATGTGCTCAACGTCTGATTCTCATGTCCCTCGAGGTCTTGATCGACATAACCGTGCGAAGAGAGCGCGCATCGAAAGTACCAATGGCTTGATGTCTGAAGTACAAACCGAATTACGTCACCTGCAGCGCGGTATTGCTTCCAACTCAAGAAACGTTGAAGGCTTCAGCGGCCGTGTGGTTTCGGAGGCGAGTAAAACTATCCTGATCTATGATACATTCTTTCTAAATGCCGCTGATATCTTCAGAGCACAAGCTTGTCGGACACAATTGAAAAGCACTGTAATAATACGAGTTCGAGGCTCGTTTCACTGCACCAAACAACCCGGTCACTGCTTGATCAGGGTACCCGTGAGGATGTCCCAACTGGAATGACACCCCGAAAACGTGTATGGGAATACACGGATCAGTGGGAGCTGACCAAAAGTCGAGATGCCATCCTCCAGT
>Ga0153975_1000557_pt1 | contig 11782 bp, 10 predicted proteins | sample TSGA059MetaG_FD_104694 | JGI IMG/M metagenome (GOLD analysis project Ga0153975, IMG submission 104694) | Attine ant fungus gardens microbial communities from Georgia, USA - TSGA059 MetaG | ecosystem: Host-associated > Fungi > Mycelium > Unclassified | place: USA: Georgia, Yuchi Wildlife... | reverse complement strand
CGCTTTCCTCCTGCAGAGTCAACCTCTTTCTCAGAAGTTTTTCTCCGGCGGCGCAGTCTCCTGTGCCTCTCAGCCCGTTTCCCGTTGCCGGTGTTCCGTGTCGATGGAGGCGCATTATAGGGAGTTTCCTCAGGCTGACAAGTGTTTCTTCGAATTAATTTACTGAGCGCATCTTTTTTAAACGAACGGCTTAAAAAGAGACGTTTCATGGCCGAATAACGCACAAAAACAGCGATCAAACGTTGTAAAGAGACCTGCCGTTGCGGGTTGCGGGTGCTATTATTTTGCTTCTTCTCGCAGGATAACCCCAGGAAGGACACTCAATGATAAAATCCTCGCGCAGCATGGCCGGTTTGCCATGGATAGCGGCTATGGCCTTTTTCATGCAGTCACTCGACGCCACTATACTGAATACTGCCCTGCCCGCTATCGCCACCAGCCTCGACCGTTCTCCCCTGGCCATGCAATCCGCCGTCATCAGTTACACCCTCACTGTCGCGATGCTGATTCCGGTCAGCGGCTGGCTCGCCGATCGCTTCGGCACGCGTAAGGTATTTATCATTGCGGTTTCGCTGTTCACCCTCGGCTCGCTGGCGTGTGCGCTCTCACCGACGCTTTCGGTGCTGGTTATATCGCGAATCGTGCAGGGCGTGGGTGGCGCAATGATGATGCCGGTCGCACGACTTGCACTGCTACGCGCCTATCCGCGCAGTGAACTGCTGCCGGTGCTCAATTTCGTCACCATGCCAGGATTGGTTGGCCCGATACTGGGCCCGATGCTGGGCGGTGTGCTGGTCACCTATGCGACGTGGCACTGGATCTTCCTGATTAATATCCCGATAGGTATTCTCGGCATTATCTACGCACGCAAATATATGCCGGACTTCACCACGCCTAAGCGCCGCTTCGACTTTCTGGGTTTTATACTGTTCGGGGCTGGGCTGGTAATGATCTCGATTGGGATTGAGCTGTTCGGTGAGCGGATTGTTTCCGCCTGGCTGGCTGGCGGTATATTACTCAGCGGCATCGTGCTTTTACTTCTCTATATAGTGCATGCCCGAAATCACCCGTCGCCCCTCATCAACCTGCCGATGTTTAAAACCCGGACCTTCTCGGTTGGCATTGGCGGCAACATTGCATCACGTCTCGGTACCGGCTGCGTCCCCTTTTTAATGCCGCTCATGTTGCAGGTTGGCTTTGGCTATTCAGCTATTATTGCAGGCTGCATGATGGCACCTACCGCCATTGGTTCAATACTGGCGAAGTCGACGGTGACACAACTGCTGCGCTGGCTGGGTTACCGCCGCTTGCTGGTCAGCATCACCGCTATTATTGGCATCCTGATCGCCAGCTTCTCTCTGCAGTCGCCTGCTGAAAGCATCTTTGTGCTGTTGCTTCCGCTGTTTATTCTCGGCATGGCGATGTCTACGCAGTTCACCGCCATGAACACTATTACTCTGGCCGACCTGGATGATGATAATGCCAGCGGGGGTAACAGCGTGCTGGCCGTGACGCAGCAGTTAGCGATCAGTTTCGGTGTGGCGGTCAGTGCTGCGGTACTGCGCTTCTATCAGGAGTTTGAAACCAGCACCATTTCACAGTTCCATGCCACGTTCCTGACCATGGGTGTCGTTACCGTGCTTTCAGCGCTGACTTTTCTGCTGCTGAAAAACGGCGATGGACGTAATCTGATCACGAATCGCGACAGGAAGAAAAAGCGCTAAACTGAGCCACGTACCACCAGCTCCGGCGTCAGCACCAGCGTTTGCTGGCTGGCGTCGGGATCGCTGAGACGATGAATTAAGGTATCTATCGCCAGTTCGCCCAGCGCATCTTTGGGCTGGTGAATCGTACTCAGTGGCGGAGTGAGATAGCGCGCCAGTTCAATATCGTCATACCCCATGACCGCCATCTGCTGCGGAACCTGCATGCCAGCCTGATAGAGGGCGTGATAAACGCCGACAGCCATCGCATCGTTACTGGTAAATACTGCTTCCGGCAGCGTTTCCAGCGCCAGCAACTCGACCATCCCGTTGTAGCCACCCTGAAATTCAAAGTCACCATTCACGATATAGCCAGGCAAAATCTCCAGGCCACTCTTAGTCATGGCGTTGCGATAACCTTCCAGGCGCATACGGGCCGGGGTTTTATCCTGGGGACCGGCGATACAGGCGATGCGGGTATAGCCGCTGTCGATAAGATGCTGAGTGGCCAGCTCGCCGCCCAGCAACGCGTTATCCTGAATGATGTCACCGCGACCTTCAAACGGTGCCCAATCCATCATCACCGCAGGTATAGAGGGATAACGATTCAGGATGTCTGCCGACGGCAGGTGACTTTCAGTGCACATGATCAGTAAACCATCGACGCGCTTCTGCATCAGCGTCTCCAGGCTGCGGTTCATCCGCTCCTCATCACCCGCCGTGTTGCAGAGAATCAGGCTGTAGCCACGCTGATAGCAACTCTCTTCCACGCCCCGCACCACTTCGGCATAAAAGGGGTTACTACTGGTGGTCAGCAGCATACCGATGGTGTGCGTCTGATTGATCTTCAGACTGCGCGCCAGTGCAGAAGGGGCGTAGTTAAGGTGGCGGATAGCCTGCTCAACTTTTTCCCGCACGCCTTCACTGACAAAGCGATTGTTATTGATCACGTGCGAGACAGTGGAGGTAGAGACGCCCGCCAGCCGAGCGACATCTTTCATGGTGCTCAAAGGCTTAGCCCTGCTGTTGCAAAAAATCATCAATCTCCGCGCGCCACGGCACGGAGGGCTGCGCACCTGAACGCGTAACGGCAATCGCGGCGGCGGCATGGGCAAATCGCACCGCGTCGTACATTGGCTTCTGCTCCAGTCGCGCGGTAATAAAGGCACCGTTAAAGGTGTCGCCCGCCGCGATGGTATCAATAGCTTTAACGCTGAAGCCCGCAATGCGCTGACCTTCTCCCTGCTCGCTCAGCCAGACACCGCGGCGACCCAGCGTAATCAGTACCGTGCCGATGCCTTTCGCATGCAGCACTGCCGCAGCGCGAGCCGCATCTTCATCGTTGTTAACCGCAATGCCGGTCAGACTCTCGGCTTCGGTCTCATTCGGCGTAATAATGTCGATCAGCGCCAGCAGCTCATCGGAGAGAGGGGTAGCGGGTGCCGGATTGAGAATTACCTGCGTCTGATGCTGTCGGGCGAAGGTCGCGGCGGCCAGCACGCTCTCCAGCGGCGATTCCAGCTGCATTAAGAGTGCATCGGCATCGGCGATAACCTGCTGATGACGTGCTACGCAATCGGGTGTTAACACCGCGTTTGCACCGGAGTAGATGCCGATATTGTTCTCACCGTCACCGTTGACGAAAATCATCGCCACACCGGTCGATTCGCCCTCAACCACCTCTACAGGCGTGGTATCAATATTGTCCTGTGCGAGCTGCTCACGAATACGTTCGCCAATGTCGTCAGCGCCCACACAGCCAATAAAGGCGATATCGGCACCCGCACGACCCGCGGCGACCGCCTGATTCGCGCCTTTACCGCCAAACGCAACCTGATAATTCTGCCCGATCACCGTTTCACCGGGACGAGGGAAGTGCGCCAGATTAAGGATGTGGTCAGCATTAATGCTGCCAAGAACGGCCAGTTTTGCGTTTTTGCTCATTAGGGGAATCCGGAATAAGTGCGCCACCGGGAGGGTGGCGCGGTGCCCTGCTTTTCTTTGAGTTATTGAGTGACCAGCTTCAGGTCGACCGGATTGATCGCCTTCACTTTTTCACCCTTCAGCACTTTATCAGCGGTATCCACGCCGATCATGCCAATTTTTTCTGGCATCTGTGCCACGGTCGCAGTCAGTTTGCCAGCTTCCACGGCTTTAACGCCATCAGCAGTGCCATCAAAACCCACCACGATCACACCGGTTTTTCCGGCAGTCTGCAGCGCACGCAGTGCACCCAGCGCCATTTCGTCGTTCTGAGCGAATACCGCCTGTACATCCGGATGCGCCTGCAGCAGGTTCTGCATGACATTCAGACCTTTGGTGCGGTCAAAGTCAGCAGGCTGGCTGGCGAGGATCTGGAATTTATGCGCATCAGCGGCCTGTTTGAAGCCTTCGCCACGTTCGCGGGCAGCAGAGGTTCCGGCAATGCCCTGCAGCTCAATAATTTTGGCATTTTTGCCGACTTTTTTGGCGATGAAGTCACCGGCCATTTTACCGCCGAAACGGTTATCGGAAGCGACGTGGCTGACCACCGTGCCCTGTGCCGCAACGCGGTCCAGCGTGATGACAGGAATATTCGCCTGGTTAGCCATCTTCACGGCGTTGCCCACAGCATCAGAGTCAGTCGGGTTGATCAGCAGCAGCTTAGTACCGCCAACGGTCAGATCCTGCACGTTCGCCAGCTCTTTAGCCGGGTTGTTCTGTGAATCCAGCACCACCAGGTTGTAGCCCAGTTTGTCCGCTTCTTTCTGAGCACCCTCTTTCAGAGAAACAAAGAACGGGTTGTTCAGGGTTGAAACCACCAGCGCGATGGTATCTTTTGCCATGGCGCTGGTACTGAGCGTTGCGCCGAGGATCATGGCCAGTGCGGTTAACTTTTTCATCTTATTATCCTGTGTAAGGTCAGAGTTATTTGCTGCTTTTATTATCCACCAGCACCGCCAGCAGGATGACCACCGCTTTAACGATCATCTGGTAGTACGAAGAGACGCCCATCAGGTTCAGGCCGTTGTTCAGGAAGCCGAGGATCAGCGCGCCAATCAGGGTGCCGAAAATACGGCCTTTACCGCCAGCCAGGCTGGTTCCGCCCAGCACGACCGCAGCAATTGCATCCAGCTCATAGCCGGTACCCGCTGTCGGCTGTGCTGATGAGAGACGCGCCACTTCAATGGTGCCCGCCAGCGCTGCCAGCATGCCGCTCAGTGAATAGACGATGATTTTGACGCGATTCACATTGATGCCGGAGAGACGCGTTGCCGCTTCGTTACCGCCAAGCGCATAAATGTAGCGACCCAGACGCGTGTGCTGCAGCATGTACCAGGCGGCGATAAAGACCAGCGCCATGAGCCAGACCGGCGCAGGGATACCCAGCGGGCGACCAATACCAAACCAGCCCAGTAGATCGGCATTGGCACTGAAACCGGTGTTAATCGGGCTGCCGTCGGTATAGACCATGGTCACACCGCGCAGCAGCAGCATCATAACCAGCGTGGCGATAAAGGCCTGAACCTTGCCGCGCGCCACAATGGTGCCGGTCAGAGCACCGATTGCCGCACCCAGCGCCAGCGAAGCCGCCACCGCGACCAGAGCATTGACCTCCATGCCCACCAGCGATGCACCCACTGCGCCCGTCAGAGCCAGCAGCGAACCCACCGAGAGGTCGATACCGGAAGTCAGGATCACCAGCGTCATCCCGACCGCCATAATGGCGTTAACCGAGGTCTGCTGCAGAATGTTGAACAGGTTCGCCACGGTAAAGAAGTTCGGGCTCTGGCTGGCCACCACGGCGATCAGCACCATCAGCGCAATCAGCGACTTCTGTTCCAGCAGCCAGCTTTTGCTAAACCAGCGACGGCTGGCCGGTAAAGTTTGGGTCGTCATACCACTAAATCCTCGCTGTGTTGCTTGCCTACGGCGGCTGCCATCAGGCTTTCCTGAGTGGCGTCTTCACGGGTAAATTCGCCGCTGATACGGCCTTCATGCATCACCAGAATTCGATCGCTCATGCCCAGCACTTCCGGCATTTCCGAGGAGACCAGGATGATGCTCAGCCCTTCGGCTTTAAACTGGTTAATCAGTTGATAGATCTCTTTCTTCGCACCGACATCCACACCGCGGGTCGGTTCGTCCAGAATCAGCACGTTAGGGCGGGTCATCAGACCGCGGGCAATCGCCACTTTCTGCTGGTTGCCGCCTGAAAGCAGGCCAATCGGCTGCTCCATAGAAGGCGTTTTCACGTTGAACAGCCGGATAAAATCGCCTACCGCCAGCTGCTCTGCCGCATGTTTCAGCGTGCCGCTGCCGTGACTGAAATAGCCTAATGCCGTCAGCGACATGTTCTCTTTCACTGACATGCCCAGCACCAGACCATCACGCTTACGATCTTCCGAGATGTAGACGATACCGTTAGCCAGCCCGTCCTGCGGCGAACGCGTCACCACTTCCCGTCCATTAAGCCACATTGCACCTTCACGACGCGGCAGCGCGCCGTAGAGCACCTTCATCAGTTCGGTGCGGCCCGCGCCCATCAGACCCGAGATGCCAAGGATTTCGCCTTTGCGCAGACTGAAGCTGACGTTCTCCACGCCCGGCCCGCTGACGTTCTCCACTTTGAGCCGCACGTTGCCTGGCGCCTGATCAAGATGCGGATATTGATCTTCCAGCTTACGTCCGACCATCATCTCGATCAGACTCTCTTCGGTCAGCTCGCTGACCGGACGTTCAGCAATAAACTGACCGTCGCGGAATACCGTGACGTCATCGCAGATCTCAAAGATCTCTTTCATGCGATGCGAGATATAGACGATGCCGCAGCCCTGCGCTTTCAGTTCGTTGATCACCCGGAACAGCGACAGCGTTTCGGTATCGGTCAGCGCATCGGTCGGCTCATCCATGATGATGACCTGCGACTCAAAGCTCAGCACTTTGGCGATTTCGACCATCTGCTGATCGCCAATCGACAAATCGCCCACCAGCTTGTGGCTGTTGAAGCGCAGATTGAGCCTTTTGAGCAGCGTATCGGCTTCGGCATACATACGCGGCCACTGGATACGGCCAAAACGCCCCACATATTCGCGACCGAGAAAAATATTCTCCGCCACGGTTAACTGAGGGATCAGGTTCAGCTCCTGATGGATGATGCCAATGCCCGCTTCCTGTGACGCTTTCGGTCCACTGAAACGGGTCTCTTTGCCGAGCCAGCGCAGCGTACCGGCATCATATTGATAGATCCCGGTCAGCACTTTCATCATGGTGGACTTGCCTGCGCCGTTCTCGCCCACCAGCGCCATCACGCGTCCTGCACGGACATTCAGCGACGCCCCCTTCAGGGCTTTTACGCCCGGAAAGGATTTTTCAATGCCGTCGAGTTGCAGTAAAGGTTGCATAGCGGCCTCAGAAGGTCACACCGGCGCTGAGGATGACATTCGCAAACGGAGAGCACTCTCCGCTCCGAATGACCGCCTGACTACGCTGCGTTTGTTGTTTGAATTGTTCATGACTGGTGTAGCTGATGGTGATGCGATTCCCCTGGTGCTGTTGCAAGGCTTCGAGCACGGCGACAAGCGCGCTATGAAGGTGCGGATTATGCTGCTTAATCTCCTCCGCGATCAGGGCGCTCTCTACCTGCATCTCCAGTGCGACAGCATTAACCACCTGCATAAAATCGGGCGTACCCGGCGTGAGCGCTAAGTCGATGCGCTGCGGTCCTGCCGGAATCGGCAAGCCTGCATCGGCAATCGTCAGCGTATCCGTGTGTCCCAGGCGGGCAATCACATGTGAGAGTTCAGCGTTTAACAGGCGACCTTTTTTCATCTTTTCACTCCACAGCGAAACGTTTCGCTGTCTGGAGTGTATGAAAAGCCGCCATCAACTCAACCGGCAAAGAAGAAATCTGTGATCGCTATCGAAACGTTTCGCTCACGCGGGAGGAAATTTGCATTAAGGCGAGGAAAGGAACGAAAAAAGGGCCGCGAATGCGGCCCGGCAGGAGGGAATTAAGGCAGTTTCTTAACCTGCTTAACGTCCATCTCAATGCTGTTGAAATCTTTATCCAGTTCACCCGTCAGCTCAACGTTATCTTTGGGCGTGATGGTCTGGCCGTTCCAGTGCTTGTGGTCGATTTCAACTTTCATGGTGCCCGTCTGGTCGCGGAACAGATAATCTTCCTTGCCGATCTGTTTTTCCAGCTTGCCGCGTACGGTGATCCAGCTGTCATCTTTCATCTCTTCAGCCTGCTTCACGGTCACCACACTGGTGTGATCGGCACTGAAGCCGCCCTGACCGGATGCTGACGGCGTCTGTGCGGCTGGCGCACTGGGATCAACAAATCCGCCCTGCTGTGCAGCGAAAACCGGGGCGGAAGCCAGCATAACGACGGCCAGAATTGCAGCGTGCTTTTTCATGGTGTACCCCTTTCTCAGTGGTGTTTTCGGTTTGAATACGCCCAGTTGACCACAGAGTTCTTAACAGCTTCTTAAGCGTGAAAAATAAGCCATTTTCGCCGAAATCAGCTGTACAGTGAGGAAGTTGCTTCGTATAAAACGCTATCGGAACAGGGAGACGTGATGCGTATTTTACTGATTGAAGACGATCGCTTAATTGGCGACGGTATCAAAGCGGGGCTGAGTAAACTGGGCTTCAGCGTTGACTGGTTTACGTCTGGTGAGGCGGGCTGTAACGCGCTGGAGGCCGCGCCCTGGGATGCGGTGATCCTGGACCTTTCTCTGCCTGAGCGGGATGGACTCGATATCCTGCGGCAGTGGCGGCAGCAGGGAAATGATGTGCCGGTCCTGATACTGACTGCCCGCGATGCGCTCGATCAGCGGGTTGAAGGCCTGCAGATGGGAGCCGATGACTATCTGTGCAAGCCCTTTGCCTTAACCGAAGTGGCCGCGCGCTTACAGGCGCTAATCCGCCGCCGTCACGGTCAGCTGCAGCCCGAACTCCGTCACGGTAACGTGGTACTGATCCCCGGCAGTCACAGTGTGATGCGCGAGGGCGAGACGATTGAGCTGAAAAGCCGTGAACTGGCGCTGCTGGAACTCTTTATGCGCAACCCGGGCCGGGTGCTGACGCGCAGCCAGCTGGAAGAGAAGCTCTACAGCTGGGATGCCGACGTCTCCAGCAACGCGGTAGAAGTGCATATCCATCATCTGCGTAAAAAGCTGGGCAGCGCGTTTATCCGCACGCTGCACGGCGTCGGTTATACCCTGGGAGCCGCTGAATGCGATCAATGAGCCTGTTTCTGCGGCTGGGCCTCGGTTTCGTGCTGCTGCTCGGCCTCTGCTGGGCCAGTGCCAGCCTGAGTGCCTGGCATCAGACCCGTGAAACCCTTGATGAGCTGTTTGATACCCAGCAGATGCTGCTGGCCAAGCGCCTGCTGACGCTGGATTTCTCTTCGCTGGACAACACCACATTGCCCCGAACCAAAGCGATGCTGCGGCACCATCGTGGCGATCAGGATGACGATGCCCTGGCCTTTGCTGTCTTCACACGTGACGGCAGGCAGGTGATGAATGATGGCGATAATGGCCGCTATCTGCCGTTTGAGGCGGACTATCAGGGATTTCATGAAGGACAGCTCACCAATGATGACGATCGCTGGCGGTTTGTCTGGCTGACCACGCCGGATCAAAAGTTCCGGGTAGTCGTCGGTCAGGAGTTGGAATACCGCGACGACATAACACAGGATCTGATGAAAGCCAGTATGCTGCCCTGGCTGATCGCGCTGCCGTTTATGCTACTGTTGCTCATCGGACTGGTCTGGTCTGAACTGCGACCGCTGAAGACGCTGGCGCAGCAGCTGGCACAGCGCGCGCCTGATGACGATACGCCGCTGCAGGCAGACCGCGTGCCGAAAGAGGTACAGCCGCTGATGATGGCGCTCAATGGCCTGTTCAGCCGCATCAGCGCCATGATGCAGCGTGAGCGTCGCTTTACCTCCGATGCCGCACATGAGCTGCGCAGTCCGCTGGCCGCTCTGCAGGTGCAAAGCGAAGTGATCCAGCTGACGGCGGATGACGAAGTGATGCGAACCCATGCGCTGCAACAGCTGGATGCCGGCATTGCACGCGCTACGCGGCTGGTGGATCAGCTGCTGACGCTTTCGCGGGTTGAAGCCGATGATGCACGCAGCGCCTTCGAACCGGTGGCGCTGAAACGCACGGTGCAGGAGACGCTCGCCGCACAATTACCGCTGGCGGATAAAACCGGCGTCACGCTGCGGCTGCACGCGGAGGCCGATCCACAGATTCAGGGTCATCCGCTGCTACTGTCACTGCTGGTGCGGAATCTGCTGGATAACGCCATTCGCTATACGCCTGCGGGCAGCGAAGTCGATGTGCGGTTGCAGGCAAACAGCCTGTCGATAGAGGATAACGGTGAGGGTCTGAGTGCTGCCGACCTGCAACGGCTCGGTGAGCGTTTCTGGCGACCGCCAGGTCAGGAGAAGAGCGGGAGCGGGCTGGGATTATCGATAGTGCGTAATATTGCCCAGTTGCATGGGATGCAGGTTACGTTCAGCCAGCGACCCGGCGGCGGCTTGTGCGTCACGCTACGCTGGTCAGCGCCCGCCCCGTAAGGCGGGTGCTGCCAATCAAATCTCGACCTGGGTGCCCAGCTCAATCACGCGGTTTGGCGGGATCTCAAACTGGTCTGGCGCACGGAGCGCATTGCGCTGCAGCGCCAGGAAGAGTTTGCCGCGCAGGCGCAGATACCACGGCCGTTTGCCGATGATCAGCGACTCATGCGACATAAAGAACGAGGTCTCCATCATGCGGCAGTTAAGTCCTTCCAGCCCGCAACGGTGGAAAATCTCCTCAACGTTTGGCGTCTCACGCCAGCCGTAGCTTGCCACCACCCGCCAGAAGGTCGGCGACAGCTGCTCAATGGTGACACGACGCACGTTGTGCACGTATGGCGCATCTTCAGTGCGCAACGTCAGCAGCACGACCCGCTCATGCAACACTTTGTTGTGCTTGAGGTTGTGCAGCATGGCAAACGGAATCACATTCAGAGCACGCGACATATAGACCGCCGTGCCCGGTACGCGAACCGGTGGCGATTTCTCCAGCGACGCGATCATCGCCTCCAGGGAGTTACCATGTTCGTGCATACGGCGCAGCAGACGGAAACGTTCGCTTTTCCACGTCGTCATAATGATAAACATCACCAGGCCGAGACAGAGCGGCAGCCAGCCACCAGAGAAAATTTTCACCAGGTTGGCGGTAAACAGCGGCACGTCAATGCAGAGCATCAGCACCAGGATGACGGCGACCGCCAGCTTGTTCCAGTGCCAGTTTTTAACCGCCACGGTGCAGGAGAGCATTGCCGTCAGCACCATGGTGCCGGTCACCGCAATACCGTAAGCCGCAGCCAGATTACTTGAATGCTCAAAGCTGATAATCACAATCAGCACGGCGAAGTAGAGCACCCAGTTGATCACCGGAATATAAATCTGGCCCGATTCGCGCTCAGAAGTGTGGATGATACGCATCCCCGGCAGATAACCCAGTCGCACCGCCTGACGCGTCAGCGAGAAGACACCGGAGATCACCGCCTGCGAAGCGATCACCGTAGCCAGCGTCGCCAGAATCAGCATCGGGATCAGCGCCCAGTCCGGGGCCAGCAGAAAGAAAGGGTTTTTAATTGCTTTAGGATCGCTGAGTAACAGCGCGCCCTGACCAAAGTAGTTCAGCACCAGCGACGGCAGCACCACCGAAAACCAGGCCAGCCGAATCGGCACTTTACCGAAGTGCCCCATATCGGCATAAAGCGCCTCGACCCCGGTAATCGCCAGTACAACTGCACCGAGGGCGAAGAACGAAACGGACTTATAGTGCAGGAAGAATTCCACCGCATAGGCAGGATTCAGCGCATGCAGCACGTCCGGATTTCGCATGATGCCTATGACACCCAGGATCGCCAGCACCAGAAACCAGATCAGCATTACCGGCGCAAAGAGTTTACCCACCATACCGGTGCCATGCTTCTGAATGGCAAACAGCAGCGTCAGCACCGCAATCGACATCGGCACAATAAAGGGATCCAGCGACGGCGCGGCAATCTCAAGGCCTTCGATG
>Ga0153975_1000548_pt1 | contig 11840 bp, 13 predicted proteins | sample TSGA059MetaG_FD_104694 | JGI IMG/M metagenome (GOLD analysis project Ga0153975, IMG submission 104694) | Attine ant fungus gardens microbial communities from Georgia, USA - TSGA059 MetaG | ecosystem: Host-associated > Fungi > Mycelium > Unclassified | place: USA: Georgia, Yuchi Wildlife... | reverse complement strand
TTCATGGCTGCGTAAAACAGAACAAGAATGAACGACTCAAGGTCGTGGTGTACACCGCGTTCAATTTCTGCGGGACGAATTCTCTTGGACTTCTGGTCTGCGTCGCTAGGCAGCATCATGTTCAGAAGCTCTCTGGCCATGAACAAAGCAGTGCCCTGAATATAATGATTGGTGGCACCCAGAGAACGAAAAAGCGTAGACGTACTGTGATCTCTGCGCCAGGAGCTTTCGAGCTTGACAGAACGGTGGTATCCTGAAAGGTGATCCTCTCATTACGCTTGGGATTCTTGGAGGGATGCTTAATCTGGTTGACCGTCTTTATCTCTGCGACAGAGGCAAGTTCGAGATCCCCGACGAACCCTTCCCAACCTTTAGGGCAGCCCGCTTGACCGAGATATAAATTTCCCGGACTCATGTCTCTATGAATAATCCCCTGGTCCACGAGTGTTTCGTGTCCTAGAAACATGACGATTAGTAGGATGTCGATAACCAGGCCAGACTTAATGATGCCGAACCTTTGAGAGCAGCGAGTGACCCCAAAATGAATTCCTCGCTTGTTTGAGCATTCCACAAAGGGCGTCCGACAGGTTTTATGGCGAGGCGATGGAGAACCGGATTATCGCGGACGGACCCCTCATCGTTTAAAGTGAAAGAACGAAGCAATCCGACGGTGACAGGAGCATTTTTCTCCTTACCAACTGCGTAACGGACATCATCTCCAACACTGAGTTTGGCGACGCCTGCAGAATTCGGCTTGATATAGCTATAAACAGCGGATTCGCTTTGTCGAGTCTGCGACCTCCATAAAGTTTTCAAGACAACTTTCTCATCATCTCGAAGTGATATGGCCCGCCACGTCGCCGTGCCGCGACCCAGTAAAGACAACGAAGACCATATTGGGCCACCGTAAGTCTTCCACATGGGCGTAGTATTTCCGTCTCCACCCAGGCTGACCGTGAAGGAGGGGTACTGGTCCTGGTAATACGAATGTCCCTCCAGCAAGCGAGCTGTCTTATCGTGTCCAAGCTGATAGGAAGTCATGTGGGTGGTGAGCTGGAGGACAACTCTGATGAAGATATCAAGATTGTTGTCAATGTCATAGTCGTCGGAAACGATGACGCCTCGGCGGTCATACCAACCAAGAGAGAACTTAGAGCCGTAAACGAACATGCACAGGACATACAGCTGGAATGGCCGTGCAGCCAGAATGAGCCTGGCGTAGTTGGCACACTGCGACACGATTGGTCTAACAGGTGTTGAAGACCTGTGACCCGGATTGGGGCCTTCCCGCAAGGAGGTTTTGACTTCAATAAAACCGCAAATCTGCCTCCACTTGACCGTCCCTACATCAATGGCAGGAGTCAAAAACCCCGACGTCGGAGGTACTTCCACAAGGACGAAGTCAGGTTTACAGAGAGGAAAGGGCATGTTTTCTGCATCAGGGACGTGCTCGCTCATTGTGACAAGCTGTCGAAACTGCGACCGTTGATATCCAGTGCCTTCTGCAGCCTCAATCACGCGAAATATGTTATGCTAGGAAAACTCATGCATGAGAGATCCAGCTTGATTTTTGACCAAAAGCGTGCTCACCAATGGTTCGTATAGAAAATTTTCATGAAGACAATCGCGAACATTCTGCTTGAATTGATCCAAATCATCGCCTCCTCTGATGGTCGTTTCGATTTTTTTCACGACGGTATCGATACCGGCGACGGACCACTCCTGGTAAGCATTGATAGGCTTTGAAGATCTGTTTTCGACGTGACCAACGAGATCCCCCATATATGTCGTGCGGGAGTCTCCTGAGCTGGTCGTGACGACGTTAAAGTTCTGTATGGAACCAGCGTGAGGCTTCACAGGTGTATGCTGGGAAGACATAAGAAAGAGATGGTTGGCCGATGAGTGGGCCACAGGCTTTTTAAATGTGCCCCATATTTTACGCCACAGTGGCGTGCAACACCCACAGTTTGTTGAACAATATAACATGCCACGTGAATGTTATCGCCCATCAATCTGCACTGATTCTGCAGAGACGGAGTTTGCAAGATAACATGTCATGCGAATGTTATCGCCCATCAATCTGCACTGATTCTACAGAGACGGAGTTTGAGAAGTCAATTGTTCAAATGTTGTCAACGACAGGTTTGTTCGAAGACGAAAAATGCTCATCGATACGAGGGTGGAAAATCACACCGCCGTCGTAGGTCCGAATTCATGAGCTTACCGAAGTGTCGCTTTCCATCTGACTTGCGCACCTACTTGATAGCGCAGCGGTACTAGCAGATGTAGCCGGTCTAGAAGCTGAACCTAGATACCCCCGCGGCACAGCCTAAACGACAAAGGTATTATACCACTAGAAATAGCAGACGGTTATGAAAGTTGATTGATCAATGATCGTGCTCATCCAGACTCACAATATCGATGTGGTATTTACTAGGACGATTAATAGAGAGTGATGCACTCAGTAAAGGTTTAACTTTCGGGAATCGGATATCGCGAAGTAACTTCCGACCACAGAAATGCCTCACGTGGTGGCGGACTCAGATTGTCTCAGATTTTCCTGACTTTCTTACTCTCTCCCCGATAGAATGGATGGTCGTTCAATCCGTACTTAAACACACTCTTTTGCATTAAAGGTGAGGTTGATGTCCATACTGAAGAGAAGTAAATAAGAGATGACTCGAAAGGCGCAGAGTTAGCCTCTGCGCCCCTGTTTGTCTAACAAACTCGCTTCCACATGAACTCTAAGGATCAGTTCATCGAGGCATTCGAGCGCCCACGACCATCTTAAACAACTTGAACCATTATAGCCACACCTCACCTGATCCTGAAGACTTTCCTTCGTTTTTGCGCCATGCACCATTCGCCAATCTACTCACTAGAGTCACTACTGATGACAGGAAGGTCATTGCCGTCATACTCGCACTGTGGAAATTCTCCTAACATGGACGTCGCTCGCTAACGTGTTCCGTCTCCCATTCTGTCTCCCAGCAACTGCTCGATGTATGTTCCCATCTCTGTATCGGAATTTGTTTTTGATGTCGTTTTTTGTGTGCGCCACAGTTAATGGCGACGACGATGGTACGACGCTTAATAAGCCATTGAAATTTAAATCAGACTTGGCATGTCCCGCGAAATGGACGGATTTAATGGACATCTTGTCCTACGCCACTTGAAAGCTATAGCTGCCTGGAGTCTACCAACAGCTCTCTGAGAGCCTGAGCAAGGGGTATATGTACGGGAACGCACTTCAACTCCATTTTGCGACAGCTTTCAGTCTCAAGCATCGGACACGTTGGAGTTGTCACTTTCACTTGTCCACAAGGGATCCCTTGCAGCTACTGAAATAATATATTTGTTAGATCAGAGCTAACTATAACGATATATAGACTAAGCAGATGATCTACCGAACCTGATAGTACAAGCTTGAAATATTGCATGTCTAGTACGTATGCAGTTCGTTCTTGATCTCAAACGATGTGTTGTCTAGGATGTGAACTCCGTGAAAAGGAATGTATCGACTATCACTGGTCATATGGTGTAGCAGCTGGTGCGGTGAATAGTCGTATCAGGCGTACAGCCTTTTGGTGTATCTGTGAAACCGATCAGCGACCACGGCAATATGATGTCAATATCACTCACGAATGCAAGCCATGAACACCTCCCTCCACCTGTGCGCTTGCCGTCCTCATCTCAAACCTGACTCCACCCCCCATCACACCTTCCTGCAGTTCCGCAACGCTGCGCACTCCGATGTCCTGAAGACTGTGCTGGACACCAACATATAGGTACGGTATGAACGCCTTAACGCTGCCCTTGTCCTGGACGTCGCCCGACACGCCTTGTGCAACCTTGACTGCAGACGATTCGGAGAAATAGCGCGTCGTGGCAGCGTTCTCGTGTGGCTTGCTCGAGGGATGCGTCATGTGCTTCGTGGAGCCAGGCTTGCCATTGGCCTCATCAGACGCGCCCGGTCTACCCTGCTCCATAGCCTCAAGACTACCCATGCCCCGGTAGGTCTTCACCCGCGTTCCATCGTGGTAGAAGTACTCTCCCGGTGCTTCTGTGGTACCCGCGAGAAGCCCTCCCATCATCACAGCACTTGCGCCAAGGGCAAGAGCCTTGACAATATGCCCCACGTTACTGATGCCACCGTCCGCAATCACGGGGACGCCGAACTTGGACGCGAACTCGGCAACAGCGAACACAGCTGTAGCCTGTGGACGACCGACGGCCATGACCTCCTGGGTGATACAAATAGAACCACTACCCATGCCAACGCGAAGGGCATCTGCTCCCGCAGCGATGAGGCTAGCAGCTTGCTCACGAGTGACGACATTGCCTGCAATGACCTCAAGCTTGGGGAAAGTTTGCTTGATCCAATGAATCATGTCGATTTGGAACAAGGAATTGCCCTGCGACGAGTCAAGGACGACGATATCGAGACCTGCCTCGACGAGGAGTTTGAGGCGATCTCTGTCGCTAGGTCGTGTGCCCACGGCAGCGGCGGCATAGAGCTGCTTGCTGTTGGGATCCTTGCTGGCGAGGGGGTAGTTTTGGTTTTTGAGGAGATCAGAACGGGCGAGGAGGGAGGTAAGACAATTATAGTCATCGACAATGGGAAGTTTCCCCTTCTTGGAGGTACGGAGGATTTTGTTGGCTTCTGCGAGTGTAACACCCTGGGGTGCGGTGACAAGGGATGTAGTCATGACATCACAAAGGAGGGTCTCAGGCAACTCAAACTGCACGTCGCGGGAAGTGACGATACCAACAAGCTTGGCTCCCAGAGATCCGGTTTCTGAAGAGCGTCAGGCATCAGTTCAGTGATCGCGCAAGTGAGAAAGGAATGCAAAAATCAGATATGCCAAAACAGAAATATCCGCAGATCACAGACGAAGTCCGTTACTCGGAAGAACGAAGGTTAATGGTAAATATATTCATCGGTAAAACAGAGGCGGATGAAATGTATGAGGTACCTGTGATAGGAATGCCGCAGAATCCAAGACGGGCTTTTATATCAAGCACATCTGCAACGGTGTGGTGTGGAGAGAAGACGACAGGATCGGTGATGAAGCCATTCTCATGCCTTTTTACAGCTTTTACCATAGCAGCTTGAGACGTAGGAGATTGGTTGTGATGAATGACACCGATACCACCGAGAAGGGCGAGACTGATGGCCATGTCTGTCTCGGTAACGGTGTCCATAGGACTACTCATAAAAGGAGTCTTGAGAGCAACATTACGAGTGATTCTAGTCTCCGTGATCACATCGGATGCGGGGAAATCGATCTTTCCTGGAAGGATGAGGAAGTCGTTGTAAGTGAGGCCGCCATGAAGGCGAGAGTCCATAAGATCCTTGACTGAGAGGCCATCTGAGCGTTGGTAAGTTGCTAGATGGGCAACTGCCTCAGAGGTAGAAAGCAAGCCAACCATTTTTACATTCGGTACACATCCGACATTATTATGTCATACTCGTGCTTCTATCGGCAAAGTCCGAACTACTGTAGAATTAAGGTTCAAGCCACAATTTCTACAGTCCTCGATACCAAGTCACGACCAAGCTCGACAACATCCTCAAGGCTTCAAGATGGGTTCGTCGTCGTCATCATCATCGTCGATGCTCACTACAATGCTCACCTCCTTTATACAGTCCGCTACGCTGCCGCCGCCCTTGCCACAAATCCCGAAAAAAGTCTGTCTCGCTACCTTGATGTCTCACCGAATCCCGATCTAACCTTTGATCTCATTCAGCCGCCCTTGCCCGGGGCGAGTACCTCCGCACGCACTTCAAGAACATGAGGGAAGTTGCTGCCGCATTAACAGGTCAGGTCTGCGAGTAATACCGATCTGTAATAATGCTCATGATACATTCAGGCCTGAAGCTTGCCAAGGCCTACACCTACTTGTCTGACGTCTCGGACCACAAACAAATCATACCTTTCCGTCGGTTCGCTGGTGGTGTCGGACGCGCTAGCCAAGCCAAGCAATTCAAGGCAACACAGGGTGCGTCTCGCAATTTTGGAACGAGCTGACTCTCGGAAAGTTGACATTCGGCAATATAGGTCGTTGGCCCGAGAAATCCGTAAAGTTCATCACTCGCCTCCTGAAAAACGCAGAGTCGAATGCCGACGCAAAGAGCTTGGCGCTCGAGGAGCTTTACATCAAGAACATTGTTGTCCAGCAAGCACCCGTACGTATATCTTGTTGTAGGAATCAGTTGACATCATAATCTCCATCACCCCCTTAGAAAACTCGCCGCCGCACGTACCGTGCACACGGTCGCATCAACCCTTACCAGGGTCACCCATGCCACGTCGAGGTCATTCTTAGCGTATCTGGGGAGGAGGTCGAACGGAGCAAGGACAAGGACGAGGTTGCAACATCCTTGTCATCATTGAACCGGAGACAGATTGCCAGGAGGCGCATTGAGGCTGCACGCGCTTAATGTCATTTCCCTCACATATCTGACACGGCTGGTGATGCAGCGATACGCGACGGCCATGTTTTGTATGCTCAATATGCATATGCTATGACACCAGACAATCTCACATCGCAATCATATTCAAACTGATACAATTGCGCAGGAGCAGATACAACGAGTAATCGGCAACAACTTTAATGCAACAAAGGGAACCTAAGGAGTGGGCGTGTTTCATATGTACGGTTAACGAAAGCGAATGAACGTGGTAGACTGCCAAACATAACGGTCAGTCAAATAAAGCATCATCATATCGACGGGAAAAAGCAAATGTTGGGGCAAGACTCTACTAGGCTTTATTTCCAGCTTTCTTCCCTAAACGCTGGCTGTGAGAGGATGTGAGTTCGTGATTATCAACGAAGCATGCTTGCAAGAACTGTACCCCTTTTCGTAAAAAATATTCTCCCATTCCATTTCTGGGCGACTCAGGTAAGAGCAGACAACCTGCTCCATCCAGTGGCAGACATAATCCACTCGCTTGATTTGATAGGGGGCATGACATCTCTCCATGTCTGTCTCAGTGTTTAGTACTGACTAGAGGGGCAAAATATACGGCGAGCATACCTCGGATGGCTCGTGTGAGAGGGCGGTAGCGCCTGAGATTGATCAGCTTATACTCCGGCGCATTTGGGTTCTCTACACATTCCTCGTTGCCACATTGGCGTTTGACGTCGCCGACGAAAAGCACTGCAAGGCAGCAGTGCTGAATTTCAAACGTTGGTGTACCACAGATGTGGATAACAAACGTACCAAGGGTTGGCAGAGTTGGTCCAGAACTCTGTTGAATAGCGTCCTTGTATGCTCGCATGTGGTTAATATGACTGAAAAAGAGCCGCAGACCAAGTAGAATCTCGTCGTGCTTTGATGAAATGTTCTGCGGAAGGAAGATCAACGTGAACTCAACACCGTAGTCATTAAGTGCATACCAATGAACTGCCAATCAAACTCTGTCGATCGCATGCAGAAGACAATGCCCACGAAGCGGCGTAGTTTCTGATTTTGTGACATTCCTTCAAGTAAACGAATGCATTAGTTAAGACTATGGCTGAATGAAGATACGTACTTGCGCCCACTCGATGAAGAACTGTACCTTCTTGATCCGGGACTCCATGGACTTTGCAGATACGATGACGTCCAGAGCCCAAAGGTGAAGGGCCTTCTCAAAGGAAGCATACGTGGTGACTTTGGGGCCAACATCATCGGAAGTACTATCCGTTGTCTTGCCAGTCGCCTCCTCCACCCAAAAGCGCGCAGCATCCTCGGGCTGGAAGTCCCGGTACTTATCCCACAGGATGAGGGTAAGCTGATGAGTCAACAGTTCGAGTCCTTGAGGAGAAGCGAAGTGAGACAACTTGACATTGGCAAAGTCCCCTTTCATCATCGCCTTCTTGCCGTGTGGCTCCCACATGCTCGACAGTTCTTCGACCGGTGAGGAGTCTTGAATGGATTGAACTGTTTTCTCCAAGCGGCGCCCGTTGTGTTCTTTGGAACATGCCGCATCGTGCAAAGTGTTGATGATTTTTGAGGAGACATCGCGCGGGAGGTCTTGAGAAATATCAGAGAATGCGAATTGCGTGAGGGTCTCGAAGATAGCGTGATCCTCCGAGTGCCGCCAGTGAAGATCAACCCACTTGTGGAGCAAGCGAGCGATGCGCATCTTGATGTGCAGAGACTCGATGCGTGCTTGGTCAGGTGACAAGTGATCGGGCAACTCCTCCCTGTATCGCTCCACAAAAGCTTCGAGCACAAGTTCCGGAGTTCCAAAGTAGCGAAAGCAAAGGAAGAAGACGTCTACGAGCTCCAAGTCATCGTCAGAGGCTGTAGATGTGAGATACCGAACGAGGCCTTTGATTGAGGCAAGTTGAAGAACTCCGCTTTTGTCCACGAACATTTCTGTACTGTCCTCTGGATGAGCCAGGGAGTTGTCCAGCTTGCCATCAAACAGTTCTGGAAAAATTGCGATGGAGTTCCTGATGTTAGTCTTCGCGCATGCAAGCTCTGCGGGGCTTGCTACTTTTTCGCGAGTGGCTGTCGGTATATTCGAACTCTTCTTGCCTTTGCTAGAACACCGACGCAACGACGCTGTGATGAGGGCAGCCAGTCCGCGTCTACGAGGTTTGATCGGTGGTTCGCCGAGAACGCCCAGCTCGTCCACCTCTGCAACACAAGTCCTGTCCGTCGACGCTTCTTCACTGGATAGATGAGTTTGTTCACCAACACCACTCGTCTCGTCGCAATAGTCTTCCGCTTCCACCTCCTCTTCAAATTCTACAGGCGGTTCAGGAAGGGGTTTTGTTTGCTGTAATTCGTACTCGGCAGCTTGCATGAAGCCTTTCAGGGTAGACATCGTCATATCCAACAGCTGCAGGCTCTGCCAGATAAACTCTCTGCGGTTCCTCGGTTCGAAGTCCTCAAATTCCAGCTGGCTGACATGATTCAGGAAAAGCTGCATGGAGAATTGCACGCCGCATTCCGACAGCTTATATGCAGAAGCATGGCAAACGTCCTTCGGGAGTTGTCTCATAGAATGTAAGATCGTCTCCAAACATCGAGAAAAAACCTGTGCCAATGCACGGAGTGAGTCGAGGTCCTGAGTTTCTGCGAGGTTGTGCAGAAGCCTGATTGGCGCAAGAATTGCGGGGAAAGTCCTTGCGATGTCGAACTGCAGCGTGGTAGAAGATATTACTCCAGAGGACGAAGCAGCAGGATTGTAACTGTCAATGCTTCCTGCGCTCGACGCAGAGTCTCGAGGGCCAAGTTCATCAGTGTCGATCTCGTAAACCGGGACTGGTTTCCTCTTGACTGTTCGAGGATTCGCTGGTATTTGAGGGATTGTGTGAATCATCGAGACAGTAGAGATACACAGGTGAAGGATATGAATGCGCGGTGAGTTATTGAGATAACACACAACCGCGCAAGACATTCGGATATTTATCATGACGCTGCTGAATGGCCACCCATTGTTCGGCTGTGGATGTGGATGGTTATGTTCGATGTGTAGTGGGTTCGATATGTCCACACTTGCGAACAGTGCGAGAACTTGTTTCCACAGTAAAAACCACCAAGCGGTTTATTGACGCATATTTTTGTATGTTCCGCGAAGGAAAACAGCGGGCATTAAAACGCTGCTCGGGGAAAGCGTAGTCTCCCTAGAAGAAGAAGGCAAAGCGCAAAGTCAGACTTTTTCATTCGGGTAAGGTGTACCGGCAACAACTTCAAATTGGCCTATAAGACAAAAGTACGATGGGACCAAGCAGGCAGGTCCACTATACAGTCGCCCTGTGCAAAGCGAGAAGTCAGACGTTTTCATTATGCATAGCGCGTACCGGTCACAGCTTCAAATGAGTACGTAGACACAGATCAAGGGGGGGCCATCGCATGGGTCAAAACCATCGTCACGTGACTTAAGCCATGAACTGTAGTATAGTATATTAGTATCCCCCAGAATGTTTAATTGACCGTGACGAAGGTGGTACCGTATTATCATGCTGACATAACATCATATTGCCGTGCGTTGTTGATTGCGGGGCCTAAGTAGTTCGCATATATGATGGCCCGCAACCGGTGGGCGCTAATAGCGCTAAGCTGTTGTGCCTATTATATACTAAATCACATGCTGACGTGTCCGGTATATCTAGCACAGCAAACACAACTGCACTCATCTTTAAGTTTGTCCGAGCGGCGACTAATCCTTACTAATCCTTGTGGATACATTTATTCACAATATATAACACCGTGCTCGCCTTACCTACATCTCTTTGCAGTCTGAGTCGACGTGGAGCATTATTCAAGCACACTATTCAGGTCAGAATGATTACAACTGCGTTGACCGAGCTCCTGGGCATCCGTGTGTGAGTCTATGTTCTACTGTTCAGAAGGCACCCATTCACGACCTGTGTCGTTGACAATGTTGACAGCCCAGTAGTGCAAGGGGGTATGCAATGGTAAATGTCATCTAGCACCCAGTTCAAGGATGTCTGATAGTCGTTTCAATAGGGTCGGAAAACCTCCTCTACCTGCAGCTGTATCGAACGCGGGAGGACTTGGTGCGCAGTATCGTCCGTTTTTCGTTCATCCGGCGCTAAAATCTACCTCAGGGATAATCACTGCCCTGACCCAGCCGAGCCCCGAGGCCTTGCGTGTTGTGATTCGTGAGACACGCGCAGCAACCACCAAGCCTTTTGGCGTGAACATCACTCTTCTACCGTCGATCAATCCACCAGACTACGAGGGATTCGCGCGTGCAGCTGTAGAAGAGGGTGTTAAGATCTTTGAGACGGCAGGGAACAGTCGTCCGTACCGTCGTATTCTCACTGGTGGTGAAGATCCTGACGCCATGTAGCGGGAAAGCTCATCCAGTTCTTCAAGTCACATGGATGCATAGTGATTCACAAGTGCACAACGATTAGACACGCCAAGGTTCGCTTCATTCAGGCCTTGTTTCATGTTTAATGCACTAAATACGATACATTTAGTCTGCAGAGCGGATGGGTGTTGATGTTCTGAGTATTGACGGTTTTGAATGTGTGTCGCTCTTTTGTCTGTTTAAGTTTGATGGTGACGGTATTCGTAGGTGCTGGTCACCCTGGAGAGGAAGATATCGGCGGTTTTGTTCTGGTGCGCCTTGTCACTTACCATGTTTACAATTTGTAACCATTCGTAGCTTGCAAGAGCCGCACAAGAACTCAAGATACCCTACATTGCATCTGGCGGTGTTGCAGATGGTCGCGGATTAGCTGCTGCCTTGGCACTTGGTGCTGCGGTAAGTACGGCGTGTCTCCCATCAGGATTGTTATTAATCTGCACGCACAGGGGGTGAACATGGGCACGCGATTCATGTGCACTGTCGAGAGGTGCGACAATAGTACTGTACACATACACCCATCTAACTTGTGCTTTCTAGCCCTATCCACCAGAATATTAAAGAGACGATCGTCGCCTCCAGCGAACAAGATACCATCCATATATTCCGTACGCTGAACAATACCGCCCGCGTCTTTAAAAATGCGGTCTCAAAGCAGGTCGTTGCTCTCGAACGGCGCCCGGGCGGCGCAAAGTTTGAAGACGTCCGTGATCTTGTCTCAGGCGCACGAGGCAGAATTGTGTACGAAGATGGTGATCCCGACTATGGAATTTGGAGTGCGGGTATTACACTTGGGCTGATCAATGACATCCCGACGTGCGAAGAGCTCTTGTTGCGCATGGAGAGAGAGGCGGAAGGGATTATTGGTGGGATGAACAAGCTGCTCAAGGCCAAGCTGTAGTGTTATGAATTATTTATGCTAGTATGTGGTAGAAGATGATAGCCTCTGTCACGACGATCAAAGTTGCAGTCATATTCGTTAGACCGACGCCCATTAAC
>Ga0153975_1000547_pt1 | contig 11841 bp, 15 predicted proteins | sample TSGA059MetaG_FD_104694 | JGI IMG/M metagenome (GOLD analysis project Ga0153975, IMG submission 104694) | Attine ant fungus gardens microbial communities from Georgia, USA - TSGA059 MetaG | ecosystem: Host-associated > Fungi > Mycelium > Unclassified | place: USA: Georgia, Yuchi Wildlife... | reverse complement strand
CAGAATGCTGACGGGAGGAATATCCGCAGGTACGAAAATGTTCTTGACGGATTCAATGCTGCGGTGAGCACAGCGATTCATAAGGTCAAGGAACTCCTTGTGCTCTGAGCTAGGGTGTTGCGAAAAACGAGGAACCTCAGGAACTTCTTGCAGCTCGACCAATAGATTGCAGAGATGGTCCCAAGCGCGCTTTGCGTTAGCAGTGGATGCATCTTCTTCTCCCGAGGCATTCAGTTTGGCGTAGCTGAGCAATTCTTTTCCAATCTTGTCGGCATGCTTGTCCAAAAAGCGATGGAGGACAATGATGTCAGTGTCATCCGCTGTTGTGCCCAACCACTCGGTGGTTTCTTCGTCAACAGCGGTAACGGAGAATTTCTATAGATTACAGGTAAGGCGAATAGGATAAGTACTGAACTGCTGGACGAACGTTGACTTCGCTCAGATAACGCGTGACGTTCGTGATATTAGCTGTCAGGAACTCGTTCAAGCAAACCATGTGAGCCTCTTTGCCGAAGAAGATATTGTTTGCAAGGTTCTGCATGACCTTTGCGATGACCATCAAACCCCGGCGAATGACTCCACCATCATCCTTGGGTACCGCAACATCAACGATTTCAGGGGCAACAATGGCTGGAGAAATGAAGCTGCCCATGATTTAGTATAGCTTGACTTGTTAAGATACATGAACTGACCGAAGAAATATAAATGCACCAAGTGCAGCGAACTTCGATTCCGGCCAGACTTGATAACTAAAACCTCATCAGCCCTTTTTTGGCCCTTGAGAAGGTAATAACACCTACACTGATTTCGCAAGATGAGCGCAAACCTCCCGGAACATCCTAGAAGGGAGACAAGGTAAGAAGACAGTGGACTCGTCGTTGCGTCATCACGCACGGTGGTAAGGTAGGGACTGAGGAACTGATGATATCAAGGAAAGAAGAAGCAACGAGCTCGACATTCCTCTGGTTCTGTTCAAGCTTGTCTGGACCAGCCCTGGCAGGGTCTAGATCATATGCATGACCCGGGGGCATAGACATCATATTCTTGATGAGGGGAACGATCAGACCGCGCAAATAGTTGTACCCATGTATCCGCGCAAATGCAGACAGGAACCGGGTGCAAGTTGAATTCCCTCGGAAAAGATCCGCGTCGCTAGCTGTGCAACTCTGTGAGTGGTTAGCGCCGAAGCGATGAAGAAAGATTTACTAGTGTGAGCGATTTCTCGATCGATCATGGTTTTCAACAAAGAGATCAAAGAAGCTCGTGTGTCGAAGATGTTCATGAGCACAGAGATCATCATGTCGACCTCATTGGCAGGACAACACTCGCAGATTACCATCGCAAGGACCATCTATCAAGCTCGTTAACAACGATTGTGATGCTAGCAAAAAGTTAGCCTTACGTCTGATCCTTTGACAAGCTAAATGCAAGTTAACTTTACTCATAATGAAGTGAAGGAATGAAACACACCTGTCGCAATTGATTTCGCCGCGCTTGCAATTCAGGATTTCCTTGAGCCTCAAACTTGGTGCCTTGTCCAAGCACTCGAGCAAAAACATGGACAAAGATAGTCCGTTTCCTGATGTCGCCATCATATACAGATGCAATGCAGTGTTTGACAGCATTTTCAGAGTTTGAGATCACCAGGTGCGAGATCCCCGTGATGACCAAGTCGCGAACATCGGCTTCCCTCTGAGAAGCTTGCATTTTCTGAACGAAGTATCAGCTACCGATAAACCATAACAAAGCATCATGGAACTCACCTTCTGCAGAGAAGGGACATCTGAATTACTATCAGACGCCTTCAGATTCATTAGTATCGCTCCGAGACCGACACCATAGATCAGTGCTCACCTCAGGCCGACAAATGTCTAAAGCTCTCAGCAAAACATGAGTGTATCGTATGAACAAGCGTGAACCAGCGTGCCCGGAATCATCGCCATCATTGCTATTGTTGTCGAGCGGTTGGAGTTTCAAGCGCTCCAGGATCTTGACGACTGTGCGAAGTGACGCCACGTTCAACTCGTACTGGAATTGAACCGCTTCAGGGTCGTTGCTCTGTGATATATGAGATACAGCCATTAATTAAGAGCTGGATAGACATACCGTTGATGGATCCTGGAACCAATCCATCACGATATCGACGATACGATTGCGCGATAGATCGTCCTTACGAAGGGTCAATGTGTCGGTGTGATCGCCAATACTGTCACAGAGTGCACAAAATTTAACTCGTATCCGATATGAAACCGGATCACTGAAGCGGGAAATAAATCGAACAAGCACATGCAGTATTGACCCAAGGTCGGTGCTCAGAGCTTCATCGGGCGGCATTTGCGCGTTCTCAACGAGCGACTTCAAGACCGAGATCAACTGCACCAAACAATTAACTCTGTGAATCATTTGATAGCCATCAACTCGCACCTGATCCAGAAATAGGCCGTATTCATCCTTGAACTCCAAACCCGCACCATCTGTAATGTTCCGCGTGATCCTAACAGCCTCCTCGTCAGAGTAGTAAGACTATGTGGATGAAAAATGCGCTCACTCGTCAAGATGTTTGAACAGCTTTGAGAAGAGACGAGGGCTGAGTTCCGAGCCAAGAGCTTCCCGAGCAACTTCGCGAACGCGAATAACATCGTCAATAAGAGCGCCCGTGAGAAACTCTATGAATATAGTGACGAGGTCTGTTGGATCCCTGAGCACACGCATTTCATCGAGTAAAAACTCCGGCGGAATTGCAGCAGCTAGTGCAGCAGGTTCATGCTTTTCCTGCACGGTAACACCACCAAAAGCAGATAGGAACAAAGTGAGGTTTCTCCATTGTATGAACTTGTCCTGTACAAGTATCAATACCGATATCTGCAACAGAAAATAGTTTAAAGAATGAAGTACCTCAAGAGACATGGCCTGCTCTTGCTTGCTCAAATGAGCGTCATCGAAGGCCGCTACTTGGGCCAGTGGATTCTGCACGATGAACTCTGAAAGTGCACTCCATCTGTAAAAGCACTCCTCCCAAACAGCAATGTTTATAGGCGAGGAGTTCGCAACCAGGCGCAAGAGCTTCCTCACGCGTTTCTGCTCTCGAACACGACCTGCAATAGAGATTGTATCGAGAGGACAAACAAAAAGAGGAAAAGTACCCACCGACAATGACAACCCTGGGATCACCAAGTTGTTCGTATATCGGGTTCCGCTTTGAGCGTTCCTCCTCCGTCAGGCCATGGTTAACAGGAGCTCCAGGTTGTCGCTCAGCTTGTGCTATGAGACGAAGACCTTGGGCGGCGAGCTGCGAGACATCACTGCTTACTGACGTGAGAGACACCAAGAAAGCTATCTCAGCAATGGCGAAGGCTGGTACACGCTCTTCGCTGAATTGCAAACTGTGTGCGTGGTTTCCCTGCACCAGAACGTCTGTAAGGGTGGCCCACGTGGAAACAAACTTGACGACTAACCTCGCTCCTCCTGTGGTAGGTGTCGATAAGTTGATGAGCAACGTTTATCCACAGCCTTTGGCTGTCAGGGTCGAGCCTAGTCAACAGCAACCTCTTTGAGATGGAAATCAACGATATCGGTCTGTTGTGAACGCAAATCAGCGAACTGTGATATGAGAGCAGACATCATACTAACAGAGAGGACTTCATCCACATTTCACACATCTCATAGTAAGGGTCATTCGGCTGCATCCTGAAGAAGATATCAGTGAAGTGCTGGAAAGACGACGCAGCCGAGATCTTGACGGCAGTATCCGCATCTGAGGTCCTCATACGAACAGACAACGCTTGCCATCTGTCGGGATCCATCATTTGTTCTACGTTGGTGACGTAGTAATCTGGTGCTGCTCGCCACAAAGCAAGGATGGCTATGAGCATAAGGTCCTTGTCAGCCAACGTCTCGGACGTGAACCGTTTAGCCTTGGGCCGAAGTGCTGCACGGCGAACAGTTCCGTCACACTCGTATTCACTACGGCGTATAGACGACGTCTGTGTGGCTCAAGTCGATGAGCCAAGGTACATGAAGTGCAATACGGCAAGCACGCATTTACCTGGAAAATGTCTCTCATGCGCGGTGCAATGGCCGCCTGGAGGTTCTCCAAGGATTGCTGCCAAGGGAGACGGGGTGCCTACAACAAAGCAGGTAAAGCAAAGCAATGGGCATCGCTATATCTCAAGCACGAACCTCGGTCGACAGAGTAGTAGCAGCCTTGATTGCACAAATTTTTACTGCGTCGGACCGCTCAGGCTCCAGGCAATCCAAGAACATAGGTATTGATTCCCCTTCTGATAGGAAACGGAATACAGTAACAAGTGCCTCGGCATGCGCGGCGACGTCAATTTCTTCATACGAGTCCCAAAATGGCTTCTGCCCCGGCGACTGCAGCAGGATCAGCTGCAGAGGGTTAGTATGGGAGAGCTTAGATTTGAGCATTTGCCACTACCTTGATTTCATGAGAGATGTCTGCCGCAATATGTCTGAGGGGCATTTCGCCCTCTGGCGATATCCGAAATCCAGCTCTACACATGTCAATTGCGCACACGAAAGCTACATCCGCGAGCTTCGAAGTCGTATTTGCATGCCTGATCAGTTCCTGGGTAAATCGAATATCCTTTGCGAAAAAGATGAGATCAAGATACGCATCACATCTCATCGCCTCACCTTCCTGTGGTTGGACTTGTGACTGGCGAAGGTCACGGAACGATTTTCAACATCGATGTGATAATCGGGCGACAGACGATCTGCAGCAAGACATGCAAGGATAGTCAAGGTTGGCCATAGCGCACGCTCTCGGCCGGGCTCGATTGCAGAGTGCAGCAGGTCGAACACACGCTCCGGTGCACCCTCGAGTTTCCCCCTTGATCTCACTGCCTCGTTGTATTCCTGTGGACACATCTCGATCCAATTCCAAATTGCCATACGTAACGGGATGGCAACCGCTGCCTGTGCTTGGCGTTTCATATTCACGAGAAGTGAAGAAAGTTCATGCAGGACCTGCACGAGTCGTGCTCTGTCCATCGCGCTATAGGTCATGAGCTGCAAGTCAATAGTATCAGGGTTATCCTCTGTCGTATTGGCGAGGAAGTGTATCTTCTGGCGTATCCTGTGGAAGACGACGAGCCAGTTTGATGCGGAGAGATGGTAAACAATGCGTCCTGCGAACTTGCTGATAAGGAGATTTAGCGCAAGCGTAGAATTTACGAGAGCCATGTGAGTCTTCTCGAACTGGAAGGTACGGCCGAGCTGCCAGTGCCCTGAGCTTGCGCTGCCAGCTGAGTGGAACGACGCAGATGAGGTCTTCAACTTCAGGACTGGCCTTTGTCCCTGCGATATGTGAGGAGGAAGTGATGGACCAGTCTTTCCCAAGTAATCATCGAATGCTGATGACTCTGTCGGTAGATCCACTGACTCAAAATCGTGCAAGGACGCATCAGGAGCGAGGTTTGAGGATGACATTAATCGAGCCTCTGGTGATGCTGTTTGACGGAGGTAAAGAACCATCACAGATAGGATATAACGTGCACAGTTGTCGTCGAGAGGATAAGGATCTGTCCATGGAGGGGGTGTAGATGATGATGAAAATTCAGTGGATGCTTGTCGGAACTTCTTGTACTGGTGACTGGTCGAAGAGGGTAATGGGGACTCTATGTGACCAGGAGGATGGTTGCCATTCTGGGTTTTAGTTGAACGGGAGGAACGCGCGTCGTCCTGTGAATTCCATCTTGAACCCATGCATACGGACAAAATCTTCAAGATAAATAGCTGAGATTGTAATGCTTCGGTGGTCATTTGGCCATCTGCATCGATTTGCTATATTAACGCGCATATAAGGACGTAATTCTGCGGTAGAAGCCTTCGGAAATAATACCTTTGCGAGACGTTCGAGCTGTTCACTTAGCGACCAGGATATGATGTCCAGGGAGTCATGCGCGATTTCCATGAGGGCACATACGGCACTTTGTGTAGCGGGATCCGACTCGACGACATCGAGAGAGAGCCCAGAGTTGATTGGTAGCTTTTTGGTGAGAAGACGAGTGAGAAGTGATGAAAAAGTGGGAGTATACATAAACAAGCTACCTTGTTCTTTATCCTGTTAATGAGAGCTTGTACTACAATCTTCTGTTGGGGGTTAGTAGACGCGCCCGAGTATGCTATGGAAGGTGGGCCGTTTGCTGTGTTAATGTGGTGGGAGTCATTGCTCCTATGGGCTCTTGTTGAACTCTGAGATGAATTTGCATGTTCTGCTGAGACCGACGTTCGGCGGATAGGCATGTCTTGGAATATGCCCACCGCCAGTTATGGTTGCTTGTTGTTTTCGGGGCGAAAGCGCGCGGTGCGTTTTGCTATTCGTCCCGTTGCAGTGCGACCAAAGGTTCCGGGCTGGATTATATAATATAATTCACAGATAAGTTTAAAAATATTATATAAAAAAGTATAGGGGGAGACTACTAATATTTGTTAATGACACTGAGCTAGTCAGTATGACATACAGCATCCCCACTGAAACTGAACAAGTTGGAGTCACAGATCGGCGTAGTGAATTACTCTTGAGTCAAGCTGCCTGCAGTTCATATATCACACGCCCTTGAACTTCTTTCGGACGATAAAGTACACCGCCACAAAAGCATAAATATGGACCTACATTAATTTGGAAGTGAGATCAAGCTTCGAATAAACGGGTAAGTAAACAACCTAAATTTCTTTGATTGTTTCTCATTGTCCCATTGTCTGGGTGAGTTGCTTTGACCCATTGTTAGCTTCATTGGGTGAGTGTCAAGTTGCTGTGTACAGGCATGATCCCCACTCATCTGAACAGGTACATAGAATTTGCCCATGACATCCTCACCATGTGGTATGCACAGATGAGTCGAATAATGAGCGTTTCGTGTGCTCACTGAAAGATCGTTTGAAAAAATTTGAGTCGTTTGAGTCAGAGTTTGTACTCCGACTCCGCACATAGGGAGTCCATCTCCCAAGCTGATCATCCGACAACTACATATTATTGCTTCGGATCCACTCACCCAACGAGTAGTACGTCCACTCCGACCCTCCTCCACGTCCCCCAACTTCTCCCAACTCTCATCTATCTTATTATAAGAGTCTAAAACATCTTCGTTGCATTTCGTCTTGCATCGCATCGCTATCAATCAGTCTTATTTTATATTTTCATTGCTCTCTTGCAGTTGTTTTGAGTTGCTTTTTCTTTTTCACTTTTTCAAGAGCCTGTCCAGCTACCTTCTGCTGTCAACTTTCGCTCGCAATCCACGTTTTTCCTCTTCCATTTTATCCCCCTCTTTAAGTAGTCTCACCTTCCCCGACTTCCAGACGATATGCCTCCCTTTGACTCTTATGACTTCAGTTGTCCTCCTGGTGTAGCATATTCACAATTCACAGCCAACCTCGATCATATGTCAAGCCACTTCTCTCCAGTTCACCCTGTGTCAGAAGATCGGCGCACGTCCAATGGATTTGGTATCTACCATCCCAATACTAGCACCGGCTCGGCCACACCCCGATCTATTGGTATTCACCCGGACAAGGAATACAGCAACATTGGAATCATTTCAGAACAATTTCAACCTGCTCCAAATAGACACAACTCTACCCAACCACTCTCATCATCTCACCACCAACACCGTCCTTCTCTTTCCATCCCTCAGAGCAGCTCGCCCGCCGGCCTCGCTTTAAATTCAAATCACTACAACGTCCCCTCTGACGCTGAGCGTGAAGGGTACTTCCATCGCCAGCCTCTCCAACCCCAGCCTACCAAGTTCTTTGTACCATCCACGGATCTTCCTCCCCCCGCCACCTCCAACTCCAACCTAACCATACTACGTTCTACTTTGTGGTGGGGCGAACTCGAACCTTGGATGGACGAAGAATACGCAAAGCAGGTTTGTGCTCTCATGGGTTGGGACCCTGTCAACGTCAAAATTCCAAATGCCGGTCCAGACGCCACTCCACAACCAACTAATAACTCTGGTTACTGCTATCTCACCTTCCCCTCCGCAGCCGCCGCAGCCTCTGTCCTCAACCAAGTCAACGGTGGCGGGAGTGTGCAGCCTGTTACAATGCCCAACTCGAATAAGCCCTTTGTCCTTAACTGGGCATCTTCTGCCCCTAGCGGTCCGATCCCACCCTCTTTTCCACCAGCTGGTATAATTGTCCCTGCGCCACAACAACAGTATCCTAAAGAGTACAGCATCTTCGTCGGTGATCTTGCCCCAGAGACATCTAATTCAGACCTTGTGGCCGTGTTTCGAAACCCTGTTCTCGGCCTCCGCAATGATCGTGAGCCCAAGTTCATTCGACCGTTCTTGAGTTGCAAGAGTGCCAAGATTATGCTCGATCCCATGACTGGTATCTCGCGAGGGTATGGGTTTGTTCGGTGAGTCTACCTAGTAGATGGTGTAGCAAGATGACCCATTAGTCCCCTTTGCACAGATTTACCGAGGAGGCCGACCAGCAACGTGCTTTGATAGAGATGCATGGACTGTACTGCCTTTCGCGCCCGAGTCGGTTATCTTTATATTCATATTTGTGGTAAGCTAATGACGTGATGTGTAGTGCGAATATCTCCAGCCACCGCTAAATTCAAGCCACCGGCCATGGCCACTGATTTGCCGCACATTCAGTTCCCGGGCTCCCCTGTTGCTGATCAGAGGTCAAACCCGGTTACTATTACTATACCCCTTTCCGGTGGCGGTCAGACGAGGAGTGTTTCCGCACCTATGGCAGCTTCAACGCGCACCGCATCTCCTTCGTCTGCATTGCCCAGCGTGCCTGTTGGTCCCTCCGCTTCAGCATCGACTCTGAGTGGCTCGAGCTCCGTACCTTCGCTAGGCTCCGAGGCGAGCACGAATACATCGTCAGGCGCCCTATCTTCGATGCCATCAGATGAGATGCTTAATTTGCCCACCAACGTCCTCGCTCTCGCACAGCAATATACCAGCGCAGGGTCTAATACTAACGGAAAAGGCATCGTCCCATCCATACCTTCTGGTTCCGCGCGTGATTCACAAAATCCTTCCGTGGCACCACGGTACATAGTCTCCGAGGAATCATGGAAGCACCACGCACAAGCTCGCGCGATCCTTGGGAACCTCATCGGACCAAACGGCGAGCAACTCACGTCTACGGACCCCTATAACACGACAGTGTTCGTTGGTGGATTGTCGCCCCTAATTTCCGAGGAAACTCTGCGGACGTTCTTTTCGCCGTTCGGCGAGATCCATTACGTGAGCGCTCCCTTTGCGCTATTGTTGGGAATGCTAATACGAGCGTATTTGTACAGGTGAAGGTGCCCGTCGGAAAGCATTGTGGCTTTGTGCAATTCGTTCGAAAGGCTGATGCGGAGCGGGCTATCGAGAAGATGCAGGGTTTCCCTATAGGCGGGAGTAGAATTCGGTTGAGCTGGGGTAGAAGTCAATGTATGTTCTCCGTTGTGGGTTATCTCAGGCCCATCCGACTGATGGTATTATCTTAGACAAGGCCGCGCAAGCTGCTGCGCAGGCAAGCCAGGCCGCCGCACTTCAAGCTCAGTTCCAGGCTCAGATGGCAACTGCGCAGAGCCAGGTTCCTCAGATGACGCAGGATCAAGCGATGCAGTTCTTGCAAGGGCTCGGCATGACAGGAGGCGTTGGTCAATCGGGTGAAGCGTTGAACCACAATTATGTCGACGCTGCAAAAGGCAGCGGGCATTCCGAGGAGAAATTGAGATCGCTTATCATGAATCAGCCACTCTCTGACGGTCAACTGCCGTACGACGTGTACCCAGGGGCATCCGGATCGCGTGCATCATCGAACCTGCCGTCTGTCGAACATCCCAATAGCTCATATCTCATATCCTCGTTCTCGCCTTTCTCCCCCGATTCGAATATGTATACGCGCAGAGGCTCAGACAGCTACGATTTGCTGCCTCATTCCATGAATCATGGGTCGCGCTTTGATAGCATCATGGAGTTCAAGGTTGCGAGTGCCAATTCTAGTGAGCGATCTGTGCCTCCTGCGCGTACGCCGAGTGGGTCCCAGCGATATGAGTCGTTCATGGATGGCACTGCGAGGTCATCTGAGGGTAGTCGTCCCATGGCGCGCCAGGAACCTATCTCTCGTCCAAACTCAAGCGAGACGTCATCGCAAGGACGTTCGAGTCAATACGACGGACATGAGGAACACGATCCTATCCACGATCTTAATGGAACGCTTGCGAGTCTTGATTTGGACCAGCACCATCCGTGGAAGCTCGCATCTGACAATCACCCGCATTCGTTGTCTTCTTAGAAAACTTCGCACCTCTGCATTCGAACTTCTTCTCTTTTGATTCCATTGCTCAATTTTCGACCTTCTAGTCCTTGTTTTTATTTCACCGTTGGCCTTGGACCACGACGACATACTATTTACATGAGCTGGATATGCTCTTATTGTCAGTTACCCATTTTTCGCTCTCGAGATGTGCCTTTCATACGATGATTTGTTTTTATTTTCTCCCCCTATCTCCCTGTCTCTGTTGCCCTTTCATTGATGACTTGTCTTCTATCTGTTTTCGATCTGTCTTTACTACATGCTACGCTCGGTCCCCAAAGAAAGAAATCAACCTAGGAAGTTCTACATACCTCCTCTGTTTAACGTAGTACCAAACCAACTAAATCTTACAGTAGTACCCAATTTCTGTTACTACCATTTACTTGTTCGTCTTGTACTAGTGCAGCTGTTATGTATATTTTAACCGCAAAAATTTACGGCTATATAATGTAAATTCTGTAAACGGGAAAGCCCTATCTACACGACCCACTTCTGTTACTACGTGCAGCTGCTCTGCACTTTAGAAGAAAATATTCGACATGAAGCATCGTGATGACATTGCGATTATCATACATACAAAAGTCGTTCCACTATCGTGGCTGAGAATCAAAGGATCCAAGGTAGCACTAAAACAAAACACTGAACCGGGGAAAGTCGAACCGGGGCTAATAAGGTAAGTCGCCGTCGTAAATAGAGCAAATAGATGAAAAGACATATGGGGGGACGGAAACAATCCAATAGAACACCATAAAACGAAGGCGATCACATGTCGGCTATACCAGTTAATAGGCCGGCGCGACTTGCGCCGCTAAGGCCTTCGCCTGTACCAGACCCAGATGCCTCGGCATTGTAGTTATTTCCAGAGGCGAGTTGACCAACCACATCGCTTTGGAGTTGCATAGGAACGAAAACGACCTTGGTATTACCAGATTTGGCCATCTGCTGAAGAGCTTCCAGCTGACGGATTTGCATAGCAGCTGGTGATGCGAGGATATCAGCTGCCTGGCGCATGAGGCGAGCGGAGTCGACTTCTGCGCGGGCTGCGATGACCTTGGATTCTCCAATGCGCTTCTGCTGGGCTGCAGAAGAGAGGGAAGCGGAGACTTCGGGGCTGAATATGATGTCCTTGATGAGGATACCTTCGATGGCGACACCCCATTTGTCGGCGACGTCGCCCACGATCTCGGCGATTTCAAAGGCGATGGCCTCACGCTCGGTTACGACGCTTTGAACCACGCGAGCACCGACGACGTGTCGCAGGGTGGTCTGTGCACGTTCAACCAGCGCCTGGCGGAGGTCACTGATACCAAATGCAGCACGATATGGGTTCGTGATCTGGAAGTAGATCACAGAGTCACTAGAGGGGTGATAGTAAGTAACCAATGGATAAGAAATAAGAGTATGAAACAAACGCACATCTCAACATTAACATTATCGCGAGTGATGACTGTTTGCCTGCCGATGGGACTGATTTGAATTTTGACGTCGACTATGCGCAGATCTTCCGTGCAGACATTGACTTGTACGAGACCGGGGTCTACCGAT
>Ga0153975_1000542_pt1 | contig 11865 bp, 22 predicted proteins | sample TSGA059MetaG_FD_104694 | JGI IMG/M metagenome (GOLD analysis project Ga0153975, IMG submission 104694) | Attine ant fungus gardens microbial communities from Georgia, USA - TSGA059 MetaG | ecosystem: Host-associated > Fungi > Mycelium > Unclassified | place: USA: Georgia, Yuchi Wildlife... | reverse complement strand
CAAGAAAGTATTCACTAAAATGGATCTAAGGTAGAAGTTCAACAATATGAGGATTAAGAAAGGGAATGAGTAGAAGGGAGCATTTACAACACATGTGGGGTCTTTTAAACCAATAGTAATATTTTTTGGGATGACAAATTTGCCAGCCATATTCCAGGCAATGATGAACAAAATCTTGAGAGACCTGATAAACAAAGAAAAGGTTGCTGCATTTGTAGACAATGTGCTAGTGGGAACAGAGACAGAGGAAGGACATGATGAGATTGTAGATGAAATACTAAAGAGGCTAGAGGAGAATGACTTGTACATTAAGCCAGAAAAATATATGTAGAAAGTGAGGAAAATAGGATTCCTAGGGGTCATCATAGGGCCTAATGGAATAGAGATAGAGAAGGAGAAAGTAGATGGAGTGCTCAGCTGGCCAGAGCCAAAAAACATGAAAGATGTCAGAAAATTTCTAGGCCTTACAAATTACTACAGGAGGTTCATTAAGGATTTTGCACAAGTAGCTAGGCCAATGAATATGTTGATGAGGAAGGATGTGAAGTGGTAATAGAGAAGCAAACAGTAAAAGGTGTTTGATAAGCTTAAACAAATCTTCACTACCAGACCAGTATTAGCAGTCCCAGACTTAGACAGAGAATTCAGAGTGGAAGCAGATGCTTCAAACTATGCTACTGGAGGAGTTTGATCAATGAAATACTCTGATAAATTGTGGAGACCAGTTGCTTTCATCTCCAAATTGTTAAGTGATATAGAACAGAACTATGAAATACACAATAAAGAGATGCTAGCAGTAGTCAGATGCTTAGAGGTCTGGAGGTACTTCTTAGAGGGGATGACCACTAAGTTTGAAATCTGGACAGATCATAAGAATCTTGAATACTTCATAAAAGCACAAAAGTTAAATAGGAGACAAGTAAGATGGACTCTGTATTTGTCAAGATTTGACTTTATACTGAAACATATTCCAGAAAACAAGATGGAGAAGGCAGACAGCTTAAACAGGAGGCCAGATTGGGAGATAGGAGTGGATAAAGATAATGAGAATGAGATGCTGGTAAAACCTGAATGGCTAATAGTAAGGAGAACAGAAAAGGTAGAGATCATTATAGAAGGGGTTGATCTACTAGAGAAAGTGAGACAATTGAAGGTGAAAGATAATGAAGTAATAAAAGCAGTCAAGGAAATGAAGCAGGCAGGAGTAAAGATGTTGAGAGATGAATAGTGGAGAGAAGTAGATGGTGTAATGTATAAAGAGAAAAAAGTGTATATGCCTAAAGATGATGTATTGAGGGTGGAAATAATTAGGCTACACCACAATACACCAGTAGGAGGACATGGAGGACAATGGAAGATAGTGGAACTAGTGGCCAAGAATAATAAAAGAGGTGAAAAGATATGTAGAAGGGTGTGATTCCTACCAAAGGAACAAAAACCACACAGAGCAGCTGGTTGGCAAATTAATGCCTAATTCTATTCTAGAAAAACCCTGGACATACATATCAGCAGATTTTATTACCAAACTGCCTTTAGCTCAGGGATACAACTCTATTCTAGTAGTAGTAGACTGACTAACAACAATGGTACACTTCATACTGACTATAGAAAGAATGTTAGCAGAAGGGTTAGCAAGGTTGTTCAGGGACAATGTGTGGAAACTACATGATCTACCCAAAAGTATAATATTGGACAGAGGACCCCAGTTTATGGCAGGGTTAATGAAGGAGTTAAATAGGATATTGGGGATTGAAAGCAAGATGTCAACAGTATTCCACCCTCAAACAGATGGACAGACAGAGAAGGTCAACCAGAAGTTGGAACAGTACTTAAGAATGTTCATTGACCATAGGCAAGAGCAATGGCCAGACTGGTTAGGAACAGCAGAGTTTGCATACAACAATAAAGTGTACTCTAGTACAAAGACATCACCCTTCAAAGCAAACTATGGGCAAGATCCTAGGATAGGGTTTGAAGTAAGAAAGAAGGGGAAGTATAAAGGAGCAGGGAAATTTGTAACAAAGATGAAAGAGATTCAGAAGGAAGCTAAGACAGTACTAGGGAAGGCATAGAAGGAGATAAAGAAATATATAGATAGGAAGAGAGGAGAAGTCAATGGGTATAAAGTAGGGGACTTGGTGATGCTCAGCACCAAAGATCTGAAATACCAAATGGTTAGTAGAAGGACAGAAAAGTTGACAGAAAGGTTTGTAGGCCCTTATAAAGTGAAGAAAATTGTATTAGCAAATGTGGTTGAATTGGAGTTACCTAGCACAATCAGGATATACCCAGTAGTAAATATTAGTAGGATACATAGATACATAGGGCAAGTAGAGGGGCAGAGGAAGGAGCAGCCAGCTCTAGTCATAATCAAGGGAGAAGAGGAATGGGAGGTCGAGAGAATATTATCATGACTTGGCCAAACAACTAAGTTATTATTTATATTTCTTTTCTTTTTCTTTTCATTTAATTAGGAAATCAATGGATATATGAGAGGAAATAACTCAAAGGAGATGTACAAGACTTTATAAATAGAAGTAAATATAGAATGTGTATAAGTAGTATACAACAATTGAATAGGAACTCTATTGAGTTCTTCTTGTCAACTTGGACTTAGAGAGTGGTTAAGTCATCTTAGACTAAGTCACTACAAATATTGAATAAGCAATGGATTAGAGGGAAGGATAAGTATCTAGTACAATAGAAGGGATTTACAGTGGAGTTAGATACTTGGGAAGAGATAGAAAACTTGGAGAATGCAAAGGAAGCAGTCGAAGAATTTGAAAAGGAGTACCAATGGGACATAGAAGATGTAAGACAGCAAGAAAGAGAAGAAGAAATATTTAGAAGAGAAGAACTGCTAGGATAATTTACAGCAAAGAAATTATTTGGATAGTCAGATAAGTAGTATGATGAGGAATATTGGGGAAGATTAGAAAGGAATTGGAGACAATGGAAAGGGGGACAAGCAAGAGGAAGAAGAACTTTAGAAATGATTCAGAAGAAAGAAGAAGAAATTGAGCAAAAAGAATCAGAAATTAGGAAATGAACAGAAGAAGATAAAGATGAAATAGGTAACATAGTTGACCCCAACTATAAATTGTAAAATTCTCAGGATGAGGAACCTTGAGAGAGGGGTGGTGTCATAACTTGGCCAAATGGCTAAGTCATTATTTATATTTCTTTTCTTTTTTTTCTTTTTATTTAAATCAATAGATGCATGAGAGGGAATGACTCAAAGGAGATGTGTGGAACTTTATAAATAGAAGTAAATAACAGAATGTGTATAAGTAGTGTGTTATAAGAGCCCTAAAAAGGGAAAAGTTTCCCAAGCATTTGAATACTTGATCAAAAACCTCAAGATATACAATGGGGTTAAGATATAGATAGTGTGGGAACTAAAGTTATGTGATAAGGTCAAGTGACCACAGAATATTCTGGAAGAACATGTAATCATGGATTAGTAGTACAGCCACTGTAAAAGTAGTATAAGTAGGAGACCAATCCAACGAAGAACTCCATTGAGTTCTTCTTGAACATCCATCTAGGGTGATCACTAAGAGCATTCACTACCTATCAATAACATAAGAACTCAATATCCAATAGTGACCTTACACCTCATGGCCTCACCACCCACTTACTCTCTTATCTCCCTTGCTAGTGAGCACAGCACTCACAGGCATCTTGGATAGTGGGCCCTAGCTGTAAAGGGGACTTCACTGTCAGTTAGAGACAGTGGGTAGACAGCCTGGACAAAGCTCATGTCCCTGCCCGAGACCTAACCTCCATACCAAGTGGGCTTGTATTTAGTTTCTTTACTATCAGCTCCATGCTACTGGTCCATTGTGATCAGTCTATATAGGGGAATGACGGCAACCTCTTAAAGGCCTATCTAGCTTAGGGATTCCCTTCTTAGGGATAATACTGTTTCACCCTTCTTAGTCAGTAGTTAGCCATAAGTACAGATGAAGAAGACCGTTCATCCTCCTACGAGGAATCACCATCATTATCATCATCGCCACTGCTATTACATATGTCTCACCAACACCAATAGCAATAGGGGAAACCCCCTTTGACGCCTGCCCCCCACCAAACCAGAGAGGAGCAACTCCTCACCATGATTGCAACCCTGTAGCAGCAGGTTAACACTATGCTCCTTCAGCAACAGGGAAGCAGAGTAGAGGTTGCAAGACCTCAAGTTTTCAGTGGGAAGATAGAGAAGGTGAGTGTGTTTGTTAATGTAGCTTGCCTATACATTAGAATAAAGATAATGGAAGAGGTAGCAATAACCCAGGTAGCCTGGGTGTTGTCATATGTACAAGGAGAAATAGTAGAGGCATAGAAGGATAACTTGCTGGATGAGCTGGCCAAAAGAGAGTCAGAAGTAGAACCAGTGAAGTAGCTATTCACAAAAATAAGGAACAACTTTGGGGAGACATTGGAGGAAGAAAGGAAAATAGAACAGCTGAGAACAATCAAGCAAGGGAGGAGGACCTGTGATGAGTATGTATAGGAATTCAAAAAGGTCACCAGGGGGAGCAGCTATAAAGGGAGGCCTCTCATTGAAGAATTTAAAAGAGGATTGAATAGGAGTATTAGGAGGAAGTTGGCAGAAGCAGAAGAGCTGCCAACCACCATTGGAGAGTGGCAAGAGAGAGTGGTAAGGTTGGATAGAAATCAGAGGCAAAGCAGAATGGAAGAGAGGATGTTAGAAAGGAATGCAGCATGCCCAGGGGGAAATGCACAGCCTAGAGGAGGCTATGGAGGAGGATTATATGGGGGAAGAGGGGGGCAAATAACATAGAGAATGGGAGGAAGGTACAGAGGAGAGGAAGGAGGAAATATGTCCAATAGAGGGGGAACTCAAATGGGTTCAAGGAGAGATCCAAATGCAATGGAGATAGACAGAGGAAGGGGAGGGGACAGGACATGCTATGTGTGTGGAAAGTGGGGCCATATAGCCAAAAATTGTTGGAAAAGGCATAAAGGAAGAGTAGTAGAAACACTGCAGGAGTCGGCAAAAGAAAATGGAGGACAGTAAGCTCTCAGCTAGTCTCCAATAACCTATACAGTGTATTGTGCCCAGAAAAACTGGGAAATAAATTAAACTGCACCAATATAACTAAGAGAGTAAGAGATGTGTGGTGCACTCTACAGCTACTAAGAGAAGTCTGGATGAAAGTGGGGCTAGAGAAGCTAGAAAGCCACGAGGGAGTAGCAGTAAGGGCACTGCTAGATAGCGGGGCAATAGGTCTATTCATGGATACGACCTTTGCCTGAGAAAAGGGGTTTAAAATAGAGAAGCTAAAGAAACCCCTATTAGTTAGAAATGTGGATGGGACAGTAAATACAGGAGGAGCCATAATACACTAGGTAGAGTGCAACATGTTCTTCAAGGGACATGTAGAGAGGGTGAGAATGGATATATGTAATCTAGAGAAAACAGAGGTGATACTGGGAATGCTGTGGCTAGCAGCCCATAACCCAGAAATAGATTGGGAAAAAGGGGAGATAAAAATGACAGGTTGTCCATCTATATGTAGAAGAAGAAAGCAAGAAAAGAAGGAGAAGGAAGTAAAGAAGGTGGAAAAGGACGAGGATGAAGAAACATTGAGAAGACTGGTATCCAAAAGGTTCTGGAAGTGAAAGAAGATGTTTGGAAAAAAGGAGTCAGAGAGAATGCCAGTGCAAAAGACCTGGGACTACACCATAGAATTAAAAGAGGGGTTCATGCTGAAAAAGGGAAAGGTATACTCATTGTCAAGGGAGAAAAGGGAAGAAGTACAGGCATTTGTGGAGGATCAGTTGAGAAAAGGATACATCTGACCTTCCAAGTCATCTCAAACATCACCAGTACACTTTGTGGCAAAAAAGAATAGCATACGAAGAATGGTGCAGGACTATCAACACATAAATCAGTGGATGATAAAGAATAGGTATCCTTTACCCCTCATTGCAGATATACTGGATGGAGTAGGAAAGAGGAAGGTGTTTACAAAGTTAGACCTGAGGTGGGGATACAATAACATCAGGATCAAAGAGGGAGATGAATGGAAGGCAGCATTTACAATGCATATTGGAGCTTATGAGCCTACAGTCATGTATTTTGGGTTAACAAACTCCCCTGCTACCTTCCAAATGATAATGAATGATCTGTTTAGAGATCTTATAAACCAAGGAGATACAGTAACATTCATCAACAATATCTTAGTAGCCATGGACACAGAGGAAGGGCATAATGAACTGGTGGAGGAGGTGCTAAAAAGACTAGAAGAGAACAACCTGTTTGTAAAGCCAGAAAAGTACAAGTGGAAAGTAAGAGAAGTGGAGTTCATGGGAGTAGTAATTGGGCCAAGGAAAGTGGAAATGCAGAAGGAAAAGGTAGAGGAAGTACTAAACTGGCTGGCACCCAGAAATGTCAAAGAAGTGCAAAAGTTTTTAGGCCTTGCTATCACAGAAGGTTTATAAAAGACTTTGCCAGGATAGCAGCACTGCTACATGCACTGGTCAGGAAGGAGCAGAAATGGAAATGGGAAAAGGAACAGGAGGAGGTGTTTGAAAGACTTAAGACGGTATTCACCACAGAGCCCATCTTAGCTATCCCAGATATTGATAGGGAGATGAGAGTGGAAGCAAATGCCTCAGACTATACAACAGGGGGAGTGCTATTGACAAAGTGTGAGGACGGGAAGTGGAGGCCAGTGGCCTTTATCTCTAAATCATTGAATGCCACAGAGTGAAATTACGAAATTCATGATAAGGAGATACTAGCAGTTATTAGGTGCCTAGAAGCATGGAGGTACTATTTGGAGGGAGAAAAACTCAAATTTGAAATCTGGACAGACCATAAGAACTTCCAGTATTTTATGACAAGCCAAAAATTAAACCAAAAACAAGCAAGATGGGTCCTATACCTATCACAATTTAATTTTACATTAAAACACATTCCAGGAAGGAGTATGGGAAAGGCAGATGGATTAAGCAGAAGACCAGACTAGCAGGAGGGAGTGGAAAAGGACAATGAGGACCAGAAGTTGATAAAGCCAGAATAGATTAGAGGAGCAAAAATGATAATAGAGGAAAGAAACCTAAAAGAAAGAATCAAAAAGGTACAGAAAGAGGACAAAAAGGTAGTAAAGGCAGTAGAAGAGTTGAAGAGGGCAGGAATAAAGATGTTGAAGGATGAAGAATGGGAAATAGAAGATAGGATAGTAATGAGGGAAGGAAGAATATATGTACCAGAAGGGGAACTTAGGGGGGAGATAATATGATTGCACCACGACACCCCAGTAGAGGGGCACAGAGGGAGATGGAAGACGACAGAGTTAGTCACTAGGAATTACTGGTGGCCAGGAATAATAAAAGAGATGGGAAGATATGTGGATGGATGCAATGTGTGCCAAAGATACAAGAATCGAAGTGAAGCACCAGCAGAAAAGCTAATGCCCAATGGAATCCCAGAAAAACCATGGAGCCATATCTCAGCAGACTTCATTACCAAACTGCCATTAGCCCAAGAATACAATGCTATCTTAGTAGTATGCAACTGCTTTAGTAAAATGGTACATTTCATAGCAACAACAGAGAAAACGTCAGCAGAGAGACTTGCAAAGCTGTTTTGAGATCATATATGGAAGTTGCATGGACTCCCAGAAAGCATCATATTAGATAGGGGAGTGCAGTTTGTAACAGGAATGATGAGGGAATTGAATAACTTGTTGGGAATCCAGACAAAACTCTTGACAGCCTATCACCCTCAAACAGATGGGCAGACAGAAAGGATAAACCAGGATTTAGAGCAATATCTGAGGGTCTTCATCAACCATAGACAAGAGCAGTGGCCGGATTGGTTAGGAATAGCAGAATTTGCATACAATAAAAAAATTCATGCAGCAACAAAAATATCGCCATTCAAAGCAAACTATGGTCAAGATCCAAGGATGGGGTTTGAGAGAAGAAGAAAGGGGAAGTACAAAGCAGCAGGAAAATTTGTAGAAAGAATAAAAAAAATCCAGAAGAAAGCAAAAGCAGCACTAAGGAAAGCGCAGGAGGAAATGAAGAAGTTTGCGAACAGAAGGTAAAGAAAGGAAGAGGAATACAAAGTAGGGAACTTAGTACTGCTAAGTACAAAGGACTTGAAATGGCAGATGAAAGAGAGAAGATCAGAGAAGCTAACAGAATGTTTTGTGGGCCCCTACAAAGTCAAGGGAATTGTCTTTAGTAACACAATAGAGTTAGAACTACCTAAGTCTATTAAAATACACCCTGTAGTTAATGTAAGTAGAGTATAACTCTATAGACCACAGGTAAAGGGACAGAAGAAAATACTGCCAAAATAGGTCATTATTGAAGGGGAGGAGGAATTTGAGGTAGAAAAAATCTTAAATAAAAGAACAGTTAGAGGGAAGGAAAAGTTTCTGGTGAGGTGGAAGAGGTATATGGTGGAAGAAGATACTTGGGAGAATAGGGAAAACTTGGAGAATACAAAAGAGTTGGTAGAAGAGTTTGAGAGGATTTATGGAGAAGAGGTTGAGAAACTAAGGCAACAGGAACTGGAAGAAGAGGAGAAGAAATTTAGTTGGGAATTACCTAGAGAGTTCATGGTAAAATTGTTATATGGTTGGAGGAAAAAAAGGTACAAAAGAGAAAGGGAAAAGAGGTGGGATGAGAAGTGGAGTCGATGGAAAAATTCCTTGGGACAAGAAAACTTGAAGGAGGGGCCATGTTATGAGAGTCCCAAAAAGGAAATAAGTTCCCAAGTATTTGAACACTTGATCAAAAACCTCAAGACATATAATGGGGTTGAGATATAAATAGTGTGGGAACTAAGGTCACGTGACAAGGTCAAGTGATCACAGAATATTCTGGAAGAACATGTGATCATAGACTAGTAGTACAGCCACTGTAAAAATAGGTATAAGTAGTAGTCCAATCCAATAAAGAACTCTATTGAGTTCTTCTTGAACATCTATCTAGGATGATCACTAAGAACATTCACTGCCTATTGATAACACTTTTACTGCTACTTCTTCATAACTTTCTAGCTTTTCCAGCCTTACTTTCATCCATACTTCTCTTAGCAGTCATAGTATGTGCCATACATCTCTTACTCTCTCAGTGTTGCCTTAACAAGAAACTTTATTTCCCAGCTTCTCTAGGCACAATACACTATACATATCTGAGGAGGCTAGTCGGGAGCTCATTATCTTCTATTGTCTTTTGCCAACTCTTGTGGCATTTCTGCTACTTTTTCTTTTCTTCTCTTCCTCTACCAACAGTTTTTGGCCATATGGCTCCATTTTCCACACACATAGCATGTTCTATCCCCTCTCTTCCCCTATTAACATCCATTGCATTGAGGTCTCTTCCTAACCCCTAACCCCCTCAGTTACTCTATACTCTCCCTTTAAAGTTCTAACCACCTGTCCTTCACACAATTTGTCCCCTTCTACCTCCATACAATCCTCCCCCAAAGTCTCTCCTGGACTGTGTATTTCCCTATGGATGCACTGTATTTCTCCCCAACATTCTCTCCTCTCCTCTCCTCTGTTTTTGGTTTCTATCCAGTCTTACTAACCTTTCCTGCCACTCCTCCATTGTATAGGAAGGACTCTCTGCTTCTGCTAACTTCCTCCTAATTCTCCTACTTAACCCCCTCTTAAACTCCTCTATAAGAGGTTACCCCTTGTATCCACTTTCTCTTGCTATTTTCTTGAATTCTTGGATATATTCATTATATGTCCTCCCTCCCTGCTCTATTGTTCTTAACTGCTCTACCTTTCTCTCTTCCTCTGCTGTTTCCCAAAACTCATTTCTCATTTTACTGAATAATTCTTCTGCTATCTCTACTTCCAATTCTCCTTTTAATAACTCATTCAATAGGTTATCCTTCTAGGCCTCTGCTACCCCTTTCTGCACATAAGACAGCACCCAGGCCATTTTTGTTGACTCCAACTCCTCTGTTATCTATATCCTTAAATACAAACAGGCTGCATTAATGAATGTGCTTATTTCCTCCATCTTTCCACTGAACAGGGGAGGTTTTGCTACCTCCACTCTTGCTCTCCTACTTTGTTGTAATAAAGTAGCCACCTACTGCTGCAGACTAGCAATCAAGGTAAGAAGTTGCTCCTCTTGAGTAAGAGGAGAAGATATGGGAGCAGCAGGTTGCTCCATAGGTTGTTGTTGTTGTTATTGTTGGAACATGTATGGTAGTGGTGGTAATAGTGGTAATGATAGTGATGATGATGTTTCCTCATATGAGGAAGAGTGGTCTTCTTTATCTGAACTTATAGCTAGCTACTGACTAGAAGAGTGAAATGATATTATCTCTAAGAAGGGAATCTCTAAGCTAGATGGGCCTTTAAGAGGTTACCATTATTCCTCTGCATAGACTGATCATAATAGACCAGTAGCATGGAGCTGATAGTGAAATACTATATACAAGCCCACTTGGTATGAAGGTCAGGTCTTAGGCAGGGATACAAGTTTTGTCTAGGCCTTTTATCTACTGTCTCTAACTGACAGTGAAGTCCTCTTTACAGCTAGGGCCTATTATCTAAGATGCTTGTGAGCACTGTGCTCACTAGCAGGGACAATGAGAGAGTAAGTGGAATAGAGAGTATTAAGGCTGCGAGATACAGGGTCAACAATAGGTATTGAGTTCTTGTGTTAGTGTACAGTTGTAAGGACTTTAGAGCTCAACCAAGGTAGTTGTTCAGGAAGAACTCGATAGAGTTCCTTGTTGGATTCCCCTAGGTACTTATACAAATATTAGATGGTCTGTGCACCTATCTCTTGTGATTACATGATCCTTACTAATAACTATACATATCTTATATAATCCTTCCCATATTATTTAAATCTTTCCTATGTTGTATTCTTGTATGTTTTCCATCAAGTTGATGAATACACAAGAAATAGTTTTCTTTTTAGCAGTCATCTCATAACAGAAGAAAGTAATATAGACAAATATGAGTAGATGTTAATTTATAGACTGGGTTACTACCATGTATCTATCCCATATATATACTATAACTGGAATAGAAGAGAGCCAGTCTGAAATACAATACTTCTCCCAGTCTAAAACATAATACTCTTACTCCTTACTTTAAGGGGACCCTACCAATGCCACCCCTGAAACATTAGACTAACCTCCCAGAGCAACCCTGTATCTAATTAAATATTACTATGTAATATTTAATTGCCTTAGTTTGATTTGGCAACTCCTGACCCTACTGGATAGGACCATAGGATCAGAGACACATAACTGTAGTAGTATATATATTGTAGAGTATGCCTCCAGGAGTCTTATCCTAAACTCTAAGGATTCTCCTGGAGGTAAGTTATAATATACTTAGGAGCTGTAATATTACTAAGAATTCTTCTAGAGTCTTATCTGCTCTTGTTACCCTTACACTTACTAAGTAGGAGATAAATAATAATAAAGAAAATAAAATAAATAATAAAATATGACCAAAAATCCAGTATATGACAACTTTTTATTTTTCTAAACTTAATGGCTGTAAGAGAACCATACTTAACTGCACTCCTGATGCACTAGTAGTAGTCTGCTAGAGCAACCCTGCACTGATTAAATAACAATTACTATAAGGATGACTAGAACAAAGTGCTCCAGGAGAAACCTCAATATATAAATATACTCCAGAATATGTTACAACTTATCTCCATGTTATTGATAGACAATGAATGTCCTTAGTGATCACCCTAGGTAGATGTTCAAGAAGAACTTGATAGAGTTCTTCATTGGATTGCAGCCCTACTTATACTACTACTACAGTGGCTGTACCCTAGAGTCCTGTGATCACATGTTCTTTCCAGAATGTTCTATGATCACCTGACCTT
>Ga0153975_1000541_pt1 | contig 11874 bp, 13 predicted proteins | sample TSGA059MetaG_FD_104694 | JGI IMG/M metagenome (GOLD analysis project Ga0153975, IMG submission 104694) | Attine ant fungus gardens microbial communities from Georgia, USA - TSGA059 MetaG | ecosystem: Host-associated > Fungi > Mycelium > Unclassified | place: USA: Georgia, Yuchi Wildlife... | reverse complement strand
TCGAGGTAAAAATAATAATCAGAGTGCTACAAAGCGGATGCTGAATCGTACTGACAAGGCCCTCAACCCCACACATGAAGGTATCTTGAAACCTATGCCAAGTGTAAGTTGTCTTGGCGTTCTGTCGAGCCACGAGCTCACCTCTCGCTGACAATGTGATCATCGACGCCAAAGCCGGATGCAAGACATTGTTCACCGACGCTGAATATCGCCCAGCCATGTCTCCACCCAACAGCAAGCACGTATCCATCTGAGCTCCACTCCATCGCCGTCACGGAGCCACTCGAACGGTTGTACATGTTTGGTACTTCGACAACTTTTGGAGTGGGTGTTGGCCCATTCTGAGTCGGAAAACTTGTGAATTCAATGGAGCCGCTAAATCAGAGGATCAGTGAATATAATCGAATATGCAGGATACTTCAGACCTTTGAGTGCCAACTGCAACGAGTGAGAACCCCGTATTGACAGCTATGACCACGGCCCGACGAGGTTCAAGGTAGGTTGATGACCCATCATCGATGCTGCGCTGCTTTTGCACCCAACGCGGCACCTCGAAGTTATGGATGCATGTGCCTTGCCAATGATAGAATGGTTGCGAGCCTGAACTTTCAGTTGATGGTCTGGATGTTCCATTGGTTCGGGTTGCTGTAGAACCCTGGCCCAGAATATATCAAGTTGAGGGGAAATAACAGAACAGGGATACTCACTCCGCCAGACTCTTCCTCGCTGAGTTCAGAAGCACCGTCTTCTGAATGCCTAATTTCTTGCAAGCGGACAAAGTATGCTCTCCCGTCCGACGTTATCCAAGCTTCCACTCCGGATGAGTGAAGAATCTTCGTAACGGTAACTTCGGCGCTTGTGAGTAACATCAAGAAGATCATAAAACGGGTGTCTACCATCGGGATCTACAAGCCAAGGCAGCTCATGGTCATTCAACATCCAAGTGTCGTGGCCCGTGAGCGATCTTCGCGCAGTCTGCTCCCCAGTTTCTGTCTCGTCATATATTGGCCATGGTATGCGTTGCACAGCAGGTGGCGAACCAGTAGAAAAGAGAATGTAATGTTTCCGGGGTGAAACGCTGAATAAATGTTCGGTCAAATGCACCATCATGAAACTGTACCAGCCAACCTGAGAACTTGCCCCTCGGTACATACTACACCTTCGAGTGCTAGGCTAAGAGACTGTAAGGGTACACCCTCTCCAGGGCCCGGTAGGAAGTTGCGCTGCCTACCAGAAGCCATGGGTGGTAGCTGATATACCAACGCGTCTGGAATATAATCGACCGTGACTAGGACCAAGTACGACATCGTCGTCTATACACGCGAGGTCAATGTTTGCAAAACAGTTGACTGCTCAGTCGGCGGACCTGAATGACAATCCTACTCCCGTCTGGAGACCACGTCGCCGCCGTATTGTATCCATGTTCAACGAGAGAACTTTCTGACCTCGTAATGTGGGCCAATGGGGCAGAAGGCTACACGATATAGACAACACTGAGTTGGAGGATGTGATGACGTGGAAACCTACATACTCGGACGCGCCAAACAGTTAAGGAGGACCTTGTAAGGACGCAAAAGAGGGACTTGCGCGGGCTGGCTTCGATGCAGAGGACAGGTTCTGGGATGACATCAGGTAAAGCAGGGACAGTTAACAGCTGCCTCGCCGCTGAGGTAGGAAAATACATTAGAATCACTAACTAGCCACGGCGAATTCGGACGAAGTCCGAGACGATCCAACGTCAACAGACCAGCACAAGCAAACACAGGATATCCACGACCATAGGAACCCATAGCCGCCGATGCGAAATGACCTTCAGGACAAGCGTGTTCCATACGTCTCACACTCACACACTTCAATGTCTGTGAAAGTATTTGTGAGGATACTAGGACTAGGATGCCACTAATGTTACAATGAGTGCAAAAGTAAAACTAGAACCAACAATACGCGAAGGAGAAGGCAAGTAAGTTAGGTAACAACTCCAGGCAATCACCCACTGCCCCATATTTTTCTGAACCAGGTATTTTCAGACGTGGGCGAGGAATACTCCTCTGGCACATGTCCTGTATTCTCTGAGCTGTGGGACGAGGGCAGAGTGTCCGTGGAAGTAAAAGAATGATCTGAGGGGAGATTTGATATATATGACCCCAATGCCATAGGCTGCAATCGAGCCTGGCGAATGAGGTCAAGAATGAGAGATACACCTTGCCGAGACTACAAAGAAAATCAGACGACCAGTGGTAGAAAAGGGATAGAACAAGCGCACCCTTTGAACGTGCGCCTTAAACCGAGTGAGACCATGGTTTTCGATTCGTCTTGTCAATCCCCAGCCAAACTTGGAGGTGATGTATGCCTCCGTTGTCTGCACAGTACGACTATGCAAGACAACTGTTAGTGTCTCAAACGTGTGAGATGATGGTTCATACACACCCCTCCTCATTTTGCTCGAACAATTGGGTCTCCTCAACCTGCATAACCTTCACATGATCAAGATTTTTTGTCCGGCACCGAACAACCTTTCCAAATGGATCGACCTCGCTCTCCTCGATGACCCAGGACTCCGCCCTTGACACAATCCCTTGAGGAGCCCATCTTGGTAAGGCACCTCTTTTCAAGATAAGTCGTGTTGTCAGCAAGGAGCCCGACTCCGTCTGGTGGCGGTCAATAACATCGCATGAGATGACATGGGCAGCATATGGATTAGGATAGCGAAGAAAGAAAGCAAGTGAGACTATGGCCCAGGGATCGCTGCAACATATGAGCTGCGGTCATTGTGACAAAATGAAGAAATCACTCACTCATACAAGAAGGATTGAGAGAAAAACTTCATTGTCAACGATCCCGGTTACGCTGGTTTGGTTCAATTTAAGTCACGGTTGAAGAGAGAAAGAGTGGACGGCACAGCTAGAGGGTTGGTGGATGAAAGCGTATGTCAGTCAAAGAAACATTCATTTCATCGATCACGTAAGTTACCCTAATTCGTGAACGGCCGCCACCATGCGAACTTTGTACAACTTGAATGAATTTAAAAAACTATTGAGCTGACAGCGCTCGAATTTAGAGAACGAGGGTATCCATAATAAAGGGAATGAGAAAATTAGTTGTACGACTCGTCCCTGACAGAATCATCTTCATATACAAACACCCTCAATCCATCATGGGACGGCCGAATCCACACGGGTTTCCCTTCTCCGACCCTCTTGACCCCGCGACGCTCCGTGACGCTCATACTGGCTGGGTCTATAGGGCCCTCTCCCCCCGCGGCCTTGCCAACGGTTATATACTCATCATGAGAAATGTCATGACCAAACCCAGTCAAATAGGTTCTTTTTGGATTCAACCTTCGTACTGTAGCCACTGCTTCTTGGATACCCATATGCGACGTATGAGCCATCAGTCGCAAGCAGTCTAGCACCAACACTGGCATCGGTTTCTTTGCTGACTCTAGTAGTGCCCAAACATCATCGGGTATGAAAGATACGTCAGACATGTAGACGATGGAGTCCTGAATCAAAAACCCGAGGCACAAATATGGGTGAATCTTGGGACCTCCAGCGTTGCAGGTGTCTAGTGAAGTTCTTGCTGGAGTTGACCTCCCCGACAAACTGGGGGTTGTCGGTTGAGTCACGCATGGTGTCGGTGCAAAGGCTGGTGGAGGCTTCGTGCTAAACAACCTGCCATGATGGACTATTGAAATTTGGTCAATCAAGATAGGTGACTATTGTAGCGATGTGGCCAACCTAAGAACGGGGTGATACGGACACCCGTGTCCTTGATTTCGAATGGGACCTTGTCTTCTATGATGTGCCATTCAAATTCGGGAACCTTTTGGGGAGCAAAATATGTATCGTATATCAAATAGAAAGAATCGAGGGACATACATCGCCTCCCCCAGATGCAAATTCTTTGGACACCAAGTAAGGGAATGATCTTTGGACTTCACCAAACGTGGACTGAGAGACATAGACATCAATGTGCTTTTGGATGGCACCTCCGAGCGTCCATCCTGATGCAGCACAGCCATGATCAACAGACGTTCGATGTGGCATTTCTATTCTTACCTCGGAGATCATCCAAACCATTCATAGCTATCGAGAGAATCAGTACCAGCGGCCATCTCAAACAAGCAGATCAAACCATCAGCATGTGCATGGGTGATAACGACAGCATCGATCTCCCGCAAACCATATTTCGGAAACCACTCCACCGCCGCGGCTTGAAAGTTTTTGCCTACATCGATGACTACGGTCCTATTTCAAATACACGGAGAAGTTCACAACTTGAATGCCAGGTGGAAAGAAGTGCAGACATACGTTGTCTTTCCATTCTTGCCCGATATACGAAGAGCCGCTGATGTATTACGCCTGATGTTCTTCTTTCCTTCAGGTGTCAGCGTAGAAAGGCACGTCAAACAGGGCTTTCTATTAGGCGGAGCGGTCAGGCAGTCTAGGTGAGGGACGGAGGAGGAAGTGCCTGTTCCAAGAAACAATAGTTCGATAGATGGAGCCTGTGGTTTATCGGAATGAGAGTCATTGACGGCGCTGGCTGTACTGGGACTCATTACAGGACTGCAGGAAGTGAGATTAGGAACTTTGAAAAGACTTGTGGGGAGGAGGCACGACGTTACGGTTTTTCAACGTCAGACCGTTCCGAGAACTTATACTCCGATGCGGCTGTCGACTGAAGGTTCGCCCGGTCAAGTTTGCGCCCCCTGCGGTAGCACGTGTAGACGAGTCGCACTGGCGATAAGATACGGGGACTTCAGATTGGTGCTGAACGACGAAAGGCATTAATAACGGGCTTTAATCATATGTAGCGGTAGCCAGCACAATCAATGCTGGGTCGCTAAAAACTCGCAACTCAGAGGCTGCAGCAGCGTTCGCTACTAGTACATGGCAAGCTAAAACATCTCAAAAGCTCGGCGCTCGGCCACTTCAGGTTTCATTAACCGATAGCCTCGGACATCGATTATGCATCATGATTGCATATCAGCAACAGACGCCAAGTTCCATGGGCTAGACACTCAGATATTTGGGTTGCTACTAACACATGCAAACAGTGGAACTACTTCGTGAAAACTACGCAGGGCAAATCGTGAGCGACAGCGATACTTTCAAAGGAGGAAACCATACTTGAAACAACATCTTCATCTTGTAGCTGATGGTTCAGACTGACCTTCTGTGCGTGTGGCGAGAACTTGGATGAACGCCCCTATACGAGCGGTCAGTGTTCACAAACCCCATACGTAAACGAAATTATATATACCCTGTTGAGAGCTAAGCATACATGCGGGTCGAAAGATGGTCCGCTTACCAAACAAGCCCATAACGGAAGTTCGACGCCAGTGATTTGTGAATACCCAAACACACGTCCTACGGCAATATTAAGAAGTGGAGGTTATGATAGCGGGATTACATACTTCGATAGTAGCACCTTTTCTTAAACACACAGGATCCGACAGGTCGGGCCGTGCACCCCTTTTCTTCGTATAGACCTTGACAAGTCCTAAACTTTCCCATATCCGTTCGATAAGGTAGTCTAGACTAGTTATGATCGGTAAGAACTTTAGTACAGAATCATATAAAACAGGAAACTCACTTGAGGTCCATCTCGCAGCTGATCACCACCGTATTCTCAGTTCTGGCAAGTTTATCTACCTAATAATGGTAACTTCTTCAGGATGTCAGCGCCGGGTTAGCGTATTGCAGTACAGACCATCTCCAGACTGATCGCATCGATCTTGTTATAGACATCTGTCGAAGTCAGATGTACGCGATGCCATATACAATGCGTCCATCACATACATAGACAAGGTATATATTTTCGAGTTCCTGTAGTTATTGCTTAGTCAATCCAACAATCCCCATGCAGCTGACTTACCAATGAGGACATCTATGAACTCGTCGGTTGTAATCTGCCAACGACATTATCAGTGATTTCCGAATTACGAAGTTAGCGATGTACATCTTCTCGGATCATCACATCGCAGTTGTGGAGTTTATCTGACAATGGTTAGCAAAGGTGCTTTGAAGCCACAGCCAGGACGCATACATCCCGCCAGAATGGTACGAATAGTTTTCTCGTCTGTCTTCGTAAGTTTTACTGTAGTATTCAACTAGATATCGCATTAGAGGTTCGACTTGCGCGTGGATGCGGTTGCAGCGTACAGTTATCTGCAAGTATGATTAGAATGCAATAGGATACAAGATTTTGTCACTCACACCACCAGTTGTCCGCCGTTTGAACACTACGTCAGGTTTGCGTTTGTTAAGGCGGATGCCAACTGCATCAAGTTCAATCTCAAGAAGCCGTCGTTGCTCTTCGGACTTTGTTGCGTCGAGCATGACGAGTATGAGGTCGGCCGTCTTCGCAGCTTCGCTGTGGGTCAGAAATATAATTTTAACACCCAAAAGTACTCACTAGCAACAACTTGTCGTCCTCGACCACGACCTACGAAATGAATATCTTGATATTTGAAAGAACGGGAAACGGACCTTGACTAGCGCCCTCCACAATTCCAGGAAGATCGAGCAATTGTATGCGTGCCCCTTGGTATTCAATCACTCCAGGTATCGCCTAAGTATTCACGACGAGTTAATCATGCAGCAGGTTATGGTGAGCGAAAGGTGCTCACAGTGAGGGTCGTGAACTCATATGCCGCCGTTTCGGACGCGGTGTGAGTGCATTTACTTAGGAGTGTAGACTAGAATTCCCCTTTAACTAAAATTTATACGTTTATAATATTACTCACCTTCCCGACTGACGGAAATCCTATTAGTGCGACTCGGGCATCTCCTGATTTCTGCACGTCAAAGCCGACGCCAGCGGGCCCAGACTTCGAGGCAGGCTCGAGCAGCTGAGCCCGATACCGAGCCAGCTTTGCCTTCAGAAGACCAAGGTGATATTCTGTAGCCTACTTGGGAGGTAGATGTCAAAAAGTTCTGCTGATCGCAACAAGTGCACTGTCGATTCGAGGTGTACCTTGTTCTTCTGGGCTGATGTACGACATTCAGATGCAATGCGAGACGTACAATCAAGTATCACTCACTCCTAGCCATCTCCTCTGCATGATTTATTAAAGTTAGTCAAATCAGCGTTGAATTTCTGTGTTACTCACCCTCGATCTCCTTGATCTGTAGAATGCATATCACCGTCTGTCAGCATTATCTACGACGTGCCACGTAGCCTCACCTTCTCAACGATACCCATTTTCGATTAGCCTGAAATTTCTGACGATGATCTACAAAGTGACGGTGGTGGTGAGTTATCTGGAGAGGTCACGTGAATATGCATTTCATTTCGTCGCCCTAATTTATTTGATCAACTTCCGTTTCAGCTTTCATTTGGATCAGCGGGGGTCCCGTCATGAGGAGGCATACGCCATCACTATTAGCCCTACAAGAACAAGACTCAAGCGACGCTGAGGATATGGACTGGGCACAACAACTTTCATCTAGACATTCTTCATCCGCAGCTAACATGCTCTCCTCAAGCGTGTCTCTACGCAGCAGAGGAAAGAATAAGCCAAGGAATCTATTGACATCAGGCTCAACCCCCTCCATCTCTAATCACAATGCCCCGTCCCGTGCTGCTAAGTACTCGGATATCTACTCTCAGTTCGTTAAGCGCTACAGGTCCGAACCAGGTCTTGACGAAGATCCTCGGAATGATCCAGACAGCAACTACTTTCAAAGAGGTCTAGGGCAGCTTGTAGATGCGGGAGATAGTGATGATGAAGACCTAGGACGCTCCTCGCTCATGGGGGGTGAGGGTGTAGACCGCATCACTGCTTTGATGCTTGAATCGGAGCGCATCCAACCAGAGACTGTCGAAGATAGACAGCGATTGGAGTGGCAGACAATGCTGGCATCAGTCTTGGATGGCGATGTCCTCAAATCTGAAAAGACTCGGATTGCTGTAGCCCTGGAATCTTCCTCAGAGGAACATAACAATATTCATCTCGGCATATGGCTTGGTATACGTGCCAAGTTCAGCGGTCGTTCTGAGGTCGAAGAGCGCAAGCATATTGAGGAGAGGAGATTACGCACGGCAGACCTTGTCATCGACGAGATCAATCACTTCAAGCTTGGAGATGACGAGCGCGATCCTATTGCTGCACTCAAACGTGTAAACGCCGTATTGCTGCGATTGAACGCGGCTCATTCGCTTTACCCTACTCTCAAAGCTTTCTACGCTGATAACGTCGCGGCATCGGAGCCATCTTTCCAGGCTCGATGCGATACGCTTAACACTTGGTCAACCGTGCTCTTATCTCTGAGACGCCACATTGGACTGCTCCAACGGTGGACAGGAAGTGAGACACTCGACGTGACCAAGCCTGATACGAGCACAGACATTCCTCTTGTCAACCTGTACTCCCGGAATCACGCTAACGGGTCTGCAGACCTGTCTAATGGGACCACCTTCGTAGAGCGAGTTCTCAAAGAGGATTCTATCCAGAAAATGTTTGAGAAAGGGTTCCTCACCACTGTACACTCCTTTATCGGTGCCGCTAGAGATGCGCAAGTCAACCTATCGTCTCTTTTTCAAGAAATGAACCTCCCCACCTTCGAGAACGAACTCGTCCCACTCATTTCATTCCCAACAAAGCTAGCACAAGCATGCCTTCGCGTCCGGCTGGACTCTGTCCAGAAACTTAAGGATCCAGAAGTTCTCATTATCGACCAAGTGACGGAAGATGTCAAGATAAGTCTGGGTCTCGCCTGTACGCTCAAGCGGCAATACGAAGCGTTCCTCGCACCTGATCCAGGTGGAAATTGGAATTTGCCCCAATGCATCAGTGACGACTATGACTCGACAATACTTGAAGCACTCTCTATATTCTTCAAACTCATACATTGGAAGCTAAAGAGCGGGGTCAAAGGGATCTATTTCAAGGAGACGGATTTCATCGAGTCTCAGTGGGCGACTTTCAATGATGTTAGTATAACTGTTACTGGTGGCTCGCAACTGGTTGCTGAGCAAGTTTGGTAAGTGTCTATTCCCTGCAATGCTCTCTGGTCGGCTAAGTGTAAATGTGTAGCTCACTGACCAACAAACTCATGGTCCGGGTTGCAAACTACTTTGATACTCAAGCTCGACTGCCTTCTTTGGATAAAAAGGCAACTCAACGTCGACCGCCGACCAGTATCTTCGATGGAGAAATCATTACCAACAATTCGTCAGGCAAAATGACTGACGAACAGAAGGTTAACTGGTACAGTAAAATTTTGGACGGTGTCCGGTTGCGCTATCGGAAGCTTCAACGTTTTGCTCGGTACGTTACACCTTGATGTGAAGGCACGACATTCGTACTAACAACATTCGTGTATGTTCAGAGTCTTGACCCAGAGGTTCTGCAATTCAGCCGAGTATAACCTGGAAACTGTCCCCATCGAACAGGTCATTGCTGCTCTCGTAGCAACGGATCATTTCTTGGTCTACACGCGATCATATGAAGAGGAAGGCACCTACATCATTGCGTCTAGTGCTTTGCGTGACCGCCCAGAAGCCATACGAAACATTCTATTCGAGTCCTTCCATGCCAACGAGATCATAAATGACGAAGGCCTTCCCATAGTCGATAACCAGGAGATTATGGACAGCGATGATGACGAAGAGGCTGAATATCTTCTCCTTTTATCTCCTACCACTCAATTCCTATGGAATGGTCTTGTATTCATGCTCGAGCTCCCAAGGATGGAACTTGACATGAAGGACAACTGCCTCCGTCTTATTGCAGATGGACCTCATCGGCGGCTTGCGCTAGCCAAGGAACAATTTTCGGAGATCTTCATCGCTGTGGATGAAGATGGAGAACCTTTAGAAATGGTACTTAGTCCTCTGCATTGCATCGCCGAACAACAAGCGCATCTACCCACAGTCAACCGTGAGCTACGAAAGATAGCTCGCGCGACCAACAAGTTGGCAGAGTCAATAGTAGATTCTGTGCATCACGTTCGGAACTCACTGCGCCATGCAGTTGGATACCAAGAGCTCCTGGAGAATTGGTATCTATTTGCTTCCGAGCACGGGCAGCACGCTCAGAAGTACATGGAACGTTCGCCGCTCACCAAGTTCAACCGTCTTCTAATCCGCCTTGCCATCTCATGGGTATCATTCATCTGCGACGACTGCGATCCATCGGATCGGAAAACATTTCGATGGGCTGTAAATGCATTGGAGTTCGCGTTACACCGTACTCGACGGAATAATATATTGGAAATGTCAGATGAACAATTTGAAATGCTGCGACAGAAAGTCGCCAGCTGCATGACGCTCCTCATCAGCCATTTTGACATTCTTGGAGCTCGCTCCACTTTGGAAGCCCGGAAGGAGAAGGAGAGGCAAGAGGGCCTCCTTCGCGGGCAAGCCTCGAATACTGCCGATGAAGAGCCTGACTTTCCAAGGTCCTCCTCACCTGCGAACGATGATAGCCTTTTTACCATGAACACGTACGGATACGTAGATGCAAACGTGCGTCTGTTCTGGGAGAAGACAGCGAGAGCATTGTATGCGCTTGAAAGCAGTCGAGCACAGACTGGCACAGACCAAAGAGTTGTAGGTCGCGTTCTTGACAACGAGAAACCCGAAGATCGCTCTCTCGTTTTCCTCGCTTCTTCAAGTTCCAACATCTCCATTCGCTGGCAACAAAGGAGGTTCATTGGGGCTGGGGCATTCGGTTCAGTCTATCTCGCAGTCAACCTCGACTCAGGTTCTCTTATGGCTGTCAAGGAAATCAAATTCCAAGAACTTTCTGGGCTTCCGAACCTCTACTCGCAGATCAGGGACGAGCTCGCCGTCATGGAGATGCTTCACCACCCCAACGTCGTAGAGTACTACGGAATCGAAGTGCACCGCGAGAAGGTATACATCTTTGAAGAGTACTGCCAAGGCGGGAGCCTGGCTTCTCTCTTAGAGCATGGCCGAATCGAGGACGAGAGTATCATACAGCTCTACACCATGCAAATGCTGGAGGGACTTGCATATTTGCATTCGAAAGGAGTAGTGCATCGAGATATCAAACCCGACAGTAAGCATTAGCATTCTACGGCTGTACTGTACTTCGGACTGAACATTCCATAGACATCCTCCTTGACCATCGCGGTGTCATCAAGTACGTCGACTTCGGAGCATCCAAAATTCTTGCAAAGAACCGCACCATGCAACGTTCACGCAGAGGGGATGCGAATCCAGGGAAAGCCGGTGGCTTTGGTGGAGGCTTAGGCATGAACAGCCTGACTGGGACACCGATGTATATGTCCCCGGAAGTTATCAAAAACGATAAGAGAGGTCGCCACGGTGCAATGGATGTCTGGTCACTCGGATGTGTTGTTCTGGAGTTTGCTACCGGAAAAAAACCGTGGAGTAATTTGGATAATGAATGGTATGATGATCGTCAACTTCTTACCGAAGGGTTTAACTGACAGAATTTGGGTAACAGGGCTGTTATGTTCCACATTGGAGTGGCTACGCAGCATCCGCCCCTACCGGAACCAGGACAACTGAGCGATCTAGGTATCAACTTTATCAAACAGTGTCTCACCATCGATCCCATGAGGAGACCGACAGCCGTGGAGCTACTGGACCACCCCTGGATGCTCCAATTCGGCGAGGCGCTCCTTGGGTATGAGGCGACGGAACTGGTGGCTAGTCCGCCTGTGTCGACAGAGGAGAATTTTGAGATGGCTACAGTTGCAAGACAGGCCGCCATCATCCAAGAGAAAGAAGTCGAGGCTGTCCAGATGCCCTCGCCTACCCTATCGTCGACAGGAACTCCCACGCCCGATACTGAGCAATTTGTGTGATATTCTCAACACTTCAACTCATTTCCACTCAGAAACTTGTAGCCTTACTTTTCGCATATCCGTTACGTCT
>Ga0153975_1000536_pt1 | contig 11920 bp, 12 predicted proteins | sample TSGA059MetaG_FD_104694 | JGI IMG/M metagenome (GOLD analysis project Ga0153975, IMG submission 104694) | Attine ant fungus gardens microbial communities from Georgia, USA - TSGA059 MetaG | ecosystem: Host-associated > Fungi > Mycelium > Unclassified | place: USA: Georgia, Yuchi Wildlife... | reverse complement strand
TTTCCCCCCGAACGTCGAGTTGCTAATGTCAGGGAAGAAAGAGGTTGTCTTTACAGACCGCAGGCATTTTTTTTCAGCTGACTTCTTGGTTTCCGTAGAAGTTGGCCCTACGAGGTGCCTAACATACTTGTGTTTCTTACGTATGTACTCGAAAAAATTCACAACTGCGTTCCACCAAAAAGATCTCATCGTGATGCGTTCTGAGCATCGTCCGTTGTAAATCACAAACCCGCCGGACTTTTCATTATGTCTAGTCAATTAAAAATCACTTAGATCGTTAATTATCTTCATGTGGCACCCTATTGTATCAGTTGTCGAGAGTTTCCTGGAAACCCTTCTCACTCTCAACTTCTCCTGGGATTTCGTCAAGCTGCAGCCCAGTCAGTATCACGACAATGTTCTTTACTCCCAGTTGCAGCACTCACCTGGTCAAGGTCAGAAAGACATTGGCCAATGATCTTGATAGCCCTTTGAAGGTCCTCCTCAAGTATCACCAACGGAGGGGCAAAACGAACACTGCGCAGGAGAAGAAAGTTGCAGCAGATCGAACATGAAAACAACAAGTCACGTACATATTAACATGAGTCGGTTTCGCAAGAACGCCCCGGCTCTTCAAGAGCAAGCAGAATTGCCACGCAGTGCGGCCCTTGGTGCTTTTCTCCTCATCAATTACCACTGCATTGAGAAGGCCTTTGCCTCGGACTTCCTTGACCAAGGGGGAGTTCAACGCAAGAATTCCGGCACGGAATATCTCGCCGAGATTCTGTGCGCGATCCGCGAGTCTCTCGTCCACAAGGACGCGCAGGGCCGTCATAGCAACAGCACATCCCAGGGGATTCCTAAATGACAATGTAAATAGGCTTCGGGGAAAAGCATCGGGACGACGAACCCTCCGTATGTACTGCCGTGTTCTCCCGGCTGAATGCAATACATGATCTCGCGATCAGCGAGAACTGCCGAGACGGGATACACTGCGAAGAGATACCATGGGATGTGAGGAACCTTTGGACAGAAGACCGACTCACCTCCACCTGAAAGTGCCTTCCCAAGCAAGATCATATCCGGCCGAATATTGTCGTGATCGCAGCAGAGCATCTTGCCCGTCCTGCACAACCCCTATAGCGTGAATAAGCATACTGATCTCCCCGCGGAGCTCGTGAGAAAACATGCCGTCTGGATCTCATCGCAGATCATAAGCACGTTGTGCTTGGTACAAAGTTCCCGAACTTGTGCAAGATAACCGCTGGGTGGCACCACAATTCTACATGAAGGTAAGAGATTAGATCTGCCCCTGGAGCGACCTTGCTAAAGACACACCCAGCCTCTCCTTGAATTGGCTCCACCAAGAATGCTGCTACGCGCTTGCCATGAAGTTCAAGCGCGCGTTCGAGGTCGGATATCACTCCATAGCGGATGGTATGAACTTCCTTATCATCCAAGTAATTCGGTCCAACACCACTGAGGTAGGGGCCAAAGCCTCCTCGGCTCTCCGGATCAGTGCTCATACTGATCCGGGAATTATGAATAGATCAGGTTCCAGAGCGAACCCTTAAACAGCCAAACATACCTAATCACGCCCAGAGTTCTTCCATGGAAATTCCCCGCAGCGCTGAATACAATCGCCTCTCCTTCGGGGACATGCTTCTTAAGGTATGCCCACTTTCGAGCAAGCTTGATGGCAGTCTCGACCGCCTCGGCACCGGTGTTCATAGGCAGAACGCTTTCATATGAGAACATTTGTGTAATCTGCTGCGCGAACTTCCCAAACACAGAATTGTAGAATGCACGAGATGACAGAGTGAGTTTCTGGGCCTGCTCTACTAGAGTAGCGACTATCTTTGGGTGACAATGACCCTAAAAATGTGACAGCCCAGTAAGCCCATCCCTCCTGATACATCGTCATTTGCATGTTACGAACCTGATTGACGGCGCTAAGAATTATGAGTCAGTATGAATCGAAGGGTGAGATGTAACAAAACGCCTACGAGTATGCAGACAACATATCGATGTACTCGTTGCCTTCTGGATCCCATGCCCTAGAGTCATGAATGAATTAAAAACATTCCACGCGAAAGGCAAAAGTCCCTCACTTTGCCCCTTGAGCGGAATCAAAAACGACTGGCAGTGGGTGATAACTATAGAATTAACGTTAGGATGTATTCATAGCGTTTGAAACGAATAGAATGAACCCATAAACATCAAATCGGCTCGGTCCGAATCAATGAGTTTGATCGGTTTGAACGTCGGGGGGATCTCTCGAAGATACTCGGTCATAATTAAAAGCGGGGAAGACTTACTTGTGAGCACCGTATTCATGCTCCAGGCCAATGACTGCTGCTGAAGTTAGTCGGCCATCGGTAGTGGTGGTATGGACACCATTGCCGTTGCGCTGCTTCACAACCTCGTGACTTGGTGCGATCGCTTGATTATCGACGGTGGGAGCAGGCGACATTGTAAGGTGTACGTATTGGTGAGAAGAATGCTTGTTCAATAAGATCACGAGAGTAAAAAGCTGATGGGATGTTCTGGCAAGAGATGGACGCTCTGAGAGTAACGTTCAATGCAAGGTCGGGGGAACTATTTGACCTTGTCACACTTGGTCCGCCCGAATAGGACCCCGGCTGCTCCTATCGTGCGCATCACACTTAGTCACATTCGACTTTGTGTAGCTACGGCCAAATTGCTGGGTCAGGCCCTAGTGGTACCTGCTAATGACATCAGAAAATTTTGACGTATGCCAACCGAGGCATCGATATTAATTTGAGACAAGGTGATGTGCATCACCAACTTTGTGCATAGGCCAAATTGGTGGGCCAGGCAACGATTTGATCTAATTAGATAGGACCGCTGGCGTCAAAACCTATCTAATTTAACCTGACAGTCAAATGGGTTGGATTTTGAATGGGGATGCAGCATGAGTGTATCTAGCCTCGTTACACTAGACGTTCTGGGATAACCGGGTGCTGCTGGACAGTACTATAGAACACGTCTGTAGTTTCGTTTACGAATGTGCCTTTTGGCCGACCTACCACCAAATGGGAATGCGTACATGATACTTAGCAGACACGCTCAGAGAGTCATGATCGGTTCCAGCCCGGAGCCTCCTGTACGAGGTGACTAGGGGACATGTAAGCTTGTCTGGTGTATGGGCCCTACTGCAGCGTCGAAACGTACAGATTTGAAACTTCTAGATCCGAGGCCCTGTGTATCCTCGATGGTATAGTATGTTACAACATTGAGATGTCCGTACGGAAATACCTGCAGAACTGATATAATGGTCATATATCATCGTAGCTCAGAAGGCCACTCTCTCCGTCTCCTCCATCTCCCTTGCTTGTCAAATCGTGGGTTTGTCGGAAAGCTCAGTCCATCCTGGAGTCCATGTCCAACCGGTACTGAAAAACCATGATCCTTGTCAGCGACGACGAAAATCGAGGAATAAGAAACCTCGTGAAGACGTTATGGTAGAACTCACAGAACCACCACCACACGTTCTTGCCCATCACGCTTTCCCAGTTTTCTCTACTACTGCCCAACCACCAGAGGTTGCCCTCCTTACCAATCCTACCCCATTCCGCATCCCAATTTCGCCGTGTTCGTCGTTTAGCGCTGGGTACGTTTTAATTCAGAGCGTACGATGAGGCAAAACAATAAAAGTCGTGATTACTGTGACTTAGACACAGATCGATTACGCACCTCATCTCGTACCAATTATGCATTTGGGCTAGAGTTGCCTGTTCACGCTCCATCATCCCTCTAAAAGCAAGAGATTCTACAGTTGTTTGATTCAACATGATTAGGTGCACTTGGGTCATGAACATAAGGCCGCAGAAAGTGCCGAAGAGAGCTGTGCTGTGAAATGTGTCAGCGAGAACTCTGGCACCGTACGAAAGTGACAGACAGGACAATTACCACAATTTCTTGTGGATTGATGTCGGGAGCTAGGGATTTCGTCTGTGACTTGACAGTGAGACCCAAAAGCGTCGAAAACATCCAAAAAGCCAAAATCGCCGCCCACTGCACAAAATTAACGAAAAACTACGATAAAACATGTCAGTGCATGACTGGGAGGGAACAATCCGTCAAGTATGTTACCTTTTGATTGAAAGCACCGACGCAGTGCCCAATCCCTAGGTTCCAATGTGTTCATATATGAGGTAGAAGTAATAGGTTTTACTGACATGGGCAGTGATGATCATACTTCAGTACGCACTATTCTTACAATATAAAAATGAGTTGGAGTCAGCAATGTTCCACTTACAGTGCCGCAAGCTCTGCAGTGGTGTGCACGAGGAGGCTTGACTATTTTGTCCTTTGAGCAGTAACGATACTCGGGTAGAAGAACAGGCCTTGTTGACGGTTGCCGCGAGAATATTGGTGGAGGTAAGTTTAAGTTGGTCTTGTGGGAGTCCGCCCATGATGGAAGCACTCCTAGGTCCGGGACGTGAAGGGTTTCAGGGTTAGCGAGGACATCGGCGACGTGTGCTTCTTCTGGGGTATTTGCACTTCGATGTTGGGGAGAAGATTGAAACATGTCTTGAGGAGCCGCTGGTGAAGTAGAGGGGGACGTCACATTTTCATTCGTTCCAAAAGTCGACGATGCCTGCAATCTGTCTCTTTGGTCGTCTCTCCTTGTTTGTGTATCAGAACCATGTGGGGCACTGTGAGATAGGTCGGCCTTGGGAGACAACAGCTCGTATGACATTCCAGGAGTGTCGCTGTGGGTAGAGGGCAGCTGCGCACGCGATTGCTGGTGTCCATGTCCCTCGATCTTTTCTACGAACTTCAGAAGATGATGAAATTTGTGAACGTGTGTAACGAAAGACTCACCGCGATCGCATACCCAGGGGATGTAGTCACGACCTGAGAAAGGCGGAAAAACTTAATGAGGTCAACGACATTCGTAACTGCCAACCAACCATGATATATGACCACGAAACCATCAAGAGCAGTATGCAGAATACCACCAGAAACACGACTAAAATATCAGGACATCTGCTTAGCACTGATGGCACCAGAAAACGATGATGATGTACATACTGCCCAAGGCTTGACTTCCCGATGCATTTTGATTCTTTAGGATCATATTCCTGCAGAATATACCCACATATACGTAGGCTGCATATGCGTTCAACCCTACTGTTAGCCCGATGGCAAACTTGAGAACGATCCATGGTTGACGCTTGCTAGCTCGACGTTCGTGTACTTGCAAGCGAGCTTCTTCTACAACACCACAGCATGATTGTTGGTTTGAGGGTGACATGTTGGATGAACATAAAAGCAAAACTAGAAGAGAACCGACGGCGTGACCCCCACAGGACTTGGGGGTTGCTGTGTTAGAAGTGTAGGCTAATGACGTAATCCATACTCTTTCACTATCTCAAACACTCATGACGCGCCATCCTTTCTCCAAAAAATACTCCTACATCCATTTATCTATCACGCCACCTTGTACAGACGCTCTTAAGATAAGAAAAACAATGCAAGATGGTTTGGCAGAGGCATTTGGCGTTACAGCATCCGGCACCTACCTCGATATCCTATGGATTGCTGAAGTCGGATCAGACATTATCATACGCCTCGCCGCAGAGTCAGTTATGAGTAAAAAAATTATCTTTGCTTGTGACGAATTCAACTTTATATCAGGGATGTTCCGAACTTTTTGGCAGCCGTGGTTGTAACCACCTTCCCGCCAAGGTTTTCGATGATCAAAGAGACCTGTTTCCTCCCATCCTTACTACTGTCAAAGGAGAGCTCTACGTGACGATGATCAAACTTTCTTCAAGTCCGCGGACTGTTACTTGCAACGAAACCTTCTCCATTTCCATTTCAAAGCGTCCTTTTCACAATATCCTGTTCGATAGACCGGTGTAATGGTTCCCCCCTTCCTTATATATGGTGTAATTTGCACAGAGGATGAGATTATACATCTTAATAAAGACTGTCAGCTCTAACCGACCGTCATACTTCCTGGAGTCGGGACTTTCCCCCCTGATCTTGCCCAGGTCACAAAATCGTCTATCGTGGATGGCCACGCAGCTGCGGAATACATCAACCCCAATACTCAAGGAAAGAAAAACTATTCCCACCCTCGGCGTCATGTGTCAAGAATTTGGAATCAATGGAGCGGATGAAATCAAACAGCTGTTATCGATCAGTCAAGGCACCGGTAGTCTTGCTTGACCTCTCACCATCATCCACGTATCTTTGCTCACACCCTTGCCACCCTTCTCAGTCAAGAATTGGAACCACAATTTGGTGTGCTCGTCTGTCCACCCGGAATTTCCCCCGCCATCCATATCTACGTCTTCATCTGTCAAGTCATGTTTAAGCGCGCCACCTGCCAGCCCTGTTGGAAGCAAGAGGGCCCAAAATGCCAATGCCGTATCGACCGCTAAATGAAAATGAATCAATGGGTTATCTTACTAGTGTAGTCAGATCTATGCTTACCTAGACTCCGTTGTCCTTCCGCTCGAGCAAAAGTGAACGTGTGATCATACACCTTACGGAAATACGTCAAGTCTGATCCCAACTTCCCCCGCAACCGCGTCAGAGCATCCCTCATTCCGCCAAGGGTGTCGCAACTGCGTAAAATTAATTTTCATTGGACCCGCTGCGAGGGTGCCAAGGTATACTGACCCAAGTCGTGACCATCCTTCTATCCAACCTTTCCTGTTCCACTCCCCAACTTTCGGAGACTTCAGTTCGTATGCAACTGCGAGAAGAACGACATCTTCTGGATCTACTTGGAGATCCTCGCATAGCAGAATAGTTCCGTCCACCGAAATTTCGTCGCCTGATGGATCTAAGCACAGCTATGATATTCAGCGACGACGATGCGGTATGCGTATATAGTACTCGCCCTTGTATTTGTCAAAGAGGGCATTCAACTTGCTTGATGAGGCAACGGTTATTCGACCACTACTCTCTTGGAAATATGCATCAATTGCTGCGTCAAGCCGTTTCTGGTGCTTGTCAAGATATCGTTTGGCGTCTTTTGGACTACGCAGGGGAAGATCAATGTCAAGAGGTGACCGGATAACCATACAATGGTTCGATCGGATGGAAGTAAAACTCACGAGGCGTTAGTGATCGAGCAGAATTCAGACACGAGCACATCCCTGGACGCTCTCGACTAGAAGGTACAGTCAACGTATATCAGATTCACTGGTATATCATGGTAATCTGAATGGATCCAGCATATCTGAACACTGACCATTGTGCAATGTCTTTCCGAGAACCAAATACAAGGAGTAAGGTGTGTTCGCGGTATTATCGATCGTACTCTAGACTTACTACTCGGGACGATGTTACAAACTAAGCCAGGCAGATAAGCGGCATTTTCCGGGCCGCTGAGTTCCTTTCCCACAATCCTTCCCAGCTTCCCAGAGCCACAGTCTACAGACACTTGACAACATGAAAGTAGGGAGCAAACCTCCTGTATTCTTCCGCTGACTACCGCATTTAAAAGCAGCGCTCGGCCGATCAGGCCGGCAAAGTAACTCCCATGACAAATGGGAATACACCGCCCAATCAATTTAGTGGACTAATATTGCGCTGGCGTGCGCCTTAGTTAGCGTCCGGTATCTTTTGCGGCTGCCTTCCATTTGATCGGACCAAGGCAGTGGTGTTCCGGAGCATGAGCTCGACGAATCGTTAATTTCATTTGCCCTCCCTGCAAGATTGCACATTTCTATTTAGTCAGGTGGCCGTCATTAATATCACGCAACTGCAGACGCGCATTCCACCAAGACACATTCGACCACCCAGTTCCGTTACCTCCTAACTCTACAATCCCCGTATGGCAAACGTCATGATGACGGTCTTTCCCCGCATTGCACAGCATCGAGGCCTTGCTACATAGATTTCGATCGTTATCCATCCATGGTCCGTATTCCACAACTTTCCGTGTCTCTGGCATTGTATAGTCCCCGCCGAATCTTGCCAGCTGGCAAGCAAACTAAGGTGACGTACGATTTCCCACTCCTAGAATATCTTCGACCACTCACTTCCTCACGGCATCACCGCTAAAAGATACCCTGCCTCATGATGCCCTTCCTATCTCCCGCATTCACAACTTCACTCCATTAGTCGGTGACGTATGTGATATGTTATCGCCTCGTCACTCGCCTACTTGGTAGTTCCCTGATACTTATCTCGTTTTCCCATTTTTCTATTGTGCCTCATGGTAGATTCTCAGCGCTTGTCCGCGAACCCATCCCAGTGGTTGTATGTACCCATCTATCTTGGCGGATCACAAATAAGTATCAAATGAAACATTGAATATCATTGGACTGGTTTGGGTCAAATATCATTTTGGTACCGGAATGAACTCTGCGCATTGTGTCACCCCTTCCATTCCCCCACCATTTTCGGAGTCTTCTCTCTATCGATCGACCGGACATGTGTTGGGGATACAGGCATCGCTGTGCAGGTCTGGAAAAAAACACGACCGATTATGCGAGGCATTAACCTGTCTTTCATGTCTAATAGGACTCCTCGCCTTATTAATTTCGGCCCTTGCTTTATATCCTAACGGACGATAGGCGGGTACAAGGGAGATTTAGTTCCCCACATCCCCGCTTGGAACGGGGTCAATCCTCAAAACGCGACTTGGAATGTTCTTTAGAAAGCCGTGAGAATAAGGCAAGGGCGACGCCCGGATAGCACTGATAATCGATTTCTCTTCCCTTGTCAACGCTTGGCTTTTCCTACATCTGATGGGAGCAAAATATTTACGGGCGAGAGTTGACAACAGCTGTATCAACTTGTCCTAGAACATCGAAGCTCGGGCCTTCTCCCTTGAGATCGGAGGCCGGACCGGCATTGGATGCGGGCCGTATTGTAATTTCTGAAAGAGACTCAGGCGTCATTGAGAAACCCTTTGCTCCTTCGCTCTGCGTGGCAGCCCCAATTCACAACGGGGAACTTGATACAATGTTATCCATCTGAAGTCATATAAAAGGGTCATTTCCAATGCAAGCACGCAATGATCTCATCGTAGCCAAGTTGCCAGATCACGAACTTAGATCTGAACGTCAAATTAATAAGAAGCCTTACGCATGGGGCTTGGCGCTTGGTTCCTAACGGATCCCCGAGGGAAGTATCGGATATTTACCAGAAGTTCTGTGAAACACTTGGGCGTTCTTCGGATCTCTGACCATTCTCCGGTGCCTGCCCTTGATTATGTATATGAGTATGTGAGTATGTATGCATATATGTAAGTACATATATCTATCTCTTCCGGTGACCAGATCACACACCGAGTTTCGAGTCAAAGTGAACTTGACACCGGTAAGAGCCGGTAAGTAGTGACAGACAACTCTTAACGAGATAACATTAGACCGTGGTTTATGGGTTGAAACGTTTTGCAGATAATAGAAGGCTACAACTTCGCATGACCTCGGAGGTGATGATTACGGTATATATGGAAACTCGAGAGACCTGTGTTGAACCAGTGCAAGTTTAATATCGTGAAGGAAGACAGTCATGTGCAGATGATAGTATCGGGTCAACCGAAGACCTATGTTCTAATCGGATAAATTCACTGGCCGAGCTGTAACTTGGTCGGTAATTTAATTTCGGACTCGACGGCTCAGAATGGATAAGGCTCACCATATCAGTTTCGAACGACGATACGTTTGGTATGCTTGCCCGCTCGCCGGCGATCTGAATAAGGAGTAGGCCTTCGCCACGCATCATCGGAATCTTCTCTGTAATCCTCAGAAGCTTGAGTTTCAACTTTCGCGCCAGGGACAGGAAGCGGCTCATGTGGTGGACTACGTAAGCCGATACCACCATGGTGTGATGATGTTGTGCTGTGGAGATTAAGAGGGAGTGGGGGCTGCCCGTATGTTGGTTGGATGGGCGTGGGCATGGCACGGGATGATCTGGGTTGCTTCGGATGATGTGGATATGCTCCCAGAGGGGATTCAACAGGTGAATGATGCTGGGGTTGTGGGGGAAGTTGTGGCCAAGACCGTGGTGGGCCACTCTGCGACGGCTCCCTGTTTTTGGTAGCATTATGCGTGTCTTCTGGTACATCTATCTCTACGCGAACTCGGACGATTTCTCTACCAGCTTGAGCGAAGAATGCGCGCTCCTGCCGTTGAAAGAAGCCGCTGGTAGGGCCAGGTCTCATCTCAGCGAAATTCGCTGGGGGTGCAGGGGGGAAAAGAGCCATAAGCTCGTGTCCTGTAGGTGGTGCAGGGTATTTTCTTGGTGTGGAAGTGCCATCCTGCGTCAGGTTAACATCTTGATCGTATTAGAGGATGATACATAAAGAGATGTGAACTGAGCTCACCACGTAGTGAGCTGGGAGAGAGTGGACGTCTTGGTAGCGAATTACCTGAAGGTGGTGAAGTGCGGATGACAGACGACTTGTGAAGAGGGCTGTGTTCGCCTGCGGTAGTGGTAGATGCACTGGAGGGTGGTGAGGGAGAGTGGTCAGCGACGGGACGAAGATGGTAAGAAGACATTGTGGTGTGGACAGGCAAGGAGATTTGAAGGGAAAATGGAAAAAAGAAGGGATCCTTATATACGCGAGTGAACCGAAGAGATAGCTGTATGGCCGTAATAGATCGACCTAAGTACTATTAGTGACTTCGAGCAAGGGGAGTAAGAAGGAAGGCACGGAGAATCTTAATTGGCAGGATGAAGTGCATATCCCAGCGGTTGTTCAGAATATTTTGATTCCGGTCCGTTTAATGGGGTCAGCGCATGTGTGCTACCGGATACCACGAGGATTTACTAAGCGAGAGATAGAACAGTACCGCCCGCCAATTGAATTCAAACACCCCTTTAACAAGGGCTATCGCAGGAAATGATAATATCTTGATTGCAAGAGATTGTAGGGCGCTCGTTTCTGGGTTTCATTAAATTTTCTCTTTTATTTCATCTGCCGTCGGAAATCGAGAATCTTGGCCATACCTGGCTTCATGTAATACTTTGAACCGTCATCAGCGTCGAATCAATTCTTCAACATAGTTCTTTCGGTAACTTTATGCCTGAAAAAGAGTGACAGTTTCTCCACGACTGTGACGCCACCTACTACTGTGGGTTCTATTACTTGTTCTTCTACTCCTGCACATGCTGCTCCCACCTGATCGAACCGATCAAGCACCTTTCAAGCATAACCTCTCACACCTCGTCTTTCCTGCACGGCCAAAGTCGGCCAGAGCCAAGCGCTCCCCAATTAGAGCCAAAGAACACTTTATCTATCTCATTTTGTCAAACTCGGACCCACTAACTCCTTGATTTCTAGTAACCCTTCCCCTCCTGGTATTCGACAGCCCTAGCCGTGGACCTTTGCCGAACTTCGCCGAATTTAGCGCATCGTGCGGACCATTCCTGCTTTATGACGAGTTCCAGCAGTAGTGGCAGGGCTGCCATGATGATCGTGTGAAGTATGAATGATCTATGATGCTGGGAATAATTTCTCGCGGGTATTTATTTCTTCGGAACCTTCCCCATTCATGAACAGTTTTGCTATGTACGTTTGAATGCGACTTGGAACAATTTCCTGTCTCCAAGTTACATAAAAGGCAGCATTGATATTGTTTTCACAGGAGTCCAAAGCCCGTATCGCGTATCCTTCGACAGCCCACGGTACGGTGCCCCCATTCGGTGCCTGGATCTCCACACTATGTTACGCCAAAGGAGTCTAGGTCATTGAAGGTCTCATCGGTGCCTCAAAATCACGGATGCAAAAAAAACCGGTCATTGAACCCATCCGGACCATAAGCTGACTGTGACCTGCTGTAACATCTAGGTAAATGTGCTGTATTTACGATCATTGTAAGACACAGAAATAGACGAACTGCGAGGACGACGAGGACTCAAAAGTCCGCATCCGCATGACCTCGCACTCATATATCCCTAGGTCCTGCCGAGCCATGCGGAATCCTATACTCTGGGCGTA
>Ga0153975_1000534_pt1 | contig 11927 bp, 10 predicted proteins | sample TSGA059MetaG_FD_104694 | JGI IMG/M metagenome (GOLD analysis project Ga0153975, IMG submission 104694) | Attine ant fungus gardens microbial communities from Georgia, USA - TSGA059 MetaG | ecosystem: Host-associated > Fungi > Mycelium > Unclassified | place: USA: Georgia, Yuchi Wildlife... | reverse complement strand
TTTTTTATGGTCACCTTCAAGGAATGAAACAGTTTGTGCTCACGTGTCCCATCAAAACATTATTCAAATGTTGACACAATGCACAAATGATTGTTCCTTCAGTATTGATGATGATGAACTGCTTCCAAAACTGCTTCCCTGTCCCCTATGATACTGAGAAAGCCAGTTTTTCTTCAAGATACAACCAGAATTTTGTGGAAAGAGTTATATCAAAACCATCATTATTAATGAGAGATCAGTCAGGAAGCGAGTTTAATTAACTGTCTGATGTGGCAGTCCTTCAGGGTTGGAACTGAAATGCAGATAATGGGGATTTGTTGAAGGGGAGGGGAGAGTGGGATAATTATTTCAATACTTTGACCTCTCTAACATTACAACATGAGAAACTAGATATAGCAGCACCACTACATCATATACGAGTGATATCGAAACCCAGCGGAGATTCTTCCTTTGGGCTGTAGAAATCGATTCTGGATTTAGGGATGTTTGAAATAATCACTGGTAAGCAACGCATCACCAGGTCTTGCAATTCTCCCAGGTTTGCAGCTTTCAACAGCTCAACTTCAACATCGAAGGGTAATCCAAGCTTCTCTTTGATCTCTTTAATCAAGGGAGGGTCTTCGTTTGGATAGTCGATGCTGGACAATCTGGAGCTGATAGTTTCTTCCTCGAGTCTGACCACAATTCGGGAGGCGCAGTATGGATCTGGAGAAGAGACGGTCTTAGTCTGGAGCAGGTCAGACGCAAAATACAATCTGATCTCTTCCCAGGGTAAGACTGACAATGGGCGTAAAAACGGATCTCTTGCTAGTAGCATAGAAGGAAGCGGCTTCAGTAACGAGAGAAAAGCAAGCCATATTCGAGGAGTAACGTTTTTCAGCTGGAGGGTGCGAAGACCATGAAAATTATTTCTGAGGAAGAATCGAGCTACGTTTGAAATGTTCGCACTCATGGGAAAACTGATGGCAATCTCGTCAGAAGACACAGGAGCTGATGGTGTTGGAAAATGAATTGTAAGGGCAGTTGCAGAGCAGAACGAAGAATGGACGAAGTTTATGTATGAGTCTGTAACGAGATGGAAGGGTGGCATGACCTGGTCGGAGAAAAAGACAGGGTCTTCGATTACGCAGGTCCAACGAACAAGCCATAGCTCAAACATCATTTTTTTGGACAATAGGGGACATTGGTGAATATTCGAAGGAAAAATGAAAGCACACACATTCGTCAGATGTAAGTGTGTCACATTCGGGAAATGCTTTGTATTAAACTTGGGAAGCACTTTGTTTACAGGGGAGAACGTTTGAAAGTGCTTCTGGTATGATGTGGTCGATGGATTCTGTTGTGAATCCACAAACGCCACCCCAAGTGTTGTGATGGATCTTAATTTAGTGCGAGCGCCTCTTGATGCTGTGAGATGGAAGTAGTCAGATATGATATCAATGTGTTCTTCATCTGCAGCAGACAAGTACAATTTCATCCACTGCGAGGATGGGAACTCAGGGGCGCTTTTGAGTAGGATATCCAGAGCACCGTTTATGATCTCTTCGACATTATCTGCATCCTTGAGCGATTGGAAGTCCAGATCAATGCAATTGAAACCTCTGCCGCAACGCTCCAAGACGACCTCCATACAATCGAGTGCTTGGCATGAGGAAGGGTGTGTGAAATTTGTGAAAGAGGTATTAAGCCAGAAAACCCGGTCAGACGTCATAATCTGACGCCAGACCCCACAGACGCTTGAGAGTTTGATTGATTCCCGAAGATGTGGCCAGGATGAGCGGTGAGAAAGTATTTGTCGAACGTCACGGTCATGAGTAGAGAGCGCTGCTCGAAGAAGAATATCACGAAAAATTTCGTACGGAAGATACTCATGAATCATGTGGGACATTTGACAGAGGTGTCGTCTATGTGCAAGCTGTCGAAGAGAGCTGTTATATTGGTTGACGACGAGTCACAATACTTTTAGGAGACAAATTTAGCAGTATTGAGTCAGCCATAGTATCCCCCATTGAGTGATACTAATATGAACTGCTACACATATCAACAGATGAAACGGACATCATTCCAGGTGGGTATAACTATATTGTGAGGACAAATAACGGCCGGCAGAAAAGCACCCGAGTCATAGTTCCGCAATGATGGTGGATAAACGACCCATTTAGAAAGTGATTGAGAATTTTATTTTTGCATCGGTGATGGTTCGTTCTTTCATATCCAGAAGTTGAGTTTGATTTCTGCACAAGTGAAGAAGCGACAAGAAAGGCGACAAGGCGATCATTGTGATTATATAATTATTACTACCACGTGCTGGCATTGTCTATTGACTCTTCCCTAACACTCTAATACTCTTGGCCGTCGATACCGTGCAGTTTTCTCATAGAATCAAGCTAGTCATGGACGAAATTATTGATGACGAGAAGAAACCTTTTGACGCCGAAACTGCAAACGACGATGACGCCCAACCTGACCCAGATGAACACCTTATGCTGGACCAAGGCAATGGGCGTGTGTGGCTCATCAAGGTCCCTATCATGCACCGTCGCACACAACGATCGTTCACATAAATGCGTTTTCAGATACCTAAATTTTTGCTAGAACGATGGACAGCTGTGAGAGCCGAAGACGTTCACTTGGCCACAATACGTGTATATACGCCTCCACCAGGAACACCTGGCGCAAAATCACGTTTTGTTTTGTTTCTTCCACCGAATAAGAATCCAAATGGCGGCCAAGAAAGCAATGCTAGTAGCATTCCACCACCTCCACCATCTCAGCACTCTAATCGCCCTACTTTCAACTTTGCCACCTCTTATATTACTACTGGGCCAGAGCCAGACTGCTATGAGCTTGACATGGTCAATGAGGCTGTTGAAAACCAGATTGTTGTTGCTGAACGGCCCAAGGATCCTTCGTTATCCGTTCATGGTTCAAGTGTACCGTACAATTCCAGAGCACGGACAACAATCCTTACAGGACGGATCAAACACGAATGTAATCTTCGCCCATCCTTCAGCGAGACCTACAGGAATCAGTTGCGCAGACGGCATCTGATGCATAACATAAAATCAAGGCAGATTAAGAGGATTGAGGAAACTGGTGTACCACGTGGTGGAATCAACAGACTCAGTAGTGGTGTTGGTGTTGGCGGTGGGGGAGCTTTCAGTGACCTTGTCGTGTGTATCTTGTCATCTGTTTGCTTCACCCTGTTCACTGACGTCAATTACAGAAAACGAAAACAAAACCGCAAAAAGGGTTCGAGCGCATGGCTCGTATCCCTCGAAATCAACTTCTCGATCAACTCTTCTCTCATTTTCGCGATACGCCGCATTGGGGTCTACGGCCACTACGTGACAAAACGCAACAACCTGAGGTATACCTCAAGGAGGTATTGTCAGAAATTGCATTTTTGCACCGCAGTGGTGAGCATAATGGAATGTGGGAACTGAAAGACAATTTCAAAGATGAAAATGTACGTGACATGAGATTTTACAACAGTTTCTGGTCCGCTTACGTCTCTGATTTCAGATCAAGGCTGAGAATGTTCCTACCAGCAATTTAGGAGAGTCGTTGGGCGTTAAGATGGAACTTGAAGAGGATTATGATGAAGATGAAGATGACGACGACATGGAAGAGGTCTCATGACTTTGACTTCGTTTCGTGTTTTTTCCTGATGTGGTTTTACAACCAATTGATCCATAGATCCCACATTTTATGCATGTACTAAAGTACTCACAACCCTATCCCTATGTACTTCATCTAATTTATGTCACGCAAATGCAATTCAGTTGCTTTTCTGTCTTATGAACAGCGCGAGCTTGAGTTTGGTCTTGGAATGCAGATGTTAGAAACTGCATCAAAACAACCTGTGTCCTCCTGGACTAGCTCTATTTTTCGCCATGATACGAGTCCCTACCATCAGCAATGACCAGAATAAGCTTGTGGCTGTTTGGGTAATCTGTCGTTGAAGATTCAAGAGAAGTGTAAAGACCTCAACGATTTAGAATAGGCGGTGATCAAACATATTGAGCGAGAGGGAAATTGAAGGGTTCATATTCGGGAGGAGGCTGAGGAACGACGTTGATGAGAGAGAAGGGGCAGGGGTTATCAATAAAAGCACTACCAGGCAAGGCTTCTCGAAAGCCTGTAGCTGAGAGAGTCCGGAGGTGTTCCCTTTCCCCCTTAGACGCACACATGGCTGAGAGCTTCCAATTGACATTAAAAGAGGAATCGAGCATGCCATATGCTGTTGTTTGCCGTCCATTCGATCCTATGAGGAGAGTCTCTGAGGGTATGAACCTAGAAGAATGTCTTGCAATTTTCCTCCTTTGCGCCGTCTTTGTCGACGTTGGGACGGTTTTGGCTCGAGGCGAGGCGGTGAATATTGCTAGACCAGTCTTCAATTTCGGCGGAACGCTGCATCCGCTGTTCGTAGGTTTCTCTCTCAGAAAATTTCCACGAAAAGAACAATTGACACATGACGACCATGACGAAACGAATGACAACAACACCGATGATGAAGGCGAGAGAGAGATAGAGAATGACTTCGGAAGCAACGCAGCCAGTCGTGCTCGTATCTATAAAGCCGATGGTGACGAGATCCTGTAAGCGGTGACCAACATTGTGTTCATCTATGCGCATGAATAACATCGTCAGGTCCTTGGTATTGTAGATCCCATCTGCGTGAGCCATTTCCTCGGATAGTTGACCTTGATAGGGCTTATCCATTGTAAAACATTGAGATCGAGATCATCCACTCGCAACATTGTTGTTTAAGGGGAGCCAGCGAGCATCGCACAGCGGTGAGGCGCACCAGCAAACTCACCTAGATAAACCTTAAGTTGTATATTGAGAGTTTAGAGGCAAAGGCGAAACTAAACTGCCACAGATGAACGGCGGATATCATGGAATAAGAATAAGAATTCGGAGATAGGATATTTAATAGAAGTGGAGAAGCTATGTGTTATTCTCTGCCCACCAGCCCCGTGGACCAAAGAAATGGACTATTGGTTGTGGGGCACCGTAAGGGTTAATAGAACTTTAACTGTAGAAGTTTTCTTTGGAATGTTTCAGGTAATAAAGGTAATAAATGAATTTTGAGAGAGTGTAGTGCATATGATTCCTGTAAATCGCCGTCGTGCACATGTGTCTTGTGCTGCAACATCGAGGTGAGCTTCGTATTGAACTTACCCTCGTGCACATGGTACTCAAAAGCAGCACCAGATCTCCTGCCACTATCTTTGGCTTGTTTAGTCTTGAGGAGGTCCTTGGTGGTAGGAGAAATCAGTGTTAACTCAAATTTGGTAGGTACCATCACTGTAATTTTGATCTGCCTGCCTATCGAAGATTGTTCCCCCCTATTCATGTCTGCGTCTCAGTACAGACTTTTCTGGGAAAAACAGGTTTCCCCCAGCCATCTGATAATAGGCCAAGTCCATTGTACAGATCACCTCGTAACTGGCACGAGTGGTTCAAAGACCAATGCAAGAAACAGAGACTTTTTACGCGGGTAAACGATCGTTCTCGTGGATTCATGCCTCAGAAGACAGGTAGATACATTGTATAGATCGTAACAACAGTCTATATAAAACAGAAAATAAACATTCTACTAAACCATCTGCCTTCTCCTAAACATAACTTTTGCTCTCGGGTGAGGAATAGTTATAGCTTCAAAGTAGATATTAGGGGGACGCTCCAATGATCCATTCTCAGTTCGTACATCATACTCTAACAAAATATGAGCAAGAACGGCCTTGATTTCGTTGACGGCGAAGAATCGGCCAGGGCTATGAGATCACATCAATCAAAGTGTCAACTGTCTGAGAGGTCCTTTACCATGCATGCCGGCCATGTCCAAAGACAATTTGATCAAAGTTCAAAGAAACCATTTGGTGCTTGATACTATCCAGTTCTCCATCTCTGTCACGTATATCTGAGAACCTGAATGCTTTGAAAGAATGGGCATCAGGAAATAGCGCCTAATTGACTTGTTCGTCATTTCATGCTTCACTGCATCTATACAAAAAGCGAACCTCATCTTTGTTCATAGCATCACTTGCGATTGCAACGAAGTTATCGGCTGGAATGTGTGTTCCGTCAGATAGTGTCCAATCCTTGAGAGTTTTTCGAATCAAATTCACTAATCATGAGGAAATTGAGTGCATGCTGAATCTGCAGCAGTCAAATTGGACGTACTGCTTCCGAGCCCAGTAAACCGTTGTGATTCCCTCAAGAAACTGTCAATCTTGCGCATTCTCTGCATACTGTTTTTGGTCCAACCATATGCCTTAATCATAGTCTCTGCTTCTTCGCGCATTTCTTTGACATATTCTGGATGAGCAACGAGGTCGTACAAAGCGTGAGTCAAGAACTGTGTGTTTTTTGAAGGTTCAATGGTTTCGGATAGATGGTTAAGGTCTACGCACCATTGAACTAGTGTGGATTGCTGTGAAATTTAGCACCAAAATGCGCATGGCAATCTCACGAGGGTCGAGTTGACTTTCATGTGTTGAGGATTCAATCAACCAGCTGATCAGATCGTTCTGTCATCCTGATCAATGCATGTCCATGAATATGACGACGAAGATTGACAGACTGGCATTTCTCCTTGCTCGGATTTAGGCCGTCTTGCCTGAGCTATCCTCGATTCAATAGTAGGTCCAAGGTACCGAAGCACTCTTGTTATATCTCTGCGTATATTCGTTAAACATGTGGCGATGAATCTGTTGGACCGTTAGTCACAGAAAACTACGAGAAAGGACTGTGACAGACGGCCGCAGGAACTTTGGGAAGCAATTAATTATCCGAGCATTCACAACGATATTGACTGTGAAGGTCTCATTGAGTGAACGATAGCCTGGCTCGCGGCCTAAACAGAATTGTGTCAAAAATCGTCTGAATGTCTGAGATACCCACAAGCAGGGAGCCCGACGAGATAGCGGTTAGTTGTACGACAGATAATATGCATGAGGGTATCGTATGCTGGCACAGGGGTCCAATCTAAGTATATATGTGGTAAGCAGCTGTTGCCACAACCTTTGTTTCAATTTACCTTCGGTGAGTGGGATATAGTCCCTGAATGACTCCACAATTTCATCTCTAATGTCGTCGAACTTCAAAGTCAGGTTGCGAGTAATCGGAGAGCGGACTACCGTGATATGGATGGGCTCATCACTGTACCGGGAACCAAATTGATACTTGTTGTGAGTTATCTAGTTCTTCTCAGCCTAGTCCCATAAGGATATCTGCCAACTTCATACCTCGTCTGAAGCTGCCGTGAAGGAAAGAGTGTCATCTGCAGCCTGCCGGATGTCATCGATGTGCTGCTTCCCACTCAAAACTATAATCCACCGTGATACCGTCGCTACTTTAAATGGTCGGTTGGGATACTACAGATTGGCTATCGAGCACTGAAGAAATATGGCAGAGATCTCACACACCCTATCATAACCTTCTTGAAGCAACTCAGCGGCTTTCCAATACCATTGAATCGCAGTGATATATGAAGTGAGGATACCCGAATAGCCGACTGTCGGGAGGGCATTCAGCTAGATGGGAATTAAGCCAACATCAAACGTTCGGAACAAGTGAGGATATATCTGTTCAAACGTACCGGCGACCTTTTGGCCTCTATATACTTCCAACAGGCGTGAGCGATGAGGAGCAAGCCTGCAAAATGTACAAAGAGGTATGAAAGACCCGAGTTGGCCTCTGATGCTGGCATTGAAGGCTTGGTCAATTAGGACTCCACAAACGGGAAATTACGTTGAGAATATATAAGGGTAAAAGCCGCACTGTCAGTTGAAGTTGGCGCTTCCCATACATGAGCCAAACTGAACGCCAGAGCCCAGCAAAATACATGTCAGTGCCAATCTTACGAGATGCACCATGCGCCTGTGTACGATTCCACATTGTTGTGCATTCTTTATGGATCCACCGGAACATTTCATTGATTGTAAGGGTCAGATTTTCTGGACACGTTGACCCGCTTGTGGGTTGGAATCAAAGCGAAAATAATCAGGACAACTGGTATTCATTCCTGAAGCTGAAAGTCTCAATGGCAGTCGAGGTCCGATCCTGGCGAAGTGTCTCATCATTTTCCCGACGCATAAGGATAGGGGTGAGCAGTCAAATGTTGGGCGGTCATAGAGTACAAATGTCCAAACGCACGAGGAAATGCAGCCTGAGTCTAAGAAACTTACCCCTAAACAACCAAATCGGTATTCAGTCTCCTCGCTGGAACGGAAGCAATGAATTTTCTTTTGACGCCCTAAGTGCATCAGCAAGTGTTCCTGGTCAATGAGCACAGCCACGACTGCTGATGAAAACAATGTTTAGCTCTCGAGACCATCGCCTAGTGTCACTCGCCAATATGCCTATATTTTGCTTGGGATGAACATTTACTTCGATTATATGAGTGGAAGGATGTGTGTTTGATTCGTTCTCCAGTATGACACGAGCAAAAACATTGTTCTAGCAAGAAATCATCCCAGAATTTTTCAAACTGGACGGTGACTTGACGTATCAAGCATGGCGACCATGACCAAGTGAAATCCGGTCTTCTAGGGAGAGAAAGGTGTTTAATGCTATCGAGTTTTGCCTTCGTTCATCTCTGCGACTGAAATTAAACCTGAGGCAGCTCGTCTAACATTCATTGACGACCATCGTCGTAGCTGAGGTAACCCCGAATAATGAACTATCCTACTGCACCCTGGAATATGAGTACAACTACTGCTACTCATTCCATCCACCTCAGAACTACTGATGCATTAAGCACGCTTGTTGCCTTTGGACTTCATCCATGATACATCACTCCTTCATACTCTTGAATATCTTTGCGCCAGGCCTTTTTGTCCTAAACATGTTGTGCTACCTCTAAAACGCGAGAATCAGATACTCTCCAGAACATCATCAAAGCTGTCAGACTTACAATTGGTTCATCTTTTTTGGCAGTATAGAAGGGTATCAACAAATGCTATCTGCATCTAAACAAGACTACTATCATGTTCGTTGTTCCACACGCCCTCCCAACAGTGATACGATTTCAAAGCATAATACAAGTAACAATTGACCCACTAGGTCCATCATAGCCGAATGAATAGGCAAGGCATACATATCCGGGTCTTTTTTGATCGACCACAACCAGTTAGTGAGTAGGCGTGCGATAACGAGTGAAGTAAAGACCTGTAGCCAAAACAACACGCTTTCGTTAGATATCATTGCTCAGAGAAATATAGACATGAAAATGACACTTACAGCACAGCAGAAAAACAGCATTGAGAACACAATAAATATAGCAGGAACTTGTAGCCACCCAACAGATTTCAAAACGACTAGGAATACTATTTCGACCGGTAGAGTGATTAGGAGGAGTGTAAGCATGACGAGGCGGCCACTTGGCTGATTATGAGGTTGTAGCAAGGGCTTAGGAAGTACGGCAGCGTGAAGGGCTGTTGAGAGGCGAGAGACAAAGATGGAACCTGCAGCGCCAGGAAGACCTGAAAATTGAATTCAGCCGGTTCCAGTATAAGAGAAATCGAGGCTGAAGTACCACTGATAACAACTGCAAGTAGCGGGAATCCTTCATATTTGCTCACGAACATGTCTAATACGACACCAGTCCCGCTGCTAATAACCATGGCACCAAATAGCGGCGTCCAGCCTTCACCCAAAAGAGATCGGACGTGTTTATTGCGAAGCGTATAGGCGAGCGAAATTGAAGCACTGACAACAACAATAATGCAGATAACAAATGGAAGTGGAGTGTGAAGAAATGGTATGAGGAGAGTTGAGACGAGGCCGATGAGGCAAAGAGTGACAAGATCACCAAGGCAAGAAGCTATCGCTGGTGCAATGTTGTCTGAAAGTACGAAAGGGACGGGATGTGAGATGAATCAATGGGATGATGAAAGGGGATATAGTACATACCAGGGTCACGATTGAATTTCTGACAGAGAACGATCAAGGTGCACATGAATGAACCCAATAAGATACCTGAGAGACATGTCGCAGACATCGTCGTTGAAGCTACCATGATCAATCTAAAATGGTTTATTTACTAGTTAACTGCTCCTTCGCAAAGAAAGTAATGAAGGGATACTTACGTAGCCAGATCAGTGTTGCGTTTCGACTCGGGGAGGGGATGAGGGATAGGTTTCCTAGATTCTAAATTGTATGAAGGTAGATGGTCGCGGACTAACAAGGCAATGGTAGCAGTTGAATTATTTGAGGGCGAGGGAGCAGCAGGATCTCCATGGGGTACGAAGAGGCCGAGGATGATTGCAATACAAGCAGCAACGAAGGACACGACAGCAGCTTGCACTTGAAGGAGTGCCAAATTTCCGACGATCATAACACGGCGTTGTTTGGGTTCGTTGAGCTCGCCGACGTTCGCGGCAGTTCCGAGGCGCGCAGAAAGATTCATTTCGAGGTTTCCCTTCAGATTGAGGACAACAGGGATAATCATTATGAGCTGATCTACTTCTTGCATGGCCCGCCAGCGCTGGTCAGAATCAGATAATGCCATGTGGGCAAGAAGGCTTGACATACAGAGACTTGATCCAGCAATTTTCCAGTGAATAGTAAACTGATAGTCGTAAGCAATAAAGTTGGGGCACTCTTGCGAAGCAATCAGTGACCTACAAGAATATGAAGAGGATGTCCCCACCTCTAGGACTATATCTTTTGTTTGCGACCACAACCCCGCAGGAGAGGAGAAGCGAGGTTGAGGTGAGCTCCTCAGCAGTGCTACATCGCCATTGTCCTCAACCTCGTCGTCCGAGTCGTGAGGAGAGCCAAAGCCATTAACCTTCACGTATTCCATGGAAATTGTCTCATTGTTGTCATCGAATAAGTCCGTCCTCTGACCAGGCGAGCTGGCGGGCATAGTGGGACGTAAAGTGCGTGGGAAACATAGCAAATCAATCCGTATATCCTCCGAAGAAATGGTTACCACTACAAATCAATAGGTCTCATGGGCACCCTCTGGTGGGTTTAGATAAGAAAAGAATGTCACACAGAAAATATATACTTTTGACCTAGACCAGAACACTGGATGATAATCTTCTCTCTGAGACCTGTCCACTGAGTCAGGGTGATTTTCAGATCATGCCGAGCAGCTGGATACAGAATCCTCATCAGCTTTTTGTTTTCCGTGCTCTGTCCGATATGGTCTACATTTATTCTCTTGTCATGAAGTACCAGACTGACAAAGTCAATCGTTCTCCGAATATAATTGATATATTGTTATTCTATAATCAGCTGAAAATGTATCGACGTCTTGTCTTAGACTACCAAGAGAGAAGGCTAATGACTTTTCAACAACTGACCATGTCAACCTAGCGGAACACCCGGATAACTAAGCGCTCTATCTTGATTCATCTAACGTTAACATCCTGACGATTAGAAAATAAGCGTTTTTATCCTGATCGGGATCGAAGTTTATTTTGGTATGAACGCCTTCGGTTACGACGTGAAGAGGACGTGAAGAGTCCCATTTTCACGTGTCTATTCAATAACACTATGCTCTTAAATCGCACACAGGACAGGTGGTTTTCTCTCCATGAGAGACTTGGATTGATTTTCCTGCCAGCGGGATGAACCCCTCCAGAAGATTGTCCAGCCTGCAGGCTCGACACTTAAACCACTATACGCACGAAATCAGACATGCGAAGCAAGTAGAAGTTCAAGTGCAGTACATTTCCTCTCTGATTCTGTTCCATGATCATGGCCGAGGCGACACTGACAAGCCTCCAAGCCACTATATGTCAAAAAAACAAAGGGTTGTCCAGGTGCCGAGACAAAGTTCCATCAATGTTAGTAACCGAACCATAAGATCATTGGATGAAGTGGGCAGTGGCGGAATGGGGATGTTCACGAAGAGATCAACATGCAGACAGGGGTGAATACAACAGGGACAGCTTGCACAGCCA
>Ga0153975_1000531_pt1 | contig 11944 bp, 9 predicted proteins | sample TSGA059MetaG_FD_104694 | JGI IMG/M metagenome (GOLD analysis project Ga0153975, IMG submission 104694) | Attine ant fungus gardens microbial communities from Georgia, USA - TSGA059 MetaG | ecosystem: Host-associated > Fungi > Mycelium > Unclassified | place: USA: Georgia, Yuchi Wildlife... | reverse complement strand
GCGCGCCCTGCTCCCGGTTATCTTCGGCATTTTCCACCGCCTGGAGTATGGCGGTATGACCGCCGGCAATCAGGCCGATGACCTGTTCGCGTGGCGTACCAAAAGTGGGTGGGCATTCGCTGGCATCCAGGATGCCGAGTCGCCCGGAGGTGCCTGCGCCGCAATAGATCAGTCGACCACCCGCCTGGAACGCAGCGCAGATGGCGTCAACGGCGTAGGCGATCTGCGGCACGATGGCCTCGACCGCCAGTGCCACCATTTTATCTTCATCGTTAATGACGCGCAGCATCGCTTCGGTAGAGAGTTCATCAATGTTCTGGCTGGCCGGGTTGCGGCCTTCGGTGATCATCTGGCTGAGGTCGAGTTTCATGGCGGGCTCCGTTAAGGAATAAATTATTCAAATTACAAAACATCATAACGAATGATTAATTCATTGAGTGAGATCTTTTTTCAATGGATGTGGGGTGAATCATGTTGCGGGGAGTGGGCGGGACAGCGTTGAGTTTAAGCAGGGTGACTGGTATACGGGGTTTAAATGCTGTGCATTCCGGCCTGGGCGCAGGGTGTGTGAGTAGTGTTGCTGGGAAATCGGAGCCGGTCAGAAAAGGTTCACCTGATCGTAAAGACGCATTCGTCATCCATGACGCTCGTCCCACGCCGTCCCTGGCGTGGGACGCTTTACTCTTCAGGTGAATCTTTTCTTCCCTCAGGCTGTTTTACTGCTGTTCGAACAAGTGTGGCGAATAAACATGAGTAGCGGAGTAAAGCATCCGCCGCATGGACAAAAACGCCTGGAGCGTTTTTGAACAACGTAAAGCGCTGGCCCGCTTGCGGGCGAGCCTCATGGATGAGGCGAGTAACCGGCGGCCGAGGCCCAGGGACGGGTTTATGCCGACTTTACGCAGCCTGCCTTTGTGCCCGACTGAACGGCACAAAGGCTGATCTTTCATTTCTGCTCTATTGACCAGGTAAGAACTAAGCCGCACAAACAAAAAGGGCCCAACTTTCGTTGAGCCCTTTTTTACGTTAGCGCTGTTCTCAGCTTGCCGTCTGCGTCCGCAGCTGCAGCTCATACGCTTTCGCCTGTTCGGCGTCGAACTGGTTTTCCCAGCGGGCAATCACCAGCACTGCCAGCGCGTTACCGACCACATTCAGCGCGGTACGCGCCATGTCCATGATGCGGTCAACACCGGCGATAAACGCCAGACCTTCCAGCGGAATGCCGACGCTGCCCAGCGTAGCCAGCAGCACCACGAAGGATACGCCTGGCACGCCAGCGATCCCTTTCGAGGTCACCATCAGCGTCAGAACCAGCACAATCTCATCAGTCAGCGACAGGTCAATGCCGTACAGCTGCGCAATAAAGATCGCCGCGATGCTCTGATACAGCGTTGAACCATCCAGGTTAAATGAATAACCGGTCGGCACCACGAAGCTGGTGATCGCTTTCGGCGCGCCGTAAGCTTCCATCTTCTCCATGATGCGAGGCAACACGGTTTCCGAGCTGGACGTGGAGTAAGAGAGAATCAGCTCATCTTTCAGGATGCGCATCAGCGTGGTAATGCGCAGCTTACAGAAGCGCGCTACCCCGCCCAGCACCACAAAGGCGAAGAACAGAATCGCCGCATAAACCAGCAGCACCAGCTTAGCCAGCGGCCACAGCGAGGCAAAACCGAAGTTAGCAATCGTCACCGCGATCAGCGCAAACACACCGACCGGCGCATAACGCATGATCATGTGCGTCACTTTAAACATCGCTTCAGAGATACCACGGAACAGGTTCACCAGCGGATCGCGCTGTTCTGACGGCAGTGACGACAGGCCTAAGCCAAACAGCACCGAGAAGAAGATAATCGGCAGCATGTCGCCCTTCGCCATAGAGGCGAAAATATTCTGCGGGATCAGCGACAGAATGGTGGTCACCAGGCTGTGCGGACCGCCCTGTACCTCTGCCGTTGTGGCTTCATATTTAGAGATGTCCACCGTTGCCAGCGTTGACATATCAATGCCGGTGCCGGGTTGAAATACGTTGGCCAGCGTAATACCGACCACAATGGCAATGGTGGTGATCACTTCAAAGTAGAGAATCGTTTTGACGCCGATGCGTCCCAGCTTCTTTGCATCACCCACGCCAGCGATGCCGACAATCAGGGATGAAATCACAATCGGTACCACAATCATCTTGATAAGATGAATAAAGATATCGCCTGCAGGACTGAGAATGTTGGTGACTAACCATTCACGATTGTCTGGCTGATTATGCAACACAGCACCCACAACGATGCCGAGCACCAGGGCTGTCAGAATCTGCCAGGCCAGGCTGATTTTAAAACCTTTCATAACGCGTAATTTCCTCAGTCAAAACCCGTTTCTCTCTACTGCGAAGGTGCAGAAGACAATACACACAGGGAGTGAGCAAAAAGCCCGGTAAATTAGAGGGTGTTTAGAAACAGCGCCTCGTATGAAAATCTGATGATTCCCATACCCATTTTCAGACGCGGTCTGAGTTGATACCTGCAGAACAGGGGCGAGATAAGTACCATTTTCACTGTGGTAAATGCAACCCCTGGCGAATCCGATTAAAAGTTAGCCACCTGAGTAGCATAAAGTGCTGCCGGAAGTAAAAATCCCTAACCTGCTGTTATGAAAAGTAATACTTAGATGAATTTCCGCATAGCTATGCAGAGTGGGTTAAAAACGCGTCCGGCGCGTTTGCTTGCTTTTTATCCAGCCTAATCCCGGATGACACCGCTTCTTAATTCCCCCTCGCCGCCAGAGAGTTAACCGGAAATATCAGAACGGCTTCACGCTTCTCCCGAAGAGGTTTATCTCGTGATCTGTGGCGCAAAAAAGAAACAAAGCTATGGCGCAGGCTTCAATTAACCATTGATTGACATATCATTAACATCTTCAAGGAGATCCGCCATGAGCCAAATACATAAACATCCCGTTCCAGAGAACATTGCAGCAAACACCCTGATTACGGCTGAACAGTACCAGGCGATGTATCAGCAATCTGTCGACGATCCAGACAGTTTCTGGGGCGAACAGGGCAAAATCCTTGACTGGATTAAACCTTACAGCAAGGTGAAAAATTGCTCGTTTGCGCCAGGTAACATTAACATTCGCTGGTACGAAGATGGCACGCTCAACCTGGCGGCAAACTGCCTTGACCGTCATTTAGCGACGCGCGGCGATCACCCGGCGATTATCTGGGAAGGCGACGACGCCAGCGAAAGCAAAACCCTGACCTTCCGCCAGCTGCATGCTGAAGTCTGTCGCTTCGCCAATGTGCTTGAGTTGCTGGAAGTGAAAAAAGGCGATGTGGTGGCGATCTACATGCCGATGGTGCCGGAAGCGGCGGTGGCGATGCTGGCCTGTGCGCGTATCGGTGCCGTTCACTCCGTGATCTTTGGCGGCTTTTCACCGGAAGCGGTCGCTGGCCGCATCGTCGACTCCAGCGCCTCGCTGGTGATTACCGCCGATGAAGGGATCCGCGCCGGTCGCAGTATTCCGCTGAAGAAAAATGTCGATGACGCGTTAAAAAATCCGAATGTCACCAGCGTGAAAAACGTGGTGGTGTTCCAGCGCACCGGCAAAGATGTAGGCTGGGTTGAAGGCCGAGATCGGTGGTGGCATGACCTGATGCGGGACGCGAGCACCAACCACTCTGCAGCCGAAGTTGGCGCGGAAGATCCGCTGTTTATCCTTTATACCTCTGGCTCTACCGGCAAACCCAAAGGCGTGCTGCATACCACCGGCGGTTATCTGGTCTATGCCGCCACCACCTTTAAGTTCGTCTTTGATTATCATCAGGATGACATTTACTGGTGTACCGCCGATGTCGGCTGGGTAACAGGACACAGCTATCTGATTTATGGCCCGCTAGCGTGCGGTGCCACCACGCTGATGTTTGAAGGGGTGCCGAACTGGCCAACGCCGAGCCGTATGGCGGAAGTGGTCGATAAACATAAAGTCACCCTGCTCTACACCGCACCCACCGCCATCCGTGCACTGATGGCCGAAGGAGACAAGGCCATTGAAGGTACCGATCGCAGCAGCCTGCGCATTATGGGATCGGTCGGTGAGCCCATTAACCCGGAAGCCTGGGAGTGGTACTACAAAAAAATCGGCAACAGCCGCTGTCCGATAGTGGATACCTGGTGGCAGACCGAAACCGGGGGCTTCATGATCACGCCATTGCCGGGTGCGACCGAACTGAAAGCAGGTTCCGCCACCCGACCCTTCTTTGGCGTGCAACCGGCGCTGGTGGATAACGAAGGTCAGCCCCAGGAAGGTGCCTGTGAAGGCAATCTGGTGATCACCGAGTCCTGGCCAGGACAGGCGCGCACCCTCTTTGGCGATCATGACCGTTTCGAGCAGACCTACTTCTCCACCTTTAAAAACGTCTACTTCAGTGGTGACGGTGCCCGTCGCGATGAAGATGGCTACTACTGGATCACCGGACGTGTCGACGACGTGCTCAACGTCTCCGGTCACCGTCTTGGCACTGCCGAGATTGAATCGGCGCTGGTGTCGCATCCTAAAATTGCCGAAGCGGCCGTGGTCGGGATTCCGCACAGCATTAAAGGTCAGGCGATTTACGCCTATATCACGCTGAATCACGGCGAAGAGCCGTCGCCAGAGCTGTACACCGAAGTGCGTCAGTGGGTCCGCAAAGAGATTGGCCCGCTCGCCACGCCGGATGTACTGCACTGGACCGACTCACTGCCGAAAACCCGCTCCGGCAAAATCATGCGCCGTATTCTGCGCAAAATTGCCACCGGCGATACCAGTAACCTGGGTGACACTTCTACCCTCGCCGATCCTGGCGTTGTCGAAAAACTGCTTGAGGAGAAACAGTCGATCAAAATGCCTTAAGCGCACGCTGTCCGGCGGGAAGATCGCTTCCCGCCACACCCGCCCTACGCAGTCTGTTTCGCTAGTCACAAAAATTATAACCAGCTGAATCCGCGCCCTGTAGTGAGGTTCTCGCCTGCAAGCCCTCTGGAGAAAATGTGATGAATGACGCCCTTTCGAATCAGGATGCAATCAATCAGCAGATTGAACGTAATCCCCGTTTTCATGAGTTAGTCCGTAAGCGCCAGGCGTTCGCGACGCTGCTGTCGCTGATCATGCTGGTGCTCTATGTCGGCTTTATCCTGCTGATTGCATTTGCCCCCGGCTGGCTCGGCACGCCGCTGCATGCCGGTACCAACGTCACGCGCGGTATCCCGATTGGTGTCGGGCTGATTGTGATGTCGTTTGTGCTGACCGGCGTCTATGTCTGGCGCGCCAACGGTGAGTTTGACCGTTTAACCAAAGCGATCCTCAGCGAGGTGAAATCATGACCCGTCTCACCTTATGGCTGCTGGCCTTAATGTTGCCGTTTTCAGCGCTGGCCGCCGATGCGATCACCGGTGCGGTGCAGCGCCAGGCGACTAACTATCAGGCGATTATCATGTTTACGATTTTCGTCGGTGCCACCCTGGGGATTACTTACTGGGCGTCAAAGCGAACCCGTTCGCGTAACGACTACTACACCGCAGGCGGCAATATCACCGGCTTCCAGAATGGCCTGGCGATGGCGGGTGACTTCATGTCAGCGGCCTCGTTCCTGGGCATTTCGGCGCTGGTTTACACCTCCGGCTATGACGGGCTGATCTACTCGCTCGGCTTCCTGGTCGGCTGGCCGATGATTCTGTTTTTAATCGCCGAGCGGCTGCGCAACCTGGGTCGCTATACCTTTGCCGATGTCGCCTCCTATCGTCTGAAGCAGATGCCGATCCGTACGCTGTCAGCCTGCGGTTCGCTGGTGGTGGTGGCGCTCTACCTGATCGCCCAGATGGTGGGAGCCGGTAAACTGATCCAGCTGCTGTTTGGTCTTAACTATCATGTGGCGGTGGTTCTGGTCGGCATTCTGATGGTGATGTATGTGCTGTTTGGCGGCATGCTGGCGACCACCTGGGTGCAGATCATCAAAGCGGTGCTGCTGCTGTTTGGTGCCTCCTTTATGGCCATAATGGTGATGAAAGCGGCCAACTTCAGCTTTAACACACTGTTCACCGAGGCGATGGCGGTCCATCCCAAAGGTATCGCGATCATGCAGCCTGGCGGGCTGGTCAAAGATCCTATCTCGGCGCTGTCGCTGGGGCTGGGGTTGATGTTTGGTACGGCCGGATTGCCGCATATTCTGATGCGCTTCTTCACCGTCGCGGATGCCAAAGAGGCGCGCAAAAGCGTCTTCTGGGCCACCGGCTTTATGGGCTACTTCTACTTCCTGACCTTTATTATCGGCTTCGGAGCGATTCTGCTGGTGGGTGCGAACCCGGCCTTCAAAGATGCAAGCGGCGCGCTGATTGGTGGCACCAATATGGCGGCAGTGCATCTGGCTAACGCGGTCGGCGGCAGCACCTTCCTGGGCTTTATCTCTGCGGTGGCCTTCGCCACGATTCTGGCGGTAGTCGCAGGCTTAACCCTGGCGGGTGCGTCAGCGGTGTCGCATGACTTCTACGCCAGCGTCTATCGTAAAGGCAAGGCGAGCGAGAAAGATGAGCTGCGGGTTTCCAAAATTACCGTGCTGGCGCTGGGCGTGGTGGCGATTGCGCTGGGAATACTGTTTGAGAAGCAGAATATCGCTTTTATGGTCGGGCTGGCCTTCTCGATTGCGGCCAGCTGTAACTTCCCGATCATCCTGCTCTCGATGTACTGGTCAAAACTCACTACGCGTGGCGCGATGGTGGGCGGCTGGCTCGGTCTGCTGACCGCGGTTATCCTGATGATCCTCGGCCCGACCGTGTGGGTACAGGTGCTGGGCAACGCCACGCCGATTTTCCCGTATGAGTATCCGGCGTTGTTCTCGATGGTGGTGGCCTTTGTCAGTATCTGGCTCTTCTCGATTACCGACCATTCGCAGCAGGGCGCAGAGGAGCGTTCACGCTTCCGCGCACAATTTATTCGTTCGCAGACCGGTACCGGCATTGAACAGGGCAAAGCGCACTGATCGCCATTTTCATTCCTGACGATCGGACAATAAAAAAGGGCGGCTACCTGGGTAGTCGCCCTTTTCTTTCACGCAGCAGAATCAGAAGCGCAGTGATGCACCCACGTACGGGCCATCGACCAGCACGTTATCTTTGCGTCCATCTTTGTTGTTCAGTTCGATGTACTGATAACCCACACGCAGGTTAAGCAGTGAAACCGGCGTGAAGCTCAGGCCGCCAGCGGCTTCCTGATAGCTGTCGAGCTGATCGGTGAACGACTCTGGCGCATAATAATATTCGCCATACAGGCCCCACATGCTGTTCAGGCTGTAGTGCGCTGCACCACCCACCGCCACCGCAAACCCATCTTTTCCATCTTCAGGATGGGTGAAGATCGCTTTTGCGGTCGGCGCCAGACGCAGCGGCCCGAAGTCAACGTTGTAGCCCAGACCGGCACCGTAGGTGCTGCCGTCATGGTCGCTACGCAGCCAGTTACCTTTCAGAAACAGACCGGGTGTAGTGGTGCCCAGACCCAGATTCAGGTTGGTGTTGTGTTCGCTGACATCAACACTCCCTTCAATCGCCTGAGCGGCACCACTCAGTAAAACCAGCCCGAGGGCGCTCCCGGTAACAAGTTGCTTAAACATGATTCCACTCCGTGAAGGACAATTAATTCGGCCGCAAGGTTAACAGCCTGAAACGGGGAGACAACAAAATCCGGGAAACTTTACGTAAAAATACGTGTCGCGTTCAGAATTACAGCTGTCCCTGCGCAACGCAGTGTAGACTATATTGTCCACATCAGGTGTCCAATCACCGGAGCCAGTATCACGGTCACGACGCCCGAGAGCATCATGACCAGGCTGGCGACGACGCCCTCCTGCTGCCCAAGCTGATAAGCGCGAGCTGTGCCGGCACCGTGTGACGCAGCCCCAAACCCGGCCCCTTTCGCCACCCCCTGCTTAATCGCGATGCGCAGAAACAGCACGTCACCCACCGCCATGCCAAACACGCCGGTAATGACCACAAACAGCGCCACCAGATCGGGCTGACCGCCAATCGGTCCGGCTGCGGCCAGCGCAAACGGCGTAGTAATGGATCGCACCGCCAGACTGCGCTGGATCGACTCCGGCAGCGTCAGCAGCCGCGCCAGCCAGACCGAACTGCAGACGGCGACCAGCGTGGCGGTCAGAACACCCGCGCTCAGTGACAGCCAGTGGCATTTTATAATCTCCACGTTCTCATAGACCGGCACCGCAAACGCCAGCGTCGCCGGGCCCAGCAGCCAGAGCAGCCAGTGGTTTTCTGCAATGTAATCCTGCCAGCTGATGTGGGTCAGCAGCAGCAGTGCCACCAGCACCAGCGGCGTCATCACCAGCGGCATTAACAGCAGCGTCCGCCAGCGGCGGTAAAGCCGTTTATTCAGCGCATACACCAGCAGCGTAACCGCCACACACAGCAGGCTGAGCAGAAAATCACGCATGAGGATCCTGCTTACGCGCGGCGCGCGCGACTTCATAGTGATAAAGCCGATCCACCACCCAGGCGGTGGAGGCCAGCACCAGCAGCGTGCTGACGCCGATCACCACGCAGATGCGCCAGCCATCGACCCGCAGCAGATCGCCATAATTTACCACCGCCACCACCGCCGGAATAAAGAACAGCAGCATCTCGGCCAGTAGCCAGCGCGATCCGGCTTTTACCCAGTTCAGCGGCACAACCCGCGTCACGATTAACGCCAGCAGCAATAGCATCCCGACAATGTTGGCGGGCAGCGGCAGATGTAGCCAGCTCACCAGCCGGTCACAGGCGACAAACAGGCCGATATAGAAACCCAGCTGCAGCGGCAGGCTGATCCACTGCATGGCGCGGTTGCTGCGTAAAGTGAGTGCTGACGCCATCACCTTGTCTCCCCGATTAAATTGATGTCACAAGTATAAAACGCCAGCACAAGGTGAAAAAAATGAATTAAAATTATCGCAATCATGCCTTAAAGGAATAGTTATGGATGTCCGCGCCCTGCGTTACTTTACTGAAGTGGTCCGCCAGCAGAGCTTTACCCGTGCGGCGCAAAAGCTGTTTGTCACCCAGCCGACCATCAGCAAAATGCTGCGTCAGCTGGAGGAGGAGCTGGGCTGCACGCTGATCCTGCGAGATGGCCGTCGTCTGCACCTTACCGACAGCGGCCAGGCAGTTTATCAGCGCGGTCTGGCGATCCTGCAGGAGTTTCATCAGCTGGAGGCGGAGATTGGTGACATCAACCAGCTCAAAACCGGCGAGCTGCGGCTCGGTATTCCGCCGATGGTGGGTATGCAGATAGCGGGATCGATTTCCGCCTTTCGCCGTCGCTATCCCGGTGTGAAGCTGAAAATTTCAGAGTTCGGCGGCCTGACCGTACAGCAGGCGGTGCTGGCGGGCAGTCTGGATATTGCCCTGACTGCGTTGCCGGTTGACCCTGAGCTGCCGCTGAACACGCTGCCCCTGATGCATCATCCGCTCTGCGTGCTGTTGCCGCGCCGCCCGGAGTGGCTCAGCCGCCAGCAGGTAGGACTGGCAGAGCTGGCAGAGCATCCCTTACTTATTTTCAATGAGGAATTCTCGCTGAATCGCCAGCTGATGCAGGCGTTTCAGCGGCTTAACCTGACGCCAACGGTGGCGGTGCGCAGCGGTCAGTGGGATTTTCTGGCGGCAATGGTGCAGGCGGAGATGGGGCTGGCGATTCTGCCGGAGCCGATCTGTCAGCGTCTGGATAAGCAGTCATTATTGTGGCTGCCGCTGGAGTCGGAACTGAAGTGGAGTCTGGGATTGATCTGGCGGGAAGGGAGTTATCTGTCGCGCAGTGCGCAGGCGTGGATCAACTGTTGTCGCGAGCACTGGCCGGATGAACCGCCGCGCCTGTCGGTATGAAAAGCTGGCACGCCTGCATGAATGTGCAGGCGTGCAGGTCAGGGCTTACTCTTCTTTTTCGATCAGCAGTGCTTCCAGCAGATCCAGGTCGTGCAGTAACGTCTGCATCGTCTCATTGGAGATCTGCTGGGTGGCGCGCAGATGATAGACCTCTGCGCGTTCGGCACGCAGCCCGGTCAGGCGGAAGCGACGCTCAAGGTTCTCAGCGTAAAGCGCATGCTCAAGATCATTCTTCCCTTCAGCGCGACGGCGTAAGTTGCCAATCACGCGCAGACTGACCTCTTTCAGCAGTTCCGGATCGATGTTCTCTTCCGACTCATTCTCCAGCCGATCTTCCATCTTATGCAGGCTTTCAATGGCGGCACCCGCCATCACCGCACGGGCATTCTGCAGCTCACGGCGATGGGCACCTTTATCGATGCTATCAATGCCGCGCAGCAGAATCGGCAGGATCACGACCCCTACCAGCAATGAGACCAGAATCACGCCGGTGGCGATAAACACCAGCTCATAGCGCGCCGGGAAGGGATCACCCGTGGTGAGATACAGTGGAATCGACAGCACACCCGCCAGGGTAATCGCCCCGCGCACCCCGGCAAACGTGGCGATCAGCAGCTCACGCAGCGAGTAGTTCGCGAACTCCAGCGGCTTCTTCTTCAACAGGCGTTTGCTCAGACGCTGCATGATCCACAGCCAGCCAAAACGCACCAGCATCAGCGCGGCATAGACCAGCCCGATATCGGCGAACAACATCCACAGCTCGACGTTGGTGTCGGCCTGCGCCTGGTCGATAGAGGTCTGCAGAATGTCCGGCAGCTGCAGGCCCAGCATCAGGAAGACCATGCCGTTGAAGATGAATTCCAGCATCTGCCAGACGCTGTTAGCACGCAGGCGCATCGCCAGCGGTGCCTGACGAATAATACCGGAACGGGTAATAGTCATACCGGCAGCCACGGCCGCCAGGATGCCTGAGACACCCAGATGTTCGGCAATCAGGTAAGAAGCGAACGGCAGCAGCAGCAGCAGCACGGTCTGGGTCGCCGGGTCATCCCCGCTCCAGCGGCTGAACAGGCGCAGTGATTTCCCGTACAGCCAGCAGATGGCCACACCGGCAATCAGGCCGCCAATGGCGACTTTCATGAACTCAACGCTGGCTCCGCCCCAGGTAAACACCATGGTGCCCATGGCCACGGCCACGGCAAACTTCAGTGATACCAGGCCCGATGCATCGTTCATCAGGGCTTCACCCTGCACGATCGACATAATCTTCTTGGGAATGCGGCCTTCACCGACAATGCCGGAGAGCGCCACGGCATCGGTCGGCGAGAGCACCGCCGCCAGCGCAAACGCGGGGATCAGCGGGATACCCGGCACCATCCAGTAGATCAGATAGCCGATACCGATCACGGTAATCAGCACCAGCGCCAGTGCTAAGCCGATGATCTCGCGACCATGATGCAGGAACTCACTGATCGGCGTTTTCCAGCCATCTGCGAACAGCAGCGGCGGGATGAACAGCACCAGAAACAGCTCCGGATCAAAGTCGACATGCAGACCAAACGTTGGCCAGGCCAGCATCGCACCTACGGCGATCTGCACCAGCGGCAACGGGATCTGAAAAGGGAGAATGCGGGCCGCGACGCCAGAGAGCGACACGACCAGCGTCATGATGAGAATAGTAAAAAAGATTTCCATGCTTTCCTTAGGCGTCGTTTCTTTCAATCATTGGTTAAGCGCTAAAGTGTAAAACAAACGGCGGTGAAGGTTGTCAGCTACGCGTGCGCCGGGCGGGAAAAAAGTGAAAAATTCCGGGCGCGCAGTCGCACGCCCGGTTATACAGTCAGATCGCCCAGCCACCGGCGTAAAACGCCACCAGCACGACGGCAATGATCACGGTGCCGACGTTGAGCTTACGCCATTCACCGGCGAACAGACGCCCCACTACCAGGCTGGCGAAACCGATCATGATGCCGGTCACGATGTTGCAGGTAAGCACGATGATCACCGCCGTGAGCAGGCCCGACATCGCATCGACAAAATCACCGAAGTCGACT